>Ga0209443_1000104_pt1 | contig 52150 bp, 41 predicted proteins | sample LauGreBMM110DCMD_2_FD_187571 | JGI IMG/M metagenome (GOLD analysis project Ga0209443, IMG submission 187571) | Freshwater lake microbial communities from Lake Michigan, USA - Su13.BD.MM110.DCMD (SPAdes) (version 2) | ecosystem: Environmental > Aquatic > Freshwater > Lake | place: Lake Michigan... | reverse complement strand
ATATTAATATTGATCGTCGTGGTATGCGTACGGAAACTATTGACCGAATCAGTTCTGATAATGATTGGTATAATGATTGGGACAATGAATCCTATAATTATCAACATGGGGTAGTTTATTTAATGACAAGCACGGGATTAGAAAAAATTGGCCGAGCGGATATTGAAACCAAAGAAGATGATAATGTTGAAATGTCAGACATTGAAAATCAATTAAACGAATTAAAATTAGAGCGAGACCGACTTGAAGGCGATTTAAAAAAGTCAAGAGAACAAAAGTTAAAAGAATTGGAAAAAATTGATCGTGCTTTGGAAAAAAAGGCAGTTGATAAAAAGGAAAATAAAGGATTAACCAATAATACTTCACTGCTTCCTGGTTTGAATAATGTCAGTAAAGTGGCGTCCAAGCTTGCAGATATGCAATCGGTTTTTGACCGCTTTCATTATTAAGCCTTCAAGAACACGTGAAGCGATACTAGCTAATTTAATGGTTAAATATTAACTGTATTGAATATAAACACCTCACTTAAAAGTGGGGTGTTTTTTTGTTATCTTTGTCAAAATTAAATTCCAATGAGCGAAGTTTTGAACACCCCATTTACCCAGAAACATATTGCTTTAGGCGCTAAAATGGCCCCTTTTGCTGGATACAATATGCCCATTAGTTACACAGGTATTAATGATGAGCATGCAGCGGTACGCAATAGCGCTGGCGTTTTTGATGTGAGTCATATGGGCGAGTTTGTTTTAAAGGGTGCGGATGCGTTGGATTTAATTCAAAGAGTGACCAGTAATGACGCTTCTGTTTTGGAAAATGGAAAAGCACAATACAGTTGTTTGCCAAATGCAACAGGCGGTATCGTGGATGATTTATTAGTATACTGTGTTGAAAAAAACAAAGTATATATGTTAGTCGTGAATGCATCTAACATTGAAAAAGATTGGAATTGGATAGTGCAACATAATACGAAGGGGGTTGAAATGCATAATATTAGTCCTAAAACTGCTTTGTTAGCAGTACAAGGTCCTAAGGCAGCGCAAATTGTTCAAAAGCTTACTTCCATGGATGTATTAAATATGCCTTATTATAGTTTTGCCAAAGGGGAATTATTGGGTATTGATAATGTATTAATTAGTGCAACAGGATATACAGGTGCAGGAGGTGTTGAAATTTATTTTGAAGATTTGAATGATCATGCGAATAAAATTTGGGATGCTTTATTTGAAGCAGGTGCTGAATTTGGCATTAAACCCATTGGCTTAGGTGCGCGTGATACTTTGCGTTTAGAAATGGGCTTTTGTTTGTACGGTAATGATATTGATGATACAACCAGTCCCTTAGAAGCAGGCTTGGGTTGGATTACAAAGTTTACAAAGCCATTTACGAATTCGGTGGCGTTGGCCGAGCAAAAATCAAATGGGGTCAATAAAAAATTGGTTGGTTTTGAAATGATTGACCGTGGCATACCACGTCATTACTATATTATTAAAGATGCATTAGGAAATGAGATTGGTTCGGTTACCTCCGGAACACAGGCCCCAAGTTTGGGTAAAGGAATCGGACTTGGTTATGTACAATCTTCCTTTGCAAAAATGGATACTGAAATTTATATTGACATTCGCAATACTTTAGTAAAAGCGAAAGTGGTGAAGTTTCCTTTTAAATAAATCTTGGTTAAATTAAGGTAGTGGTTTATTTGTACCTGTTTTTTATTGTGTAAATACATGATTTGGGTGTTGCTTGTTATTGCATTTTTGTGCCTTAACAAAACATCATGTATTATGAAAGCAATTAAAAATCGAGTTCAGCTCATGGGCTATTTGGGTGCTGATCCTGAAATTAAAATTTTTGAAGAAACAAAAAAATTGGCCCATATCAGGCTAGCCGTGAATGATCGTTATAAAAATGCCAAAGGCGAGTGGGTCGATGAAACCCAATGGTTTAACTTGGTCGCATGGTCTAAACTTGCAGTGTATGCTGAAAAATATTTAATCAAAGGAATTGAAGTTGCTGTTGAAGGACGACTTATTAATAAGTCCTATACAGACAAAAATTTAGTCAAACGATTCAGCACCGATATTCATCTTTCTGAAATATTAATCTTAACCAAGAAAAAAGAGCTTGTATAAGCATCCTCCATTTTGTATATTTGTGGTGTTATGACGAACCAAAAAATAAAACCCAATTTACATACTGTATTAACTCCTCAGTTGCTTGATTTATATGAAATTAAAGATAGCATTGTTGTCATCATAGATGTGTTTAGGGCAACCTCCACCATGGCTACTGCTTTATATAATGGTGCAAGAAAAATCATTCCAGTGGATTCCCCCGAATTGTGCATTGAAATGGGGAAGCAAACTGGCGGAGTTACTGCAGGGGAGCGGGATGGTAAAATAATTCCAGGTTTGTCCTATGGTAATTCGCCTTCCGAATATCCAAGATCATTTATAGAAAATAAAGTTTTAGTCATTACTACAACCAATGGCACTAAGCTTTTGCATATGGCATTAAAGCAAGGAGCAAAAGATATTATCACAGGCTCTTTTCCTAATTTTTCAGCAGTCGCTGATTATTTAGTAAAACAAAGGGCGCCAGTGATTTTAGGTTGTTCGGGTTGGAAAAACAGGTTTAATATTGAGGATACCCTTTTTGCAGGGGCAATCATTGAACAAATTAAGGATCATTTTACGATACATTGCGACAGCAGTTTTATGGCGAATCAATTGTACAACCAACACAAGGATAATTTAACGCAATATATTAAGACCACAACCCATTGGCATCGTTTGGCTGCTTATGGCTTGGAGGCCGACATGTTGTATTGTATTTCTAAGGATACCGCCCCTTCTTTGCCCATTTATAAAGACGGCGCCTTAGTAAATGGGCTCTAAATAGCTCATTTTCAGCTATTTTATGAAATGGGGTGATGAATTAAGCCAGCAAAACCGTACATTTGCAGATTGCCCTTTTTGAAGGGTTATTTGTATCATTATGGCATTACCCTATTTAGTTAAACACATTTATAGTTACGGTACCGAAGAGGTGATTCGTAGAGGCAAAAAGATTTTTGCTTTGAAAAATATCGAATTGGTCAAATTTGATCCTTTAATTGGAAGTATCCATTGCAGGGTAAAAGATGATGGCTATAGTACCTATTATAAGGTAACCATTGAGAATTTTAAAAACCCCAACACCCTATCTTTAAGATGCGGATGTCCTTATAATTTATCTGAGGTTTGTAGGCATAAAGCAGCTGCCTTATTCCAAATACAAGATATGTTGGATAAAAACTTGTTGGATTACAAGCCTGCTTCCTATAAAACAACGCATACCCAACTTCGCGCGAAAAGTTTGGATCTTAAAACCATCCGAATGCTTTGTTCAAAGGCAACTTTTGAAAAAGCAGAAGTGACTTTAAAATCCATCAGGCCACATATTATTTCGAGTGAAAATGAACGCGTTGTTGCAGAAATGGATGTCGCTGGCAAAACACATATGATGATTATTCAAAAAAATGAAGAACGTTTTTTTGATACTTCCTGTGATTGTTTGTCTGAGACAGAGTATCCTTTATGTGTGCATAAAACGGTGCTACTATTGCAGTTGTTTCAATTAAAGGGGTCTGATTATTTTGAAACCATTCGTAATTGGGATCGTGAAAAAAATAAACTATTGGCATTGTATGGTTATAGTTTAGCCGATGATACCAGAGATAAATTCGAATTTATATATCATGATGGGAAGCCTTTTTTAAAAGTATTGGACCCTAATATTAAAAAAATTAATGAGGAGCCAAGTCGGGTAACGTTTAAGCGTCCATTAGGAAACGATTGGGATATTGAAGAACTAGAAGATCCAAAGGATGCACCTCAAAAAACGATTGAGCGCTTGGGGCTTGTCATGCAACATCATCCTACGGAATATCCATTTATTCATTTCAATGTAATTAAGGGAGAAGTGAATGAACAAGGAACTTCCTATGTGGGGAAAGTTGAAAAATTAGATATTGCAAAGTTTGTTATTCCAGATGAAATTAAAGAAGAGGATAAGTTGTTGCTTCAGTTGGTGCGTAAATTGCAAACGGGGGAACTAACAAAGTATATCAATAAAAATTCACCCTTTGGCGGCATTTGGGATACGGTCATTAATGCGGACGAATCAAGTTTATCGGAGGATACCAAAGGACATATTCAGGAATATTTATATCCTAAGATTGAAAAATTATGGAAGGATTTATCTGAACATCCTTTTAGCTTTTTTATTCCGCACAATAAACCATTCACCACCGCCAACTTACAAAAGGCCGAATTAGTTTTTGCGAACATTCAACCAGGATTTAAGGTGGAGAAGGAAGCCGATCGTTATCTTGTTTATGCGCATGTGATTTTGCCTGATGGCATTATTCCAGTGGAAGAAAATCATGCAAAATCGCACTTCATCTTTCAATATCATCACCAATTTTTTTGCTGGAAATCAAAAGAAGATGTGACTTGGGTGGAACAATTTTTACCCTCCGGTTGTCATGAAATAACACTCGAAGCATGGCCTAGTTATTTACAAAATACTTTATTGCCTTTGTCCAAGCAATACAAGGTTGAATTAGGTAATGTAGCGCAAGTGAAATTAAGGGGGGTGAAACCTTCCTTACAAATTTTCTTAAAAGAAGATGCCCAATTTTTACATTTTGAACCTTTGTTTGTTTATAATGATATTATTGTTCACAAAGAGGATGGTCCATCGGTGATCCAACAAGTGGGGGATAAAATTGTCATACTAGAAAGAGACCTAGCTGCAGAGCGAACTTTAATGAATGATATTGAGCAATTGCATTCTGGATTCGTACGATTTAATCAAGGCAATGTATTGTCCCTGAAGGGCGCAGAAGTTTTAAAGAACAATTGGTTTTTCCTATTCATTGATACTTTAAGAGAAAAACAAATACCGCTATTTGGTACAGAAACATTAAAGCAATTTAAGTTTAACACGGCTAAGCCATCCACCAGATTATATATTAGTAGTAATACGGATTGGTTTGATGCCAAGGTTGAAATTTCATTTGGCGATCAAAAAGTGAGCGTTCAAGACATCAAAAATATGCTTGCCAATAAGCAACAGTTTGTTCCTTTAAAGGATGGTAGTTTAGGATTGTTACCAGAAAAATGGTTGAATAAATATTCTTTACTGTTTAAAGTGGGTGAAGGGAAAACAGACAATCTTAAATTAAGCAAGTATCATTTTTCAATACTTGATGAATTATACCAACAAAGAGATGAGGAAGAATTAATATTCCAATTAGAAGGGAAGTACGAAAAAATCAGAGAGCGTTATGCGATAACTGATATTGCGCCACCAGCGCATTTGTCACCCATTTTACGACCTTACCAAGTGAGTGGATTTCAGTGGTTAAACTATTTGCATGATGTGCAATGGGGCGGAATATTGGCGGATGATATGGGATTAGGAAAAACAATTCAAACCTTATCTTTCTTGCAGCACTTGAAAGAAAAAAATGGCAAACTAGTGGCCTTGGTCGTTTGTCCAACCACCTTATTATACAACTGGCAAAATGAATTAAAAAAGTTTACGCCTACTTTAACTTATCAAATTCATCATGGTGGTACGCGTAGTCGTAAACAAGTAGTTAAGGAGGAAATTGAAGTGATTATTACGACCTACGGTACGCTGAGAAGTGATATTAAAATGTTTGTGGAGGTTGATTTTGATTATGTGATTTTAGATGAAAGCCAGGCAATTAAAAATCCATCAAGTAAAGTAACGAAGGCAGCTTGTTTGTTGAAGGCAAAAAATAAGTTGTGTTTAAGTGGTACACCTTTACAAAACAACACTTTTGATATTTATGCGCAAATGAATTTTTTAAACCCGGGTATGTTGGGTTCGATCGAATACTTTAAACATAATTTTTCAATGCCCATTGATAAGTTTGATGAGAAAGAACAAAAAGAACATTTAAGAAAATCGGTATTCCCATTCATATTAAGACGTACCAAGGAGCAGGTGGCAAAGGATTTACCAGAAAAACAAGAAATGGTATTGTATTGTGAAATGGGGAATGAACAAAGAAAAATTTATGAGGCCTATCGTAATGATTATAGAGATAAGTTAATTGGTATGGTGGAAGAAAAAGGAATCCAAAAATCGCAACTATCCATTTTGCAAGGTCTAATGAAACTGCGTCAAATTTGTGATAGTCCTGCTATTTTAAAAGAGGAGAATTATCCGAATGCTTCTGTTAAGTTAGATGAGCTTACGCGAGAAATTGCGGAGAATATTGGCGGCCATAAGGCATTGGTGTTCTCGCAATTTTTAGGGATGCTTGCTTTAATTAAAGAGCAGCTCAAGAAGATGGGGATTGATTATGAGTATTTTGATGGAAGTAGTTCGATTCAGGAAAGAGAGCGTGCCATTGAACGTTTTCAAAATGATGATAATTGCAGGGTATTCCTAATTTCATTAAAAGCGGGAGGTGTAGGATTAAACTTAACTGCAGCCGATTATGTATACATTGTTGATCCTTGGTGGAATCCAGCAGTAGAGCAACAGGCGATTGACCGAACACACCGTATTGGTCAAACAAAAAATATTTTTGCGTATCGTATGATTTGTAATGATACCGTAGAAGATAAGATATTAAAACTCCAGGATCGCAAACGCTCCTTAGCGAAGGATTTGATTTCAGATGAGGATGGTTTTGTAAAATCTTTAACCAAAGACGACATAGCCTATCTGTTTAGTTAGTAATTATTTTACTAATTCTGCTGCTGCTATATTCGCTTCGGGATTTTTTGAAAATTCCGCTTTACATTCTCCTGAGCAAAATCCGATGACTTTATTTTTATAATGCGCCGTATCACTTACACCTGCCGTTACGGGCATCCCACAAGTAGGATCTTTTTTGTTGTCCAAAATTTTAACATCATATGTTTTTTCGCTTGCAGTATCTGAAGTCATTGCAGCCATTGTATCGCTAGCAGTCGCAGTACTTGCTTGATTATTTGTCTCGTTGCCGCAAGCTATTAAGAACAAGCTTACACTGATGATGAAATGAATGATTGGTTTTCTCATGATGGTTAAATTAGATTTCTAATTGCACAAAATTACACCTCAAAAGCCTTACTTAGAAACTAACAGCTATTCATTTACTGGATAATCGTTCTATATATGGGGCAAAAGGCAAGTTTTTAAGTCAAAAGGGGCCTATTTATCTAATTATTTTATATTTTTACACCTCATTCCTTAAACAAGGATCTTATTAAATGAAACAGGCGAAACAACATACCCTTTTTACAAGTGCTAATAATGCACCTGTTCCTGTTTTGAACAGAATTAGGACAATGAACTTTCCAAGATTGGATAAGTTCTTTTTCCGACGTGGATTCTGATAGGACGAGCAATTGGCAGTTGCCCCTATCAGTGGAAAAATCCCCGACATATTCATTTCTACAGCCAAAACTGTTCCTTCATTTAAACTAATTTACATCATTGGAACCTAACATTATAGTTCGAATAGCCGATAGTGGGGATACTGTGTATGCAGAAACCATCACCGACGAAATGGCATCTTCTGCTCAAGCGCGTGGTACAGGTATCGCCAAAAGAAGCCCGGAATATGTATCCCAAAAAATTCAGGAAGGTAAAGCGGTGATCGCTGTTACAGCTACTGGCGAATGGGTGGGTTTTTGTTATATTGAAGCATGGCAACATGGTCAATTTGTAGCAAATAGTGGGTTGATTGTAGCCCCTGCATATCGGAAAACAGGGATTGCGAAAAAAATTAAGCATACCATTTTCCAACTATCCAGAGACAAATATCCTAATTCAAAGCTTTTCGGATTAACGACTGGATTAGCGGTGATGAAAATAAACAGCGAGTTGGGCTATGAGCCAGTTACCTACAGTGAATTAACGGATGATGAAGAATTTTGGGCGGGCTGTAAAAGTTGTGTGAATTATGATATTTTAATGAGCAAGGATCGAAAAAATTGTATGTGTACGGCCATGTTATATGAACCTAAACAGGATATAAACCAACAAGAAGCGGTTGGGGAAGTTCCGAGTAAAAATGAAGCACCAAATTTATTTAAGAAAATGGATGTCAGTAAATTATTAAGCTGGCTTAGAAAAAAATAATTTTTATGGAAAAAGTGGTCGTTGGATTTAGTGGCGGTTTAGACACTACCTATTGTGTTAAATACTTAACCCTTGAGAAAGGCTTGGAAGTGCATAGTGTGATTGTAAATACGGGTGGTTTTTCTGAAGAAGAATTAAAAAAAGTAGAAGCGCACGCATATGCATTGGGCGTAAAAACACATACCACTGTTGATGCAGTAAAAGGTTATTATGATAGCATAATTAAATACCTGATTTATGGTAATATTTTAAAAAATAATACTTATCCTTTAAGTGTGAGTGCTGAAAGATTAAGTCAAGCATTGCATATTGCGGAACATGTAAAAAAAGTAGGTGCTAAATTAGTCGCACACGGAAGTACAGGTGCAGGGAATGACCAGGTTCGATTTGATATGATTTTTAATATTATGATTCCAGGTGTTGAAGTTTTAACACCCATTCGTGATTTACAATTAAGTAGAGAAGCTGAGATTGAATACTTAAAAGAGAAGGGTGTTGCAATGAATTTTGAGAAAGCAGCATATTCTATCAATAAAGGATTGTGGGGTACCAGTGTTGGTGGAAAGGAAACCCTAAATTCAAAAGGCATGTTACCCGAAAGTGCATGGCCAACGCAAATGACAAAGGAAGGTGCTACCGAAGAAATGGTCATCGGTTTTGCGCAGGGAGAAATTAATAAAGTAAACGGTCAATCTTTCGCACATCCTACTGAGGCGATTCAATATATTCAATCAATTGCAGGTGCTTATGGTATTGGTCGTGATATTCATGTGGGGGATACTATTATTGGAATTAAAGGCCGTGTGGGTTTTGAAGCGGCGGCACCCATGGTTATTTTAAAAGCACATCATGCTTTGGAAAAACATGTGTTAACCAAATGGCAACTATCATGGAAGGATCAATTGGCACAGTTTTATGGCAACTGGTTGCACGAAGGTCAAATATTAGATCCAGTGATGCGTGATATTGAAGCTTACTTAAATAATTCACAAGCACAAGTAACAGGGGAAGTATTTATTCAGTTGAATCCATATCGTTTTCAAATCATTGGCATTGCATCGGAGAATGATTTAATGAGTGTGAAATTTGGCAAGTATGGCGAAATGAATACAGGTTGGACGGGTGCAGATGTTAGAGGGTTCACCAAAATATTTGGTAACCAAACTGCTATTTTTCATCAGGTTAAAGAAGCAAATAAAAAGTAATTTATTATCAACAGAATTATAAAATGAATCAAATGCAAAAGGTTAATATTGGTATTGTTGGTGGCGCAGGTTATACAGGTGGTGAATTACTACGTGTATTGTTGCGACATCCAAATGCGCATATTTCTTTTGTGCATAGCACAAGCAGTGCTGGCGAATTAGTGAGCAAAGTACATGCTGATTTATTGGGAGATACCGAATTGAAATTTACAAACACATTGGATCAAAATATTGATGTATTATTTTTATGTGTAGGACATGGAGATGCTAGCAAGTTTTTAACTGCTAATGAAATAAAAGCAAGTATAAAAATTATTGACCTTTCACAAGATTTTAGATTAGCTGCTTCTGCTACAATTGGGGATAGAAATTTTATATATGGCTTACCTGAATTACAAAGGGAAGCAATTAAGTCCGCGAATAATATCGCTAATCCGGGATGTTTTGCTACGGCCATTCAATTAGGATTATTGCCTTTGGCTGCGAAGGGATTATTAAAGGAGGTTTATACCACAGGTATCACTGGTGCTACTGGTGCAGGACAAGGTTTATCCAATACTAGTCATTTTAGTTGGAGGGCCAATAATATTCAAGCCTATAAAACATTACAGCACCAACATTTGAATGAAATTGTTCAAAGTTTGGCACAATTGCAAGGCAATCAAAATGCGGAAGTAAATTTTGTTCCTTGGAGAGGTGATTTTACTAGAGGTATTTTTGTAACATCGATTATAAGTAGTGATTTAAGTTTGGAAGCAATCTATGATTTGTATAATGCTTTTTATGAAGGTCATGCATTTACGCATGTGTCAAAAAATAATATCGATTTAAAACAGGTAGTCAATACCAATAAGTGTTTAATACATATGGAGAAGCAAGGAAATAAAATTGCCATTCATTCAGTGGTTGACAATTTATTAAAAGGAGCAATAGGTCAAGCGGTGCAAAATATGAATTTGATTTTTGGCATAGAAGAAGCTGCAGGCTTAAAATTAAAAGCAAATTATTTTTAACAACAAGATAAATAAATGATAACAGCTAAATTTCATATTACGCAATAGCTGTTTTTCTTTACAATAAAATTTAACATCATGTCTTTATTCAACGTTTATCCTTTAAACCCCATCGCTATTACTAAAGCTGCTGGCAGCCGTGTATGGGACGACAAAGGACAAGAATATTTAGACATGTATGGGGGGCATGCGGTCATTAGTATTGGTCACACACAACCCCATTGGGTAAAGCGCATTGAGGATCAATTGCATGCGATTGCATTTTATTCAAATTCAGTCGTAATGCCCATTCAGGAAGAATTGGCAACTGCATTGAATGAAATCAGTGGGAAAAAGGATTTTCAATTGTTCCTATGTAATAGCGGTGCTGAAGCAAATGAGAATGCTTTAAAATTAGCCTCCTTCCATACGGGCAGAAAAAAAATAGCAGCCTTTAAAAAAGCTTTTCATGGACGTACTTCATTAGCAGTAGCTGCGACTGACAATCCAAGTATTATTGCACCAGTGAACGAAACTGATAATATTATTTTTTTACCATTTAATGATATTGCAGCGTTGCAAAAATGTTTTTCGGAACAAGGAACAAGTATTGCTGCGGTAATTATTGAAGGTATTCAAGGCGTTGCAGGTATCTATGAAGCGGATGATGCTTTTTTACAAGCCATCAGAAAATATTGTGATGATTTTGGCGCGGTATATATTGCGGATAGTGTACAATGTGGTTACGGCAGGTCTGGTCAATTTTTTGCGCATGATCATGCTGGTGTAAATGCAGATATATATTCAATGGCAAAGGGTATGGGTAATGGTTTTCCCATTGGAGGCATATTAATAGCACCGCATATTCAAGCTAAGTTTGGTATGTTGGGAACGACGTTTGGAGGAAATCCTTTGGCATGTGCCGCAGCGCTTGCAGTGATTGAAGTGATGCAACAGGACCATTTAATTAAAGCCGCCGAGGAAAAGGGTAATTATTTAATCAATGCATTAAAAAATACAGAAGGCGTTAAAGCAGTTAGAGGCCGGGGGTTAATGATTGGTTTTGAAATGGAAGCTGGGTTAGAAGATCTGCGTAAAGTATTATTGAATGATTTAAAAATATTTACAGGGGAAGCAAAACCAAATGTAATAAGACTGTTGCCATCTTTAGCAATTAGTATGGAGGATATCAATTTATTTTTAACCGGCTTGAATAAAGCAATTCAAGTATTGAAGCAAAAGAAAGATTAAGCGCATGAAACAGTTTATTTCAGTAAAGGATGTAACAAATATTAATGCTTTGGTAGAAAAGGCATTAACCTATAAACAACAACCTTTGTTGGATAAAAATTTAGGTGCGCATAAACGCATAGGGTTGCTTTTTTTTAATCCAAGTTTAAGAACCAGATTAAGCACGCAAGTGGCAGCGCAAAATTTAGGAATGGAGCCTATTCTTTTTAATGTTGACAAGGAAGGCTGGGCATTGGAATTTAGTGAAGGGGCTATTATGAATGGAAACACGGTTGAACACATTAAAGATGCAGCACCCATATTGGGAAATTATTTTGATATTCTTTGTATTCGTACTTTTCCTGGCTTACAGGATCAATCAGCAGATTATTCAGAAAAAATTATCAATCAATTTATTAAGTACGCAGGAATACCAGTTGTGAGCTTGGAGTCAGCAACCTTACATCCACTCCAATCTTTAACGGATATTATTACGATCCAAGAATCGATGAATTTAAGCGGTGCATTTAAAAATAAAAAACCCAAGGTGGTTTTAACTTGGTCCCCACATATAAAACCAATCCCGCAATGTGTGGCAAATAGTTTTAGTGAATGGGTGAATGCATGGGGTGAGGCTGATTTTGTGATAACACATCCTGAAGGATACGATTTGTCAACTGAGTATACCAATGGCGCTAGTATCACGCATGACCAACAAGCTGCTTTAAAAGAAGCCGATTTTGTTTATGTAAAAAACTGGAGTAGTTATCAAGATTATGGTAAAGTACTTTGCACTGATGCTAATTGGATGTTAACTCCTGAAAAATTAGCAGTATCCAATGATGCAAAAATTATGCATTGTTTACCAGTGCGTCGTAATGTAGAATTGAGTGATGCGATTTTAGATAGTGCAAATAGTTTAGTGACCAAGGAAGCATCAAATCGTGTTTGGGCAGCGCAAGCAGTTTTATCAGAAATATTAAATAAAACAAATAAATAGTAGCCAACTGGCTTTATGGAAAATTTATATGTCATAAAAATAGGGGGCAATATTATTGACAATCCAATGTTGTTGTCGACATGCTTGCAGGCTTTTACGCAAATAAAAGGCCAGGCTATTTTAGTGCATGGGGGTGGCAAGTTGGCCACTAGCTTAGCTGTATCATTAGGGGTGGAGCAAACCATGGTGGAAGGAAGAAGAATTACAGACGGGGAAACTTTGAAAATTGTAACAATGGTTTATGCAGGTTACATTAATAAAAATATAATCGCACAATTGCAGGCTTTGAATATAAATGCATTGGGACTGTCTGGTGCGGATGCTAATTTAATAAAGGCACATAAAAGAGTTGGAACTAATATTGATTTTGGATTTGTGGGGGATATTGATGAAGTAAATACTGGGTTTATTCACCAGCAATTATTGAATAATACAAGGTTGGTTATTGCACCCATCACCCATGATGGCGCTGGTCAGTTATTGAACACCAATGCAGATACCATTGCGCAAACCATTGCGACTGCCATGTCGAACACTTACAAGGTTCATCTCGTTTATGGGTTTGAAAAGGAAGGCGTATTAGCGGATGTCAATAATGAAGCTTCTGTAATTTCATCCATTAATAACCTAACTTATAGCCAACTTAAAAAAGAAAATGTCATTTTTGAAGGGATGATACCCAAAATTGACAATGCTTTTTTAGCTTTACAAGGAGGCGTACAATCGGTCATCATTGGGAAGGCGGAAAAACTAATTGAATTAATGAATGGTACAGCAGGTACTACAATAACAATCTAATGCCAATTAATAATAACCTATCGCTGGATAATGAATTAATCAATGGGCTTCAAATGGACGCCATTGATTTATTAAAATCATTAATAGCCATTCCATCTTTCAGTAAGGAAGAGGATAAGACTGCAGCTATTTTAATTGATTTTTTTGCGGCGCGAAAAATTAAAACGGAAAGATTAATCAATAATATTTGGGCGACTAATTTACATTTTGATAGCAACAAGCCTTCTTTATTATTGAATTCACATCACGACACAGTTAAACCAAATAAAGGATATACAGTTGATCCATTTCATCCTTTTGAAAAAGAAGGTAAATTATATGGTTTAGGAAGCAATGATGCCGGCGGTTGCCTGGTTAGTTTATTGGCTACTTTTTTATATTTCTATGACAAAGAAAATTTGCCCTACAATATTATTTTTGCTGCATCAGCCGAGGAAGAAATTTCAGGGCATGATGGTATTGAATTGATTTTACCCCAATTGCCAAAAATTGAATTTGGAATTGTAGGAGAGCCTACTAAGCTGGAACTTGCTATTGCTGAACGCGGACTCATGGTATTAGATGTGATTTCCACAGGTAAGGCAGGGCATGCTGCTAGAGAAGAAGGTGAAAACGCTTTGTATAAAATACTTGCCGATTTGGACTGGTTTAGAAATTACCAATTTGACAAAGTATCAGAACTACTTGGACAAGTAAAAATGACGGCAACCGTTATTGAAACAGATAACAAACAGCATAATGTAGTGCCTTCCAATTGTAAGATGGTGGTGGATGTTCGTGTAAATGAATTGTATACTTTTGAAGAAGTATTAGCGACGATCGGACAGCATGTAAAATCGGAAGTTACTCCAAGAAGTTTAAGAATGAGATCTTCGGGTATCGCTCTTGATCATGTGATCATCAAAGCTGGACTGGCCCTAGGCAAAGGGTATTATGGCTCAGTCACAACCTCGGATAAAGCATTAATGCCTTTTCCAACATTAAAAATGGGTCCTGGTGATTCTGCAAGAAGTCATACCGCAGATGAATTTATATTTACAAACGAAATCAAGGAAGGGGTAACCACCTATATTCAATTACTAACCACAATTTTCAACCATGAGTAAACTTTGGCAAAAAAATAATGAAGTCGCGTTTGCGGTTGAAAAATTTACCATTGGTAACGATCAAGCGATGGATCAATATTTGGCATCCTATGATGTACTGGGTTCAATTGCGCATATTACTATGTTATCAGAGGTTGGGTTGTTGACGAAGGACGAATTGACGCAATTAAAAAAAGCACTTGTTGAAATACACCAAACCATTCAAGATGGAAAATTTACATTAGCCCCAGGTGTTGAAGATATTCATTCTCAGGTGGAAATATTATTGACTTCGAAGTTGGGAGATGTTGGAAAAAAAATTCATAGTGCAAGAAGTAGAAATGACCAAGTTTTAGTTGATATTAAATTATTTCTTCGTTCGGAATTAATTCAATTAAGTGCAACAGTAAATGATTTTTTCAAGTTATTACAAACGAAAAGTGAGTTACATAAAAATGACTTATTACCTGGTTATACGCATTTGCAATTGGCTATGCCATCATCCTTTGGTCTTTGGCTAGGCGCTTATGCAGAGAGTTTGGTGGACGATATGACCATGCTGCATGCAGCTTATAATGTAGTTAATAAAAATCCACTAGGTTCTGCTGCAGGTTATGGGTCATCCTTTCCAATAAATCGTACCAGAACCACTGAATTATTAGGTTTCGAATCCTTAAACTTTAATGTAGTGTATGCGCAAATGGGTAGGGGCAAAGCGGAAAGAATGACTGCGATGGCCATGGCAAATATTGCGGATACTTTAGCTAAACTAAGTATGGACGCTTGTTTGTTTATGAATCAAAATTTTGGGTTTATTCAGTTTCCGGACTCATTAACTACGGGTTCTAGTATCATGCCGCATAAAAAAAATCCAGATGTGTTTGAGTTAATTCGTTCCTATTGTAATCGCATTAAAGCATTACCCAATGAAATCATGCTCATGACGACCAATTTGCCATCAGGCTATCATCGTGATTTGCAACTATTGAAAGAGCATCTATTCCCTGCCTTCGGCCAACTTAAAAATTGTATTGAGATGGCTTCATTGATGATTGAAAACATGGAAGTGAAAAATGACTTATTAGCCGATCCTAAATACCAATATTTATTTAGTGTGGAGGAAGTAAACAAATTGGTGAATGCAGGCATGCCATTTAGAGATGCCTATAAAAAAATTGGTATAGCTATTGAAGCAGGAAATTTTGCGTATACCACGGAAGTGAAACATACGCATGAAGGAAGTATTGGAAACCTATGTACAAGTCAAATTGCGGAACAAATGAACATTATCCAAGGTAAAATGGGTGCAGAGAAGGTACAGGCTTGTTTAAGCCAGCTTTTGAAATAGTTTCTGCATATTACTTGAATAGTTGGATTTTGAATCCATTTCTGATGTATTTTTGCCTCCAATCGAAATAATTCATCGTTTAATTAACAAATGAAAAGCATGAAAAAAAGTATATTAATATTGATTTCTTTTACCCTGGTAGGCGTTGGCTTTGCCCAAACCACAAAACCTGCAGGGATTCCAAAATCTGTGGTAAGTGTGTTAAAAAAACCGGCAACGACCAATAAGGCAATTCCAACAAAACCAGCAGCAGTTAGCGTAGTTTTAAAATCAGTAAAAGATAGTGCTTCTTACGCTTTGGGTTTTCGTGTTGCACAAAGTATGAAAGGGCAAGGGTTACAGGACATTAATATGGCCTTATTCGAAAAAGGATTTAGCGCAGGTGTTATTGCGAAGTCAATTATACCTGATAGTTTATTAGATGTTTGTATCAAAAAATACCAAGATAATATGAGTTTAGAAAAAATCACATTCAACAAAGCAGTAGGAAAAGAATTTTTAGAAAGAAATGCAAAAAGACCAGGTGTTGTAAGCATGTCCAACGGCATGCAGTATGAAGTAATGGTTGCAGGAACAGGATCTGTTAAACCAACCTTATCCAACAAGGTGAAATGTCATTACCATGGCACTTTAATTGACGGATCAATTTTTGATAGCTCTGTTCAAAGAGGCGAGCCAATTAGCTTCCCATTAAATGGCGTAATTAAAGGCTGGCAGGATGCCGTTCAGTTAATGACTGTGGGTAGCAAATGGAAGTTGTTTATTCCTTCAGATTTGGCTTATGGCGAACGTTCAGCGGGTCCATTTATTGGCCCAGGTATGACCTTGATTTTTGAGGTGGAGTTATTAGGAATAGAATAAGCTACACTTAATTTAAATTTATTTCAACACCCCTAACTAGTGTATGCTGGTTAGGGGTGTTTTTGTAAATATTATGTGGTAAATTTGCTCATTCTATAAATCAAAGTCAACAATGATGCAACATTTTTTTAAAGTAGCTATTTTTATTGTTTTGCTATATGCTTGTAGTCCAAACAATGTAAAAAATGATTCTGCCATTGCGCAACTAATGGATAGCGCGGGTATGCAAGGTAGTTTTGCTTTGCTTGAAAATGGAACAGAACAATTCACCATCCATAATTTGTCAAAGTATAAGGATTCTGCCATGGCACCTTCTGCTACCTTTTATATTGTACCGGCTTTAATCGGGGTAGATCAAGGAATTATAAATCATCATGATACTACCTTAAATTTAAATGATTCGGCACAGTTTTATAAAGCCGTTATTGCCAAGATTGGCCGGCAACAAATTTTAAAAGTATTGGATTCTCTGCATTACGGAAAGGGTATTGCAAGCGCAGACAGTACTCATTTTTGGGAAGACGGCTCACTCGTTATTACACCGGATGAACAGTTGGGTTTAATCAAAAGGATTTATTTTAAAGAATTATTTTTTCAAAAAAAGTCACAAGAACAATTAAAAAAAATGATTTTGATGGAGGATAATTCAAATTATCGATTAAGCTATATTAGCGCAGTAGATACGACAGCAAATAAAAATGCAGCATGGGTATTGGGTTATGTGGAGGAAAATCAGCATCCTTACTTTTTTGTATTAAACACGAACGCCAACAGTTCAGTTAACTTAACTGATAATAATATTAAATTACTTAAGAAGATTTTATTGCAACAGGGTTTTTTAAAAGGTACTAGGTAGCCTCGTTGCACTAAAATAATTATCTTTATTTTTTCTTTTATGCAATACTATTGTAACTCATTAACCTCCTATCAACGTCTACTTACACGCGAAGTAAAGGTGGGGAATATCATTATTGGAAACGGCCAACCCATAAGGATTCAAACGATGACGACCACCGATACAATGGATACGGATCAAACCGTAGCCCAGGTCATCAAATGTATCAAAGCAGGAGCAGAGTTAGTTCGTATCACTGCGCCTAGTAAAAAAGAAGCTGAAAATTTAGCTAATATAAAAGCGGCATTGAATGCACAAGGATATGATATTCCTTTGGTTGCTGATATTCATTTTACCCCGAATGCTGCTGAAATTGCGGCAACCATTGTTGCCAAAGTGCGCGTGAATCCAGGTAACTATGTTGACAAGAAAAAGTTTGAACAAATTGAATATACGGATGCAGAATATTTGGAAGAAATTGAACGCATCAGAGAAAGATTTACACCACTCGTACTTATTTGCAAAGAGCATGGAACAGCAATGCGTATCGGAACGAATCATGGTTCATTGAGTGATCGCATTATGAGTAGGTATGGCGATACGGCCATAGGTATGGTGGAAAGTGCGATGGAATTTTTGCGCATTGCTCGAAGCTTGGATTATCACCAAATAATTTTAAGCATGAAGTCAAGTAATCCGCAGGTGATGGTGCAAGCGTATCGTTTATTGGTGCAACAAATGCAACAAGAGTTTAATGAATGTTATCCATTGCATTTGGGTGTGACGGAAGCTGGAGATGGGGAAGATGGACGCATTAAGAGTGCTATTGGTATTGGTACATTATTAGAGGATGGTATTGGAGATACAATAAGGGTAAGTTTAACAGAAGATCCTGAATTAGAAATTCCAGTTTGTAAGGATTTGGTTAAAAGATATCCTGCAAATCGAATGAAAGGGGTGCATCATATTCCAGAGATAGACCAACTTCCTTATTCCCCATTTGAATTTAAAAAAAGAAATACGCATCCAGTTTCAACTATTGGCGGTAAGCAGGTACCAGTGGTGATAGCTGACTTTACGCATAAATCAAGTATTACGCAGGATGATTTAATCAGCATTGGGTATACCTATCATGTGGACACAGATAAGTGGACTATTTCCGATGTAGCCGCTGATTTTATTTATACGCCGAATGGTGTTATTGATTTTGATTTGCCAGGCACTTTGCGTGTCATTACCAAACCGGAGCAGTGGGAAAACGTGAATGATAGAACAAAATATTTACCATTATTTGATTTTAGAAATTATATCGCGGCCCCTCGAAAAAGTGCCTTTATTAATTTTGTCATGGTAGATTGCTATTGTACAAAAAACGGCATCAGGGATGAGCAGCTCATTGAAATTGCCCAAGACAAATCGGTGGTTTTTTGTTTAAGTAGTCAATTGGCACATGCCATGCCTGCAGTCCGCAGAATGATTGTTCGGTTCATGGATTTAAAGATTCAAAATCCTGTTATACTCATGACCGAAAGTGCATGGTCAAGTGCAGACGAACATTTGATTCATTTTGCAACAGAGACTGGGGCCTTATTCTTAGATGGTATGGGAGATGGTATTTGTTTGGGTGTGAGCGCTAAGGTGGCTGCAGCTGCAGCGGAAAATAATGAATCAAGTAATGTGTCGGGGCGTAATTATTTTAACAATACTTCATTCGTTCAATTTTTAAATACCATCAGTTTTGGCATTTTACAAGCGACTCGAACTAGAATTTCCAAAACAGAATATATTTCCTGCCCTAGTTGTGGCCGTACTTTATTTGAATTACAGGAAACGACAGCAAGAATAAGGGCAGTGACCAATCACTTAAAAGGGCTTAAAATTGCGATCATGGGTTGTATCGTAAATGGTCCAGGTGAAATGGCGGATGCTGATTTTGGTTATGTTGGCAGCGGGGTTGGTAAAATTACTTTGTATAAAGGGAAGGAAATCATGAAAAGAAACATCGACAGTGCTATTGCTGTTGACGAACTAATTCAATTATTAAAAGAGCATAATGCTTGGGTAGATCCCCAATAGAATTAATCATAATTGCAAGCAATATGTATAAATTAGTATATGCCTTTTTCTATCTTTTGTCCTTACTGCCATGGCGTATTGCTTATATTGTTAGTGATTTTGTAGCATTTCTTTTACAATACATAATTAGGTACAGAAAGCAGGTGATTGATAAAAACTTAAGGATTGCATTTCCAAAAAAATCGGTTCTAGAAAGAAAAAAAATTGCTACAAAATTTTACCAAAATTTTACAGATTCATTTATTGAGACCATTAAATTGATTTCCATCTCCACGGCTGAATTTGAAAAACGATTTACTTCCAATGTAGAAGTGTTAAATAAACTATATGAAACAGGGCAGCCTGTTCAGATAATGGCAGGTCATTTTTTTAATTGGGAATTTGCGAATTGGGGCGTAGCCAAATACGGAAAATATCCCTTTATTGGAGTGTATATGCCTTTGTCCAATCCCTATATTAATGATATTGTATTAAAAATGCGAGAGCGCTTTGGAAGTATAATGATTCCTGCAACACAATTTAAAACACAGTTTCATAAATATGCTAACCAAGGAAATTATGCAATGGCATTAGCCGCTGATCAAAATCCAGGCAATCCAATGTCTGCGTTTTGGATTAATTTTTTAGGCAGACGCACGCCCTTTGTTAAGGGGCCTGAAAAGGGAGCTAAATTAAATAATACCGCACAAGTGTTTGCTTATTTTCATAGTACTAAACGTGGTTATTATCATTTGCAATATGAAGTCATGACTACGGCCCCAAATTATTTCAAAGATGGGCAATTGACTGCATTGTATGTGAAAATATTAGAGGAGAAAATAAAACAAAATCCCGCGAATTATCTATGGAGTCATAAAAGATGGAAGTATGAATTCGATCCCCAAAAACATGCAAATTTAATAGTTGATTAAAGCGCGTTTAATAGATCGTTCGCTTTTTTTTCCTTAGTCACTTCAATAGTGAATTTATCCTTAAGTTGTAATATGCTTTGCCAGCCTTCTTTTACAACTCTATTATTATGAATACCTTGTTTTTTTAAAATACTAGCCGCAAGTGTATTCGATGCGCCATCTTCACTGATAATATAAATATTAAAATGTTCATCTAATTCAGACATACTCCCTGGATCAGCGAATTCCAATAAAGGTAAATGTATTGAATTTTTAATATGCCCTTGGTTGTAAACTTCTTCGGTCCTGATATCTAATACCATCAAGAATTCATCAAACGGAATGTCCATGGCTAATTCATCCGCTTCCACTTCAATGACTAAATCATAACGTTTGTCTGCATTCAGCCAAGTAGTAAAGCCACCTTCCAACCAGCCCTTGATATTGGAGAATCCTAATTTTTCAAAATAAGCCATGGCGATTTTTTCATTCCCATTTTCACCAATAAATAATAAAGCTTGTTCGAAAGATAATAAACCTAAAGCTGCAGCTTGATGAATTAATTCAGGTTTAAAATGAATTGAGCTAGGGATGAAGCCTTCTAAAAATGAAGACTCCTCTCTAGTATCAATAATGAATGCATTTTCTTGTGTGAGGAATTGCTGAAATTGTTCGACAGATAAAGACATATTTATCCTACTAAATTTTCTACGAATTGGTTTACTTGCTCCAATCTTGCATAGTCAACATTGTAAAAAATAAATTTGCCTTCGCGAATGGTACTTACAATACCTGCTCTTCTTAAAATGGCCAAATGTTGTGAAGCAACCGATTGCTCTAATCTTAATTTTACATAGATCTCAGTAACAGTTACTTTTTTTTGCTCATCAATAAGTTTAACAATTTGTTGTCTAAGCTTATGATTTAAAGCTCTTAAAATCATTGCCGCTTTTTTTGCGTGCAATAAATCAACCTTCAATGAAGTGGATCCATTGCTGAGTTGAAGTGTTGGAAGTGATTGGTTCATTTGTTTTGTTTTGGGGGTTAAAACTATATATGCAATTCAAAATTATATAATTAATTCTATTTAGTGCATTTTTTTGTTATATATATTTTATTAAAAATAGGGGCGTTGTGAATATATTTAAAAAAAATTTAACAATTTTGGAAATCGAAGGTTTAACATTTAATCAATAATTAAATATTTATTTGATGAGCGGCTTTTGGTAGTAGTCTTTTAGATAGGCCGGCCCACTGTAGGCTAAGTCCTCAAAATTAGTGGCTTGAAGTTTAATCAGTGCCAAAGCAGCCATATCATGAATGGAGTAGGAGCAGTCAAGAAATAGGGGTGATTTATTTTGAAAATCAGTGTGTTGTATCAAAATTTTTGTTTTGGCCACTCCTGATCCAATACAGATTAATGGCCCATTGCTGAGTAAAGCAAGCAAAAAGGCTTCATCCAAAATCAAGGCTTTTTCAGGGGCAAGGTAGTCCAACGAACTATTATAGATGGCTCCAAAAATTTCCATTCTTCGCGCGTCAATCATTGAAAAAACCTGCAATTGTTTTTCGTTGACCAGGGCATCTCCCCTTTCAATTAAATGACCAACAGCGGCCTTGGCTAGTAAGCTGAGGGTGGAAAGTCCAATTAAGGGTTTATTCAAGGCAAAGGCTAAACCCTTGGCACTTGCAAGTCCAACCCTTAGGCCTGTATAGCTTCCTGGACCCATCGTTACCCCAATAGCATCTATATCTTTAAGTGAAATACCAGCCCTTTTGCATAATTCATCCACACCAGCTTGTACAAATTCCCCATGGGTATTTGATAGGTTGTTTTGTTTTGAAGCAATAATTTTGAGGTCTTGGCTGATACCGATAAGGGCATCCGGACCTGAAGTATCAATATGAAGAATAGTATTCAATATTTGTAATTGTTATACAAAAATAAGTGGTGAATTGATAGAAAAATAAGAAATTGCGCATATTAATTAAATATATGCCAAAACAAATCATTCAAACCAACAAAGTCCCTACACCTATTGGACCTTATAGCCAAGCTGTAATTGCCAATGGATTTTTATTTGCAAGTGGACAAGTCGCTTTTAACCCAGCCACTGGGGAACTCGTTTTAACTGATATTTTATCCGAGACCAAGCAGGTGATGGAAAATATTAAAGCTGTTTTAGACGAAGCTAAATTAAGCTTTGCACATGTAGTTAAAACCAGTATTTTTTTAAGTGATATACAATTGTTCGCGCAAGTGAATGAAGTGTATGCAAGTTATTTTACTGCTGATTTTCCAGCACGTGAAACGGTTGCAGTAAAAACTTTGCCACGCAATGTAAATGTTGAAATAAGTATTACTGCAGTGGTGGATTTGTAGTTTTTATTTTACGACTAGTTGGTAACTGGTTTCAAAAATAATATTTTCCTGGGGCTTCACTATGTGAAGCCCCATTTTATTATTAAAGGCATTAGGTGCGCCGCTTAAATTTTCAATAGCAATACTATTTCTATCTGGCGGCGTGTACAATTGTAGATACGGATAAAGCGAAGAAGGACTTACTTTTAAAATAAATTGTTCGTTTTGTAAAGTGCAGGAACTATTTTCTGCCGCTAATTCATAGCCGTCATCAAGTTGTAAACTTCCAAGTTTTAAACCTTTGCTAAAACGATCATCTGCAATCATGCTTCCAGTAGGGAGTAAGTCGCTATCGTATTCCATTTTTCCTGTACTTGAAAATTGTAATGAACAATGGTCAATGCTTTCCCCTAAGGTAAAATAAGGATGCCAGCCATCCACTATTGGAATGGGAACATCGGCTTCATTTATTACAGTAGTCTGTACTGAAACGGTATTATTTTTTTCTAAAATCCATTTTACTTGCATCGTGAAAGGAAATGGGTATCCTTTATCGCTACCAAGGTAATGGTGTACTAAAATAACAGCTGCATGATATTCAGTTGCCTCAGTAGCTTTTACAATAAAATCAGCATCGTACATAATTCCATGTATCGCATGTTCGCCCATATAAAAACGATCCATGGTATATGTTGTATCTAGGTGCTTGTACTGCCCTTTATACAATCTGCAAACAAAGGGGCTCATTTTCGCACTTCTAAATCCTTGGCTTTCAAATTCATTCGAAGCATTTACGGCATTGCCCATGATAAATTGATGGGATTCGCCCCCTTGACGTAAAAGCCAACTGTTTAAAAGAGCGCCTTTTGTCAAAATTTCGATTGTTGCACCCAATGCTAGGTCTATTAATTGAATCGATGCAACATGATTGATTGTATTCTGCTTGATTTGAAACCGCATTGTAATTTGTTTGAATGGAAAATTAAAACTATTCTACTAACTTTGAGTAGTAAAGGAATTAAATATGAAAAATTGTTTTGTTTTTGGATTGTTATTATTAGTGAATAGCATAGTAGCCCAAGGGTATAAAAGATACGATAGTACCTTAAAAATTGGCAAAGCGGGCTTTAAAATATTTTGTTTAAATAAAACGCCTGATCGTAATACCTTAACAATAAGGCCTATTGGTTTTAAGTCAGAAGCAAGAGAAGCTTCTTTGGAAATTAAAGCAAGGGTATTATCTGCAGAAATTGATGATTTAAATAATGACGGTTTCCCTGAAGTAATTATTTTTATTGAAGAACCAAAGGGAAATAAATCATTGTTTTGCATAAGTTCCAAGGAAAATGAGCGCATGGAGCCAATCTATTTTCCTGATATTAAAGATGATATGAGATTAAGTAAGGGTTATCGGGGACAGGATGAATTTAGATTATTGGAAGGCGTGTTGTTTAGAAAGTTTCCCGTTTTTGAATCTGATACTGCGATCAAACAACCTACGAATAAAGTACGACAAATTCTATATCGTGTTATAGCTGGAGAGCAGGGTAGTTGGAAGTTCAAATCATTTAAGGATTTTGATATGAATGCAGAAGTAAAATAGAAGCGGTAAACTTGCTTGCTAATTGATATACGATGCATATTGCAATTCTACTATTGCCCATGGGTTATAATAATTTTTCCAACTGCTTTTTCACTTCCTAGTTCATCCCTTGCAAATACGAGGTATACACCAGTTGCAACTTTATTTCCATCATAAGTTTTACCATCCCAAATAGCTTGTCCCCCTAAAGCCCTGGTCTGAAATACTAATTTCCCATTGAGCGATGTTATTTTTACAATTGCGTTTTCTACTAAACCCCGCATTGCAATTGGACCGTTATAATTGGGAGCAATAGGATTAGGAAAAATATTGATTTGTTGCATCGGTCTTGCACCTGATGTTGCCGTACTTCGATAGCTTGCCATTTGTCGTGCGGTATTAAAAAAAACTTCACCAGTAGTAGGCGCAATTACAATTTGACGAATGGTGTCATTCGGTAAAGGGCTGTTGTTTTTGGTAAATCTTTCTATAATTTCTGTGCCATCGTTACTCAATAACCAAGTGCCATTATTGGTGCCGACCCATTTTCGGTTAGCGCCATCTGCAGTGATGAAATTCACATTTTCTTTTTGAAATAGTAAACCAGCAAAACCATTGTTATTTTTAATTTGTGGCAAGTAGGCTTTGCATGTACTTATTTCATTACAATCAAAAAGGCCAATACCATTGTTAGTCCCAATCCACATGGTACCATTTTGATCATCCGTCATACTCGTCACTGTACTACTGGGTAAGTTATTATTATAGGGATTGATGATGCTCCATTTTTCGCCAGTGGTATTTGGGTTGTATATTATAATACCTTGGTACTTTGGCGCAATCATCCATGCTTGCCCTTGTTGGTTAATGAACATCTTGTTGATACCAATGAGCGAAAGGGTATTGGGCGGTGTAATTAATTTCCAGTTATTATTTTGTTTTTGTAAAATTCCTTGACCTTCAAGTAGTGTCCAAAGGGTGCCATCACTACTGAATTGAATATTGCTGTAAAATCCTTTGAAAGCTACTGGGCTTGCTTGTTCAATGGACCCTTTCTCGGGGGTGTATTTTATTAGCCCATCGCTACTGGTCAACCAAATAGTACCATCGATGGGATCCAAGGCGCTTGAATAACAAATAGGTAAACTTTTATTGCTGATCTTATTTATAGTTTTCCATCCATCTTCATTATAAATACTAAATCCCACAGTTCCTTCCCCGAATGGGGCAATTAAATATTTTGAATTTATAAACATCTGACCGTTGATATTTCCAATAGGTCCACCCAGGGGCATCCATTTGGTGCTTGTGTTTTTAAGCAATAAGCCATTTGAACTATCAGCTACCCAGATATTATTTTCGTCAAATAGATAATCCACTGGATTTGATAAATAGGTTGAATCAACAATATTGGTGGTAGTTTTATCGGTATTAATTTTTAATAATCCTCCTTTATTGCCATTACTGAAACTGGCATATACCCCATCCTTATTGATAGTTATTTTTTTAATTTGTCCATTATTCAAATTAAAGTAAGGTGATTTCAATGGGAGCTGATAAATGCTGTTTGCATTAGCGCCATATACCATATTATTATACTGTGCTATTTTATTGATGCCTAAATTATTAAAATCACTACTGTTTTGCCATTGATTTGCGGCCATCCAATTGTTTTTAATGGGGCAGGTCCAAATACCATTTTCAGTGGCAACATACAATAGGTCCTGTGTGCTTACTATTTGAAAGGTTTTGGTGACTTGTCGATTGTTATTCGGGAACCAAGTATCTTTTATTTCATGTTTAATTAAATCTATTACAAGGATGCCAAAGTCGGAAGATAGTAAGGCCCATTGATTTAGTAAGAAAATGTGGTTAATTTTTTTGCTAGGGTATAAATTGGAAAGTAATAAATCAGTAATGGCATATACTTGGTCTCCTTTTACAATATCTATATTGCTATTGTTGTAGGCAATAATTAATTGTGATTGAGCGGGATCCCAAGCAGCGCAAGCAATGGATCTGTCATTAAGCCCATTAGATTTTCCTAAGAGCGCAACATTTTTTGCTCCTGTAATTGTAAAAACTTGTTGTGTAGTTGCACCAATGATCTTTTTTTCGCCACTTACGCTATTGGCTATTCCTAATTGAATAACAGATTGGTTATTATAATGTTCTCTCCACTGTCCAATGCCACCAATTTCATTTTGCCCAATACTTAACAAAGTTAGGCTTATAAATAAAATTAAGAATGATAGCCGATGAAGCATTATATTTTAATTAGGTAATTATTTTTTTTCAAGGGCACTATAGATGGCTTCCTGAATTTTAGGGCGAAGGTTTAATTCACTAAATGCTTTATTATTACGGGTAGGATAAACGCGGTTACCTAAAAATATATACAACAATCCATTTGCTGGGTCAGCCCATACACAAGGGCCTGTATAACCAGTATGACCATAAGTGGATGGAGATGCACTTGCGCTTGGATATGGGTCTTTTAAATTGGCATTGTTTTTTTCAGGTTTATCAAAACCCAAGCCACGTCGGCTATTTTCGGTATTGTAGGCTGTGAATACTTCAATGGTGCCAGGATTAAAATATTTTTTGCCTTTCCAAACCCCTTTATTTAAAAGCATTTCATACAATTTGGCTAAATCAGTGGCGTTGCTGAATAAACCGGCATGTCCTGCAATACCACCCATCACAGAAGCGCCTTCATCATGCACGGATCCGTGAATTAATTCATGGCGATAGTAGTCATCCACTTCAGTAGCTGCGATGTTTTCGAGACTTGTTTTTTGTAGTGGTAAAAATCCTGTAGAGGTCATCCCTAATGGGGCATAAAAATTTTGCGTGGTGTACTCGTTTAAATCCATGCCTGAAACCTCTTCTACTATTTGACCTAGAAAAATAAAATCATTATCGCTATACACATATTTGCCAGGGGTTGTAATTGGGCTATTTAATATTTTATTTTTTATCGTGTCCATCCAATTGTCCTGTAAGTATTTAGTAGGTGTGATCATTTGATGGTGCGTTTGGTCACTTACGGAAACCACTAAATTATTTACATAACCACCAGCTGGATTAACTAAGAATTCATAAAATTTAATAAATGGAAATAAGCCTGCTTGATGAAGAAGCAGATCCTTCAAGGTTATTTTTGCTTTTTCATTACCCACCACCCAAGGCAGGTAATCGCCAATTGTTTTATTGATATCTACCTTTCCCTCCTCTACCAATTTCATTATAGAAACAGTGGTTGCACTTATTTTAGTAACAGAAGCTAAATCATAGCTAGTGGCTAAAGTAACCGGCGCTGAATTTTCGCCAGCAATTTTACCATACGCCTTATTAAAAACAATTTTATTATTTTTTGCTACTAAAACCTGACATCCAGGGATTGCTTTTTTTTGAATTGCATCTGCTACAATGGAATCAATGATATTTAATTTTTCAATGTTAATGCCCAATGGCGCTTCCGCTGCTTCCTTTATCGTATAAATCGGACTTGTTTCAATGGTGTAGGTTTCACCCATGGGTAAATGATCGCTAATGGTTACCGGCAGTGTTCCGGTTGCTTGAATTTTACCTTCTAACCAATCCAATGCTGCATTTTGGGTATAGGTGTTATCCTCGTAGGCGAATAGTATATTTTTAATTTTATTGAAATCAGCAACAGCGTAGGGGTTGCCAAAAATAAGGTGCAGCCAGTTCGCTGGATGATTTTCATTTAAGAAGCTAATAAAGGCAGTTGGAATTTCAAAATGGTTTGCGGGACGGCGACTGTAATTATGTAACCCAATCATTACTTGATCAAATTCGGCTAGTGTGGCGTTAAGGCTATTCATTTTATCGGTATCACCTGCGCCAATATATATTATTTTGATTTGGTATAATTCAGCCAATTGTTTGGTCAAGCTATTTTCTTTTGCTTGATTTAATGCCACATACACCATTTTTTTATTTTTATTCAAAATAGGGTGTTGCACATTGTCTTTCAAAAAAGTGAGTGATTGCGATGCCATTTTTTCCTTAATAGCAGACACTGATTTATTTAAGTCAGCAACAATATTTGTAGTATCAATAAATAAATCCTTGCTTAATCCATGTTTGTATTTGGCTGCTAAAATTTTTCGAACGCGATCTTTAATATCTTTTCTTGTGATTCTTTTTTCTCTAATGGCCGATCTTATTTTTTTGATCGTTTGAGCTACATCACCAGGCAAGCAAAGCATATCATTGCCTGCAATGATCGCCTGAACATTGGCCTCCCCTTGTGGAAAATAATTACTAATGGCTTTCATTTCCAATGCATCTGTAACACTGATGCCTTTGAACCCTAACTCATTTTTTAGTAAGCCATTCACGGCTTTGGGTGACAAAGAAGTGGCTAAATTTTTTGTTGCATCAATGGAGGGAACTGACAAGTGCGCCACCATAATGGATTCAATGCCTGCATTAATTAATGCCCTAAAAGGCACTAATTCCATGCTGTCTAATTGTTCTTTTGTTTTATTAATAATAGGAATGTCTAAATGGGAATCCACCGATACATCGCCATGCCCTGGAAAATGTTTTGCGGTCGCCATTACGCCATTATCTTGCATTCCTTTCATATAGGCAATACTATAATCAGTGACAATTTTTTTGTTTTGACCAAAGCTACGATCGTTAATAACAGGATTCGCTGGGTTGTTATTAATATCAGCGTCGGGCGCGTAGTTTACTTGTATACCTAATCTTTTACATTGTTCCGCAATAGCTGCGCCCATTTCATACACTAAATTACTAGCGGGCATGGCACCTAATGAAAGTTGTCTTGGGAACATTTCAACACTGTCTAAACGCATGCCTACGCCCCATTCCGCATCCATCGAAATTAATAAAGGGGTTTTGGCAATGGATTGATAATAGTTGGTATGCAAGGCTTCTCTAACGGGGCCACCTTGAAAAAAACAAAGCCCGCCGACATTGTATTTTTTAATTAATGAAGCTAGTGAATCAACTTTACTGTAATCCCAATTGCTATGCGCTCTAATGATCATGAGCTGCGCAATTTTTTGATTAAATGATAACGTGTTGTATTTTTTTCTTACCCAATTTTTCTCATCATTACTTTGGGCGTTGGCCACTTGTGTCATTAGGAAAGAAAACAATACAATAGGAATCCACTTTTTTAGCATAAAACAGTTTTTTTATTAACATTTATCCATCACGCGTTGAATTAGTGTCGGATGATAAGTATTGCAATTTAGTGATAAAAAAAAGCTTACCCTTGTTTGAGTAAGCTTTTTTATTAGGTGACCGGTGTGTTTAGCAACCGGTGGTATATTTTGTATCAGCATTGAAAAGTGCCCAATGTTTTGAAACCTAAGTGTTTATTTAATAGGGGTATCCAATAGGAATACCTCAGGACTAAATTGGCCTATGCCTTTTCCGCTTCTTCCACATCTTCGTCTGCAGGTAATACCGGTTCAACTCCTGCTTTTTGAACTTGGGAAAACCATTTCACCATCTTCTTCATATCGCTAGGGTAAACGCGTTCAAAATCCATCTTTGGGTAAACTTTTTTAAAGTAGGCTTGTGTTGCTTTTGGGTCCTTTTCGTCTGGCAACTTTTCCTTTGATTTGCCCATTTCAATAAATATTTCCGCTAGAAATACATTATCGTGGGTCGTGAACACTTCAATACTTTCCAAATGAGAAAATTGGTGTGCTCTTGAGCTAATGAATTGAGTGGTATTGTTTTCGAGTGATCTTGCGATGGCGCCGTCACTTTTACTAGTCAATAATTCGAATAAACCTGACATACCTGAAACCGAGATCAATTTGTTGTATTCCATATAATCGGTGCGTTTTTTTTACGGGCGCAAATTACTGAAAAACACCCAATTTTCATTTTTTAAACTACCTTTGTTTATCATAAAAAATCAAGCATATGCCAGGGTTTGAATTATTTGGGGAAGAAGAAAAAAAACAAGTGAATGAGGTCTTGGAAACTGGAATTTTGATGCGTTATGGCTTTGATGGACCCAGACATGGAATGTGGAAATCCAAAGAGCTAGAAGCCGCTGTATGCAGCACTTTTGGGACACAATATGCACAACTTACCTCTAGTGGAACCGCTGCTTTGACAACAGCGATGGCTGCCTTAGGAGTGGGTGCTGGAGACGAGGTGATTATGCCAGCATTTACCTTTGTAGCAAGTTTTGAAGCAATCTTAAGTATGGGTGCCATTCCGGTTTTGGTGGATATTGATGAAAGCTTGACATTGTCCCCAGCAGCAGTGAAAGCAGCGATCACATCGAAAACAAAGTGTGTGATGCCAGTGCATATGTGTGGCAGTATGGCTGATATGGATGCATTGGTGGCGATTTGTAAAGAACACAATTTGATTTTACTAGAAGATGCTTGCCAAAGCATCGGTGGAACATATAAAGGAAAGCGTTTGGGTACTATTGGTCATGCAGGTACTTTCTCTTTTGATTTTGTAAAGACAATTACTTGTGGAGAAGGTGGTGTAGTGATGACCAATGATAAGGAAGTATATACTAAAGCGGATGCATTTACTGATCATGGACACGATCACTTAGGGGTAGACAGAGGTGCAGATTTACATCCAGCATTGGGATATAATTTCCGTATTAGTGAATTACATGCTGCTGTTGGTTTAGCACAAATAAAAAAGTTAGACACTTTTTTAGCAATTCAAAAAAAGAATAATCATATTTTACGTTCCTATTTAGAACAGGTACCCGGCATTAAATTTAGAGTAGTGCCTGATCCGGAAGGGGATAGCGCAAGCTTCTTAACTTGGTTCTTGCCAAGTCAAGCCCTTACTGAAAAAGCCATTGCTGCTTTTAAGGAAGCCGGCATATTTGCAGGTAATTTTTATTGGTATGCGAATAATTGGCACTATATCAGGAAATGGGATCATTTAAAAAATGCAACCAGTTTATATCCATTGTCTGAGGCGCAACAAAATGCATTGATTGCATTACAACATGCTGACTTTTCAAAAAGTGATGCGATTATGAGTAAATGTATTTCCACTGCAATTAGTTTGTTGTGGACTGAAGAACAAGTACACGAAAAGGGCGCTAAATTTTTACAAGTGTTACAACAAACACTTTCCTAAAAGTTATACCCCATGTCATTAGGACAGTCATTGCAACAAAGGCAGCTACAGCGTTTATCGCCACAGCAAATTCAATTAATGAAATTGTTGCAAATTCCATCTGCGCAAATTGAACAAAGAATTAAAGAAGAGATGGAGGAGAATCCTGCTTTGGAGATGAATGCGGATTTGTTAGATACGGATACTGCAGGTGCTACGGATGATTTAAATGACGAGTTTTTACAAGGCGCAAATGAGGAAGAAGAAGCGGTACCTGTTGATGAACATGAAATGAGCAATGAGGATTTAAATGAATACAATTATGACGAGGATGTGGCTGATTACAAAACAAAAGATGATTATTATCCTGAATTAGACAATGATGTTGTCATTCCTATTAAAGCGGAAGTAAGCTTGAATGAGCTATTGATCAATCAGTTGAATATGTTGGCATTAGATGAAATATCCTTTAAAATCGCAGAACAAATTATAGGTAGCTTGGAAGATGATGGTTATTTGCGTCGGGCATTAACATCCATTGCTGATGACCTTGCTTTTAAGCAGAGTATGTGGGTGGATGAAAAAGACATCGAAAAAGTTTTACTTCAAGTACAACAATTTGACCCAGCAGGTATTGCTGCAAGAGATTTACAAGAATGTTTATTATTACAATTAAAGCGCAAGCAGGCTGATGCCCGAATGACCAATAGCGTTGATGCAAATCATGCAAGCCTTGATCCTATAAAATTGGCGATAGTTGTGATTGAAAAATATTTCGAAGAGTTTACGCGTAAACACTATGATAAAATTCAAAAAAGTTTGCATTTAAATGAAATTGAAATTAAGGGGGTGCTGCAGCAAATTTTAAATTTAAATCCAAGACCAGGTGCGGACACACATGAATCGCATACCTCTGAAATGTATATTATACCCGATTTTACAGTAGTCATCAATAACGGGATTGTTGAATTGTCCCTAAATAACCGCAATGCGCCTCCCTTAATCATCAGCGATGATTATAAAATGATGTTAAAGGAGTATGAACGAGGCAAAAAACAAGACAAATCTCAAAAGGAAGCAGTATTTTTCATCAAACAAAAAATTGATGCTGCAAAATGGTTTATTGAAATGATTCAGCAAAGGCAGCAAACTTTATTGAAAACGATGAAAGCAATTTTGGCACATCAGCAAAATTTTTTCACCACAGGGGATACGACACAGCTGCGTCCTATGATATTAAAAGATATTGCAGTAGCAACAGGACTGGATGTATCAACCGTAAGTAGGGTAGCCAATAGTAAGTACGTGCTCACTGAATTTGGTACGTATTTGTTAAAATATTTTTTTAGTGAATCGCTCACTACTGATTCTGGAGAGGAAGTAAGCACTAAGGAAGTAAAAGCAATATTACTTGAGTTCATTCAACAAGAAGACAAACATAAACCATTCAGCGACGACGAATTAACACATCAGTTACAGCAAAGGGGGTACAATATCGCAAGACGAACTGTTGCGAAATACAGAGAACAATTAAATATTCCTGTTGCCAGATTGCGAAAGGAACTTTAATCAAATTTAATTTATGCAAAACAATTCCCCCAGTACTGTAACTAAATTTTTTGGACATATCATTTCCTTTGTTTTCCATCCCTTATTTGTCCCTACTTATTTTATTTTATATTTAATTAAAGTAGTCCCATTTGAATTTGTGGGCATCACAGATTGGCAATTGCAGTTACGTGTTTTTAGTGTGTTTTGGTTGACGGCTTTTTTCCCTGCTTTTGCGGTTTTTTTACTTTGGAGATTAAAATTTAGCGAGTCTATTTTTTTAAGAACACAAAAGGATCGCATTATTCCCTATGTCATAGTCATGTTTTTTTATTGGTGGATGTATTACTTAAGTAGAAACTTTTCAGACCAACCTATTGTATTAAAATATTTTTATTTTGGAATTTTCATAGCAAGTGCTATTGGACTCATTGTCAATAATTTTATTAAAGTAAGTTTACATGGCATGGGCGTTGGAGGGATGCTAGCTTCAGTGGTATTGGTGGGGCTAAAATATCCAATCAATAATATTATTTGGGACATGGCTATACTATTAATTGCTGGAATAGTGGTCAGTGCGCGTATGATTGTAAGTGACCATACAAAAAATGAATTAACCATTGGATTAGGTATTGGAATTATTACACAAGCACTTGCTTATTTTTGGGTTGGGTAACATTAAATTAAAACTATGTGGCATAAACTAGCTGAATTCATTTTAAAGTTTAAAGTCTATTGCTTAGCCTCTTTATTGGTCATTACCATTGTTATGGGCTATTTTGCTGCACAAGTAAAATTAAGTTATGAGTTTACCAAAGCCATACCAGATGACAATCCTAAGTTTGTTATCTATAAGGATTTTGTTAAAAAATTTGGCATTGATGGAGCAACAATTGTAGTGGGCTTTACAACCGATAAAATGTACAGCAAGGAAGTATTTAATCAGGTGCATGAATTGCATCAACAAATTAAACTAATTCCTGCAGTTACCGAAGTATTAAGTGTGCCATTTGCCTATGAATTACAAAAGGACAGTACTGAAACTAAGTTTAATGTTCATGCTGTATTTTCAGCGCCGTATCAAAATGATAGTTTATTATTAGCGGATGCGCAAAAATTTGAAACCTTGCCTTTTTATAAAAATTTATTATACAATAAGGATAGTAATGCATTTATAATGGCGGTGAGCTTTATTCCAGATTCAATAAATACGGGTGCTCGAACAAGGATTATTCGTTTATTGGAGGAGAAACTGAATGTGTTTTCTAAAAACACCAATTTGGCCATTCACCTAAGTGGCTTGCCCTATATTAGAACCATTATTGCTGATCGCATTAAAAAGGAAATGTTATGGTTTTTAGTAGGATCACTTTTATTATCTGCGATTACTTTATTACTTTTTTTTAGGTCGATACCTGCCACTTTAATGAGCTTAGTGGTGGTAGCGATGGGCGTTATTTGGAGCTTTGGCACCATGGTTTTAATTGGGCAAAAAATTACCTTATTGACCGCCTTAATACCACCATTGGTGGTTGTTATTGGCATCCCTAATTGTATCTATTTTTTAAATAAATATCATACTGCTTATAAGGAGACCAATGATCGTTCCGCTGCCATTATTCAAATGGTCAGTAAAATGGGTATTGTTACTTTGTTTTGTAATATCACTGCTGCCATTGGATTTTTTGTGTTCGCATTAACCAAAAGTCCATTACTTAAAGAATTTGGTTGGGTATCAGGTATCAATATCATGGCCTTATTTTTTATCAGTTTATTTTTTATACCACCGGTGCTTAGCTATTTGAAACCACCTGCCTCAAAACATACTAAATACTTAGAAAATAAATATTTAACACATATATTAGTTAAAATTGAACGCTGGACCTTCAATCATACGAAATGGGTTTTTGGAATCACTTTATTTTTAGTGGTGTTTTCAATTGTGGGTGTTTTAAAAATAAAAAAAGAAGCATTTATAGTGGATGATCTTCCCAAAAAGGACAAATTATATACCGATTTAAAATGGTTTGAGCAAAATGCAGGTGGTGTAATGCCCTTAGAAATTGTGATTGATTCTAAAAAGAAAAATGGGTTAATTAGAAACACTAAGCCATTGGATCACATTGAAACTTTTCAGCAATTTTTGCTTACACAGCCCGAACTGGGTAAGCCCTTGGGTTTAATAGAGGGTATAAAATTTGCAAAGCAAGCATTTTATGATGGGGATTCAAGTTCCTATTCAGTGCCGTCAGGTACGGAAATGGCTTTCATTGCACCCTATTTGAAGCCTGTTGATGGCAATGTGAATACCCAAGCCAACACGCCAAAATCACCGACTGCTTTATTAAATAAATTTATTGACACAGAAAAAAGGGCGACAAGGATCAGTGTAAATATGAAGGATATAGGTAGTGCACAATTGCCGATATTTTTAAAACGTATGGATAGTGCTACACAAGCTATTTTTGACAGCACCAACTACCATGTGCAAATTACAGGCAGTAGTGTTACCTTTTTAGAAGGAAGTAACTTTATCATTAAAGGGTTGGGCGAATCTATTTTTTGGGCTTTTTTATTAATTGCCATTTGTATGCTCTTTTTATTTAGGTCCTTCCCAATTCTTATGTGCTCGCTTGTTCCTAATATTGTGCCATTACTTATAACAGCTGGATGTATGGGCTGGATTGGAGTTTCATTGAAGCCATCGACGGTGTTAGTATTTAGTGTGGCATTGGGTATTGCCATTGATGTTACGATACGCTTTTTGGTGAATTACAAACAAGAATTACCAAGATTAAACTATCAGGTCAATAGTACCTTAATACAAACAATAAAAAATACAGGGATCAGTATTATTTATACTTCAATGGTATTGGTTGCGGGCTTTGTCATATTCTGTTTTAGTGAATTTGGAGGCACGAAGGCCTTAGGCTGGCTTACTTCATTAACATTAGTAGTGAGTACACTCACCAATTTAATATTATTACCCGCTTTGATAAAAACATTTATTAAGCAAAAATAAAAAATGGATGATTACTATTTGGTTTGCAATAGTAATCATCCACTTAGACTTAACTTATTCGTATTGAATTACTTCTTATTGAAATAAATTCGCCAAAGTTTCTTGTAATGTTTGTCCTCTTAATTCGGTCGCAATAATTTTTCCGGCAGGGTCCACTAGCACATTAAATGGAATCCCTTCGATTTGATAGGTATTCACAACGCTGCTTTCCCATTTTTTCAAATCACTTAATTGTAACCAATTTAGCTTGTCATTATTAACTGCTTCCAACCAATCTGCTTTGTTATCATCCAATGATATGCCTAGAATGGTGAAATTTTTATTTTTAAACCTTTCATAAGCCAATACTACATTGGGGTTTTCAGCGCGACAAGGACCACACCAACTCGCCCAAAAGTCAACCAATACATATTTCCCTTTCAAACTACTGAGGGTAATGATTTTACCATTCGCATCCTGCATTGCAATTTCAGGAGCCATTTCGCCAGCATTCAATGGACTTGCCTTTGTATTGGCTTGCACCTGTGCGTTAATTAAATTTGCAAATTCAATGAGTGGGGTAGCTTTTGTTTTTTCAGCTGCCATTTTTGCCAAAGCCAATATTTTTGCGGCCTCCATCGATCTTAAGCCCAATCCCAAAGTGTAGTAAATGAATGCCGGGCTAGTAGCGCTACTGATACTGGTCTCTACAAAATCATTTAAGTTTTTTATTTTTTCTACTTTTTGTTTTTGTAACCAAAATATAGTGCTGTCTTTGCCGTTTTGCTTTTGAAGTGCATCTAAATTGTAAAGTGTTGCAAACAAGGACGAATCTTTTTGTCTGTATTGTTTTAAAAATTCAAACAAACTAGAGGTACTATTAGAACCTTTCACGGTATAAGTGGAATAATTAGCGGCATCTGCACTAATTTTTATATTTTCATCATCGTTGATGAAAATGATTTCGAATTCCTTGTCAGTAGCCAAACGATAAATCCCTTCTTGTTTCGCAATAAATTGAAATTCATAATTTCCTTCCTTATCAATCGTAATTGAATCTAAGGTTATAATTGGTTTGCCACCATAAGGAACTTCTTGCAAAAGTAATTGTTGATTTTCTGCATTTTTAATGTTTCCAGACACGGTAAAATTGCCACCACTTTCATTTGTTTTACAACCTGCCAATAAAAGGGTACAACCGAGTAACCCTGAGATAATTAATTTTGAAAGCATATCGTTATTTTTATAAATGATTTTAATATTTCAATTTTTGTTCTAAAAGCTGCATGGTAATTGTAGGGTCAGCTTTTCCTTGACTTAACTTTTTTACTTCGCCAGTAAATAAGCCAATGAGCCCCTTCTTGCCTTTTTTATATTCAATAATTTTTTCAGGATGCATTAATAACACTTGGTCTACCCATACTTCAATTTCATCGCTTGAATTAGATTGTAATAAGTTATTACTTTTGGCATATTCCCTAGGAGACTGCATTTGTTGCATTACTGCTTTAAAAACTTTACCACTTGCCATTGAAAAACTTAACTCCTTACTTGCCACTAAATCTAAAAGTTCCACTAAACAGGGGATAAAGGGTAGTAGCGCCTTGTAGTTGCTATTGGTTTCATTTAAGTATTCTCTGATAGGCCCCAATATCCAGTTCGCTGCTGATTTGTATTGATTGGTTTGCTTTGTCCATGCTGCATAAAAATCAGCTTCTTCTTTATTTTCACATAGCTGCTCCAGATCATATTCCGATAAGGCATAATCGCTTTTCCATGTATTTTTTAATGCCCCTGGCAATACAGGCATCGCAATTTCAATATCCTTAATATATTGTTGTGTTAATTGAAATGGTGCTAAATCGGGGTCTGGGAAATATCTGTAATCATTGGCGTCTTCCTTGTCTCTTATTGAAAAGGTAGTATCATTATTTGCATCAAAGCTTCTTGTTTGCTGTAATATTGTACCGCCTGTTTCTGTAATTTTAATCAATCTGTCAATTTCAAACTCAATCGCTTTTTTTATATTTCGAATTGAATTTAAATTTTTGACTTCAACCCTGGTGCCTAATTTCTTATCCCCCTTCAACCTTATGGAAATATTTGCATCACATCGCAAACTGCCTTCTTCCATATTGCCATCACAAACACCCATCCATCTTACTAAACGACGGACTTCAGAAACAAACAAAAAAGCGTCTTGCGCAGAATGAATGCAAGGTTCTGTAACCATCTCCACTAGGGGCGTGCCTGCTCTATTTAAATCAATATAAGTGTCTAGCGCTGAAGCATCATGAATGCTTTTACCTGCATCTTCCTCCAAATGAATTCTATTTAGCTGTACTATTTTATCGCCATCTTCTCCTTTAATCGTAATGGCACCTCCCACACAAATGGGTGTAGTATGTTGCGTGATTTGATAGCCCTTAGGTAAGTCGGGATAAAAATAATTTTTACGCGCGAAGTAATTGTTATTTTCAATCCTTGAGCCACAAGCAATTCCTAATTTAATGGCGTATTCAACTGCTTTTACGTTTGTTTTAGGGAGGGTTCCAGGATGGCCCATGGTGATTGGGCTAATATGGGTATTAGGTTCAGCGCCAAAGGAAGCAGCATCACCACAAAACAACTTGCTCTGTGTTGCTAATTGTGCATGAATCTCTAAACCAATGACCGCTTCATATTTTTCTGCAATTCCCATGCAGCAAAAGTACAATTATTTGGGGCTTAATTTTAGTTTAAATACCCTAAAAAAACGCCCCGTCTTAATCTGAATGTTCAGAAATAGACGGGGCGCAAATGATAAGGTTACTAGGTTTAACTTATAAATCAGCTGTTTTAAGCTTCTTAGGTATTTTCACTTCAATCACAGTTTTTTTACCATTTCTTGTAATATTAAATTTGAAAACGGTGCCTTCAGTGGCCCCTTTAATAATAGGCTTGATGCCATCCACATCTTTCACTTTTATGTCATTCACTTCTGTGATAATATCATCTTCCTTTAGTCCCGCTTTTGCAGCTGGTGAATTTTCACTCACGGATGAAATTTTCACACCTTCATTTTCTTCAACATCTTCCACACTGATGCCTAATTTTGGTTTTTCAATATTGCCAAAAATATTATTGAACTCTGGCATTTGTGGTAGTTCGAATCCAAATCTTTGCATTCCATTATTACCCCTGCCTCTAGGTATATTGGGGACCAAGTTAGGTTCAATAGTCATCCCTTGATTAGGCATGCTATAACTAAATGATTGTACTTTATTTTTTTCTAGTTCGGCTGTCAATTTTGTTTTAGCACCATTTTTTAAAATGCTAATTTGTACTTTATCTGATGGCTTGTATTTGCCAATAGCTTCATACAAATCTTTTGGCCCTGTAATTTTGTCGTCATTAACATTCGTAATAATATCATCCTTTTTAAGGCCTGCTTTTTCTGCCGGGCTTCCTTCGCTTACCTCGTTTATTTTAGCACCCAATTCATTTTCTTCTGATAGCACACCTAAAAAGGCTGCATTGCTTTGAGCAGGTGTTGCGAAAGATAAAACATCATCTATATTCAAATCCAATGGCTTACCCTCCACCAATTTATTTCCTTTACTATTTTTACCAGGTGTCATCATTCTTTTTAAAATCACGCCATCTTTGCCTTGGCCATTGATTCTTGGATCATTTTCGGCTACTTCTTCACCATTGATAATAATTTTATCCCCATCAATTAATACATTCACTCGCTCTTCAGTAACAGCATCTTTTTCTTTTTTATCTACTTTGTTATTTTTCAATGTTTTACCTTCTTGCGTTCGCACAGTTACAGTAACTTCTTTTTGATCTTTATTATCCTTACTTGCTTTAGCATTCTTTTTTGTCGTAATCACTACTACGCCCTTTGCCCCTTTTTTACCATATAGTTTGGTGGCAGATGCTCCTTTTAAAACATCTATTTTTTCAATATCATTGGGGGAAATTTCATTAATGTTTTCTATTTCTTTGCCATCCACAATGTATAAGGGCGTTTCACCTTTTACCGCGATGCTGGTATCCTTCGCATTGCCTTTTACGACAACAACGGTTGGCTTTTTAACATCTAACTTTAATTTTAAGTTTTGATTTGTACTAGTTTGCGCAAAACTTATTTGTGTAATTGCACACGCCATTAAAAAACTGCTTACTTGCTTGATCATATTTTTATGTTTAAGTATAGATAAATTTCTAAAGCAAATGTAGGGAATTTAATTAACTACGAAACAATTCGCAAATGTTAAATTTTAGTCAATTTGAAAATTTTCGTACCCAACCTTCTCCCCAAAAAAGCCCTATCAGGTTTTGATAAGGCTTTGATTATTAGTTAGATAGTTTAATTAAAGCATTGCTTTGATGACTGCAATGACTTGATCAAGCTGTGTCGTATCCTGTCCGCCTGCGCTTGCAATGGTTTTTTGACCACCACCACCACCTTTAATTAATGGGGCAATTTTTTCCTTGATGATCTGAGGTGCCTGCCAGTTTTTTTGGTTGACTAGGGATTCACTAATTGCTAAAACCACATTTGCCTTTTCATCCACTTTACTGGTCAATACAACTACCGAATTAGCGTGTAAAGTACCAAGTTGTTGTGCTAATTTTTTCAAATGATCTGCACTACCCAATTGTAATTGCACCCCTAAAAATTGAATATCATTCACTGTAGTAAATGCAGTACTATATTTTTCAAACAATTCATTGACTAATAATGCTTCCTGACTTTCCAATTTTTTGGATAATTCCTTTTGACTCGTTTGCAATGAAGCAATGGTATCATTTAAAACATCCGTGCTTGTATTTTCATTCCAGTCAGATGCTTTAAATTGGGCATTTATTTTTGAAGCAATACTTTCACATGCTTCAGCCAATTGTATAATTTGTTTGTGTAATTTTTCTTTGACTTCGGTTAAAAATAGTTCCGCAGCTTCGCCCACCACCCCTTCAATTCTTCTTACGCCTGCAGCAACAGAAGCTTCCGCCTTTAAAATAAAGTGACCAATTTCGCCTGTGTGACCTACATGTGTTCCACCGCATAACTCAATGGAATAATTAGGATCCATCACAACTACACGAACTTTATCTCCGTATTTTTCTCCAAATAAAGCCATGGCACCCAATTGGATGGCATCCGCTTTATCCATTTCATTAATCACCACTGGAACATTTGCTTTTATTTTTTCATTCACTAAAACAGTGACTGCATTTATTTCTTCTGGTGTCATTTTAGCAAAATGAGAAAAGTCAAAACGTAATTGTTCTGCATTCACCAAACTTCCTTTTTGCGCAACATGCTTTCCTAATACATTTCTTAAGGCTGCATGTAGTAAATGTGTTGCGGAGTGATGAAGCGTCGTATTTTTTCGATGTGCAATCGCCACTTGTGCTTTTACTTTTTCTCCAATTACATTTGGAATCGTATCAGTAAAATGAATAAAAAGATTGTTTTCTTTTTTTGTATCTGTTACCTGCAATAGGGTACCATCTTCAAAGGTCAAAGTTCCGCTATCACCCACCTGTCCACCGCTTTCTGCATAAAAAGGCGTCTCGCTTAATACCCACTGGTAAGCTTCCTTCCCTTTTGCTTTTACATGACGGTATTTAATAATGGTGCTATTTGTTTCCATCTGCGTATACCCAACAAACTTAGTTTCCGCATCTTCCGTTATTTGTATCCAATCACCAGTGTCGATGGCGGTAGCTGCACGGCTTCTGTTTTTTTGTTGTAACATTTCTTTTTCAAAACCGGCTTCATCTACTAGTAAATCATTTTCACTTGCAATTAACCTGGTTAAATCTACCGGGAAGCCAAAAGTGTCAAACAATTCAAACACTAATTTGCCTTCAATGGTAGCACCTTTTGAATGCGTTTTTACAATATCATCAATTCTTTTTAATCCTTTTTCTAATGTTCTTAAAAAACCTTCTTCTTCTTCTTTTACTACCTTAGATACAAAATCTAATTGCGCGGTTAATTCAGGAAATACTTGCTCAAATTGTTTTGCCAATAAGGGCATCAGTTGGTGTAATAAGGGTTGCTTATAATCCAAGTAGGAATAATAATAACGTACTGCTCTTCTTAAAATTCTTCTGATTACATAACCTGCACCAGTATTTGCGGGCAATTGACCGTCGGCAATCGTAAATGCAATGGCTCTAATATGGTCAGCTAAAACTCGAAATGCAATGGCTTGTTTGCTTGCACTAAAATCATATTGTTTGCCGGTGATTTTTGCCACTGCATCAATAGTACCAGTAAAAACATCAGAATCGTAATTGCTTTTTTTATTTTGAATGACCCTTACTAATCTTTCAAATCCCATACCTGTATCCACATGCTTATTTGGGAGCGCTTCCAGGCTGCCATCTTTTTTTCGATTGTACTGAATGAATACATTATTCCAAATTTCAATTACCTGTGGATGATCTTTGTTGACTAAATCACGACCGGATACTTTTGCAATCTCTTCTTCGGAACGCATATCCACATGTATTTCACTACATGGGCCACAAGGGCCAGTATCACCCATTTCCCAAAAATTATCTTTTTTATTACCGTAAATTATTTTATCCTCCGATACCCATTTTTTCCAATGCATTAAAGCCTCGCTCGACGCTGGCAAATTTTCGGAGGCGTCACCTTCAAAAACACTAACATATAATTTAGCTGGGTCAATGCCATACACTTTGGTTAATAATTCCCAACTCCATTCAATTGCTTCGCCTTTAAAATAATCGCCAAAACTCCAGTTCCCCAACATTTCAAACATCGTATGATGATAGGTATCCACACCTACTTCCTCTAAATCGTTGTGCTTACCACTTACACGTAAACATTTCTGCGTGTCTGCAATACGCGGATGACTTGGCACTTGGTTGCCTAAAAAATAATCTTTGAATTGATTCATTCCCGCATTGGTAAACAATAAGGTAGGATCGTTCTTGACTACAATAGGAGCGGAGGGTACGATTGCATGGCCTTTAGAAGCAAAAAAATCTAAAAACTGTTGTCTTATTTCTGAACTGGTCATCATGTCGGTGAATTTTAAGCAGTGTTCATCTTAAAAAGCTATATTTGTAATGCTTTTTTTAATGACCTCAAAGGTAAGGAATTGGGGCTTTTTTATGGCCATACTTGCCAAATAATCGGTGAATTCAAATGAAGAAAATTAAATATCACTTTAATACCCACACACTTAGGTTTGATAAAGTGGAAGTACCCCTTAAAGTAAGGCTGCTTCAACTTTTCGGATTTATTGCTGCGTCCATTGTTACAGGGGTGGTTATTGTTGCTATACTATTTCAATATATTGATTCCCCGAAGGAAAAATTACTCCGCCAACAAAACGAAAGCTACCGTGCAAGTTATAGTGTTATCCAAGATAGGGTTAGGCAATTGGAGTTGCAAATGACCGAATTAGAAAGTAGGGACAATGAGGTTTACCGTTCCATATTTGAGTCGAGTCCAATCCCTGATAGTGCGCGTTTAAAGGACATGGAAGCGTTGAAGGAAGTTAGAATGATACAAAATTTATCAAGCTCGGCCCTGTTATCTAATATGATTGCGCAATTAAATAATTTGAGTGTGCGATCGGCCTTTCAGGATAAGTCCTATGTGGAAGTTGGCACCATGGTAAAAAATAAAGAAAAACTATTAAGGGCAATTCCTGCTATTCAGCCAGTGAGCAATAAAAATTTAAATCGCATTGCTTCTGGATATGGTTATAGAATTGATCCTTTATACAAGGACTATCGTTTACACGCAGGACTTGATTTTACGGCTCCCTCTGGAACGCCGATTTATGCAACGGCAGATGGCGTAGTGCAGGCGGCAGGATTTAATAGTGATGGTTATGGAAACAAAGTGGTGATCAATCATGGCTATGGCTATCAAACTTTATATGGTCATATGGTTCGCGTAAAAGCCAAGGTGGGACAGACAGTGAAAAGGGGCGAAGTGATTGGTTATATTGGTAGCACCGGAAAAAGTACGGGTCCGCATTGTCATTATGAAGTTATCAAAAGAGGGGCTAAAGTAGATCCTGTTTACTATTTTTATAATGATTTAACCCCAGCACAATTTGACCGAATATTGAAAGCTGCCGCGGCGAATAAACAAAGTTTAGATTAATAATTTTGAATATTATTTTATTGCATTTCACATTCAAATTACATTAGATGGATCCACAAGTACTTGCATTTTTAAATAGAATAACCTATAGCATCGGCTTTACTTTGTTATGGATGTTTTCCAATACCACTTTGGGTATTATGCTAGGCTATGCATTTATACAAGATCATTGGCGTATTAGTAATGTCTTGTTTTATATTTACCTTATTGGAAGTTTTGTTGCCTTCATGTATGGCCTGTATCGGCTATGGAAGATCCCTGTTAAATTTGATGAATATTAGATAAGGTTATAAGGGCCTCGTTGCCCTTAACTACTATGGTCTGAAATAATTTTCCAACCTGTTTTGGTTTTTTTAAATACCAAAGTATATACCCCATTTACATCTCCAACAGTTCGTTTTAGAAACCATTTTCCGATAACAAAAAAGTGGTTCTTACTGAGGGGTTTAATACTTACTATGTCAAAATTTAATTTGCCCATATAGTTAGCGTCGGGATAATTTTTTTTATAGTTAGCTAAGGTGTTTTTATAACCATAGGTAGGCCCCGACTTTCCAATAAATACAAGGCTATCATTATTCCAATAACCCGCCATAAAGGCAACAAGGTCACCCTTGTTCCATGCAGCTGTTTGATTATGTAAAATTGCTTGAATGGCTTTTATATTGTCTTGCTCATTTTCATAGGTGATCGTAACATCAATAGTGGCTTCGGGTTTTGTTGGCGTGGTATTTTGGGCAAATAAATTTTGCGACAATAAAATGCACATTAAAAGGGTATAATTTTTCATGTAGGTGTTTTGAATTCAGTGAAAAGTTAAGATAAATAAATAAATCTCCCTAATTTGTGGGCATGACGTATAAGGGACACTTAAAAAAAGACATAAAATTAGCATCGCTATTAGCTGCTGATACGCATACTTTAAAGAAAAGGAAAAATACGCCCATCCGATTAATTGCTAGTATTATAAGCCAACAGTTAAGTACCAAAGTGGCGAAGATTATTTTTTTGCGGTTCTTGGATTTGTATGCTGGCAAGGAACCTACTTGTGCGCAGGTGTTAGCCACTCATCCAAAGGTGTTAAGGGGTATTGGCTTGAGCAATTCAAAAGTAAATTATGTACAAAATGTAGCTACTTTTTTTATTGAAAATAAGGTAACCGATAAGCAGTTATATACCATTCCACCGGAGCAGGTGATTGAATTACTGACACAAATAAAAGGAGTAGGGAGGTGGACGGTTGAAATGTTACTCATGTTTAGTTTAGGACAGGAAGATGTTTTTGCTGTTGATGACCTAGGAATTAAGCAGGCAATGATTAAATTATATAAGATTAAGTTTGAATCTAAAAAAGAACTGAAAATAAAAATGTTAAAAAAATCACTTTCTTGGGCACCTTATAGAACCTATGCTTGTTTGCATTTATGGCAATGGAAGGATAACGGTGCTGTATAATTAAGCTGAATTCCGAGCTGCATTAATTACCCCAAACATAGTTCGAGTTACTAATTTTTCGTAGGCTTCTTTTAAGTTGGGATCAATGGCGGACTCCTGTACTTTACAAAGTGCATATTGTTGTATCGTAAGTAAGGGCAGTACAATACGGTCTCTAAGTAAAATGGAGTGTTTTGCCAAAGTATCTTTTTCCATTAAACTATTACACTTATTTAATTCTAAATATAATTGCGTTGTTAATATAAATTCGTCCTTAATGATTTGACGAAATGTATTAAACTTTTCGTCGTTTTCGACATATTTAGTGATAGCAAAGTTCGACTTCACCATACTCATCATACTATTGTCAACCAGGGTTCTAAAAAAAGCACTGGTATTAAATAAGGTGGTGACATCATTCCAAAGTCCTTTTTCTTTTAACACTTGAAGTGCAGTGCCCACGCCATAATAACCGGGCACATTTTGTTTTAGTTGACTCCAGCTACCTACAAATGGGATGGCCCTTAAATCGGAAAAACTAAGTTCATTTTTCAATCCTCTTTTAGTAGGCCTGCTCGCAATATTACTTTTACCATAATAATTGAGGGGACTAAATTTTTGTAAATAAGGAAGGAATAGTGGATTTTGTTTTAGTTGTTGGTAGCTGACATAACTGATATGCCCAAGTTCTTCCAGTAGCTCCCTATTTTTTTCAGATAGCTGAAGCTTAGCCTTGGCAAATATTTCATTACTAATCCCAGCACTCAATAATTGCTCAATATTAAATTGTGCTGATTGGATGGTTCCAAAATTTGAAGTAATCGTTTGACCTTGTACCGTTAATTGAATTTCTTCATTTTCAATTTGGTCGCCCATGGATGCGTAAAATTGGTGTGTTTTACCACCACCTCTTGAAGGGGGCCCACCACGACCATCAAAAAATTTCACAACAATACTATTGGCTCTTGAAATTTTAGTGAGCGTTTCCTTGGCTTTGTAGATACTCCAATTGGCTTGTAAGTAACCTCCATCTTTGGTACCATCGCTAAATCCTAACATGATGGGTTGTTGCGCCTGCCTATTTTGTAAATGTGTTTTATATAATGGGTTATTATATAAAATAGACATGATTTCTTCTGCGTTGGTTAAATCTTCAATCGTCTCAAATAATGGAACAATATCTAAGTTGGACAAATGGGTGTCCCATCCACAAAGCCTGCATAATGCATATAGCTCCATTACATTCATTGCCGATTGACAATTGCTAATTATATAGCGGTGACATCCGGCAATGCCATTCATTTTTTGAACAGTAGTAATCGCATAAATACTTTCAAGGGTATCCTTGGTCATTGTTTCCTTAAAATCAACAGGGTTTAATTGTCCCTCTATTTTTGCTAATACAACTATTTGATCATCGCTACTTAATTCATTGTAATTGTTTGGCAATATGCCTATTCCATTTTGTTGAAATAGGGTTTGATGCACATCCATTAAAACAGCATGGTGTATTCTGCTGTCCTGTCTTATATCAAGTGATGCAAAATGGGTGCCAAATAATTTTACTTTGTGAATTAAGCTTTCTAGTCTGGATAAGTATAATGAGTAGTTACCTTCGATGATGATATTTTTAATTTTGGAAAGACAATCAATGATTTCATTGGTGGTAACCGGCTTTGCTTCATCTGGTCTGAAAACATTTTCGTATAAACTTGCTTCCAATTCATTCACTAAAATAGCTACACCAGAAAATGTTAATTTTCGTTTTAGTTTTCTTACATCTCTGTAATAGCAAACAATAATACTGCTTCTTAATGCTTTGGCTACATTTAAGGTGGTTGCTGCATTTACAAACGGATTGCCATCCCGATCACCGCCAGGCCAAAAGCCTAATTCAATAAATGGGTTTTCGCCATCATATTGATTATTAAATACGTCTCGAACAATGCTGCTATAAATATTACCTATGGAATGGTAAAAAATATTTTCCAGGTACCACATTAAGGTTAAAGCCTCATCCGTAGGTGTTGGTTGCTTTTTATTAAAAAAAGGAGTAAGTCCTAATTGTTGAATATATTGATTAATGATATTAAAATCATTTTTGCCAATGGCTTCCCCCATGTCATGGATGATGCCTAGAACATTCGCAGGATAAAATTGTGTGGGGTGTGCTGTTAATACAAGGCGGACTTTGAATTTTTCCAGTTTCTTTTTTAGCGCATCCGTATTGTCCAAAAATTCGGCATCTCTAATGAGTGCCTTTAAGCTTCCAATACCATCTACTTCATTAACACTGGTGAATGCGGCATCCTCAATGGCATCAAACAATACCACTTGTCTTTCCATATATTGAACATACTTAAAAAGATGGTCTAGTTTTTCTTGTTCACTTTCAACATAAGTATGCTGTTTAAAAAAGTAGTCGACAATTTCAATAGGTGATTTGTCTTTACTAAATCCTTCCTCGCATGTTTGTAATAAAATGGGTAATAAAGCACCCACATTGGCTACGCCCGAGTAAGGGAGTGCTGCAAATAAACTATTGTAGATAATGTATTTATCAGAAACATTTTTTCTGAATTGAATTGCGTAATTATGAGCGCTTGTAGGCATACTATTGTCCTATAAAGGTAGCACAATTTAAATTAGATTCCCTGAAACCCTTGTCTGTATTGATTCCTAATGAATGTTCGTTTTAATAAGTTACAAAGCTTTGAAAGTAGGAACTTTGATATCATGATAAAAAGCAAAGGTCCAATTTTCGAGTTGTCCCTTTTCCCACCATTGTTGCCGCCACTCCATGGCTAATTTACCATCTAAGTCATACTTGGCTACAAACCTTGATTTCATCTGTTGTAGTTGGGGTGCTACGTCTGCGCCAAAAAATAAGATCTCGGCCTGTTCTTTAATCCAACACACTTGATGATACAAACAATGCCCACCGGTAATTTTATAATGAATCAAATCCTCAATCACACCTTCTTCCTGTGATAGCCAATGCACCTTGCTAAATGCTTCTAATATTTGAATTTGCTCCGAAATATAGGAAGCGCTTTTTGATTGTAAGGCTAAATCATATTCACTTTTTTGTATATAATAGGTGGCATAAGGGAAGCTAATAAAACGTTCCTGGTGTTGTGGGTGTAGGTAACTAATTCCACCTGAATGATCCTTGTGTAAATGACTCAGAAAAACTTTGGTCACGCTTGAAGGGTCAATACCAATGGCCATTAAATTCGCATGAATTTGAAGTATCCCTTGATTGTTGAAATAGCCTAGGCCCGTATCCAATAAAATGATGTCCTTTTCGGTTACGACAACAAAGGGTTGTACTTGCACTAGTATACTACCTGGGGGCCTATTTTGAATATCCCCATCAAAAGGGATAAACACTTTTGTACTATCAATTGAAAAATTGCCCTCAGATAAAGGATAAATACGCATGGGATAAAAATAAGGATTAACGCAGTACCATTTGCCTGTCGGCGTCTAATCTTAATAATATAAAAACAAGTACTGTAAAGGTGAGTAAGGACGATCCGCCATAACTTATTAAAGGTAAAGGAATGCCTACTACTGGGAATAGTCCAATGCACATACTTATGTTAACTGCAATATGGAAAAAGAAGATGCCGACAACACTATAAGCGTATACTCTTGAAAAAGTACTTCTTTGCCTTTCTGCGATACGTATCAACCGAAACAGAAAAAACAAATACAAACCTAGAAATGTAAAAGTACCCACAAATCCAAAGGCTTCTCCTAAGGAAGTAAATATAAAATCTGTATGTTGTTCAGGTACATATTTTCCTCTGGTTTGCGTTCCCTTTAAAAAACCTCTTCCCCAAAATCCACCGGATCCAATAGCTATCTTACTTTGTTTTACATTATAATCGTCTGGCTTGCGTACAGTTTTTTTATTAATAGCTGTTTTGTTAAATGATTTTACATTTTGGCCACAATCATATTCCTTACCCATCATGCTATATATACGTGTACTTTGATAACACTCTAATACATTATTGAATATGTATGGGACGATATATTTAATAGTGCCGAAACAAATCACCCAAATGGATAAAATAACTAGAATTGAATTTTTATTCCTTTTGAATCTTTTTATTAAGTTTAAAATAATTAATCCTGCAATTACAGAAATGATTATGGATAAAACGGTGGGGTCTAGTAATAAGGTAGCAATAACTAATATGGCAAAGGATAGTAAAGCAACTAATATTACAGGAGGAAGTCCTTCTCGGTACATAGCAAAAATAAAAGCACTATAGACCAAGGCTAAGCCTAGCTCGTGTTGCATCACAGATAAAATCGCTGGTAGTATAATCATGGCACCTGCAATCAGGTGTGATTTTAATTTAGAAAAGTCGGTTTCGGGTTTTGAAATAAACTTAGCTAGTATTAATGCAGTAAATATTTTACATAATTCAGCAGGTTGTAAATTAAATCCGCCTGCAATGGGTATCCAGCTTTTGGATCCATTAATATCTTTTCCTAAAACAAAAGTAGCAAGCATTAATAAAATCCCTAAAACGTAAATAACATTGGATAGCGCAGTAAATACCTTACTATCCATGAGTAAGATAAAAATGGCAATAAATGCGCAAAATATTGCAAAATAGATTTGCTTGCTATAATTCGTTTTTGCAGTTAAGAAAGAGTTACTCCAATTTAAATTGGGGTTATATTCCACCATGAAAATGCATAAAATTCCAATAGCCACCATCATGACATATAATAATATCACCGCGAAGTCGGTTCCTTTAGAAAAATTATTATTGTTATAGTTTACCATTTTTTTTCGCTGTTACTTTTTTCTTTTTTTGTAATGGGTCTATTGCAGTTTCCTTGTTCACCTTTTTTGTAGGTAAGGGTTCAGATGGGGGTGTTGCTGGGAGGGTATCTATTTTTTTCAGGGTATCCATTACTGCTTTTGCAGGGGCAATTTCAGATAACATTTCCATATCCCATACATCCGCTAGTTCATCGTTGTTATATTCAATTGGGGTTAGCATTTCTGTTTTGTTGTTGCGTACATACCAGCTTTTGATGGCAGCTGGCATTAAGTCCACATTAGATAAATTTTCTGCTTTTAATTTACTTTCAGTGGTTAAAGTATCATTTAAATATTTTTCCATCATGAGCCCCGCAATAGGACCAGCCCAAGTGGAACCATAGCCCGCATTTTCCACCACTACTGCTACAGCAATTGTGGGATTTTCTTTTGGGGCAAAACATACAAATAAGGAATGGTTTTTCCCGTGTGGGTTTTGGGCAGTTCCAGTTTTAGCGCAAAAATCATGTCCAGGTACTTTGATAAATGCAGCAGTACCTATTACTGTTACATCATGCATACCTTCTTTGATAACGTCAAAATATTGTTTTGAAATTTTGGTTACTTCAATTTTAGATCTATATTTTTCAAGCATCACCTTATCTTCTTCATCTTCGTTTTCGATACTATCCACAAAATGCGGTGTGTAATAAAATCCTGAATTCGCAAGGTATGCCATTGCATTGGCTAATTGAAGTGGGGTAGCTGTCATTCGGTCCTGTCCAATACCCAAGGTTAGCATGTAACAACTGTTCCAATATTTGGCACCACCAAAATCTCGGCTGTATTGCGCAGTATCTGGAATGTTAGCCCTGTTTTCACTTGGCAAATCAACGCCTAACTTTCTTCCAAGGCCAAATGCATTCAGATATTCTTTCCATTTTAAATATCCTTTTTTTGCATTGTGGTATTTCGGATCATCAATGGCCATTCTAAATACTTGTAAAAAATAAGAGTTACAAGAATAAGCTAATGCTAGTTGTAAATTAGCTGCATGACCAGGATTGTGGTGTTCACATTTACGCGGATCGCCACATGCACCATAAGAACCACGGCAATTATATCCATAAGCGGGCGTAATTAAACCTAGGTCTAATGCAATCAAAGCACCCAAGGGCTTAAAGGTAGACCCTGGCGGATATTGTCCTTTAATCGCTCGGTTGTAAATGGGACGCGCGGTATCTAGCAATAATCTACCAATTGTCTTACGACGTTGGTTCCCTGTTAATAAATTTGGATTATACCCAGGGCTTGAAGCCATGGCAATAATGCCACCTGTTTTTGGATTGATGGCGACAGCGCTGCCAATTTTATGTTGTAATAATTTTTCGGCTAATTGCTGTACTTCCACATCCATGCTGGTGAAAATATTCCTACCTGCAATAGCTAGGGTATCATAAATACCTTTTTCATAGGCACCTTGAATTTTTCCTTTATTGTCTCGTAAAAATCGCGTTACGCCTCTTTGTCCCATTAAAATTGGCTCATAAAATCGCTCTAGTCCTGTCATGCCTGCATAATCACCCATTTCATATCCTTCTGCAGCATGTTTTTGTAAAAAGTTTACATCTACTTCGGCGACATATCCTAAAACATGTGCTGCTGTATTATAAGGGTAGGATCGGATGCTAC
>Ga0209443_1000103_pt1 | contig 52345 bp, 51 predicted proteins | sample LauGreBMM110DCMD_2_FD_187571 | JGI IMG/M metagenome (GOLD analysis project Ga0209443, IMG submission 187571) | Freshwater lake microbial communities from Lake Michigan, USA - Su13.BD.MM110.DCMD (SPAdes) (version 2) | ecosystem: Environmental > Aquatic > Freshwater > Lake | place: Lake Michigan... | reverse complement strand
AATTAAAAATTTACTACATTTAGAATTGACAAGAAGACTATTATCAGAATTAGCATATGGATATTCTAACAAATATTTACAATTTATACATGATGGTTTCAATACATCTTTGTAAAATCTAATAGATGATGGTCTCATTATAATATATTTACACGACGTTTTTAAATATATTTTTAATATATTTTTTGTTATTCTTGAATATAATATAAAGAAAACATCTATTACTTGAAAAAGATCTATTAACCTTTGATAAATTTGTGGAAAATTCTTTCAGTATTTTTACCAGATTTTATTCCATCTTCTTTTGATCCTAATTTCATATTTAATTCTGTAATATCCATATTTACGATATTATGCTTGTGTAAAGTATCTAAAATAGTCATCGCCTTATTTATTTCAACACCATTTTTAACAGGAGTTCCAGTAGAAGGTATATATTTAGGATCTATTGAATCTACATCAAATGAAACATGCAGAGGTGAGTCACCAACAAAATCTAAAATTTTACGCATTGAATCTTTAAAATTTTTATTTATATCATCGGGTGTTAAAAATTTTATTTTATCCTTATATACTTCATTTACCTCAAAATTATCCCAACATCTACTTCCAATATATAGTATATTTTCAAAAGGTAACTTATTTTTAATAAATGAAAAATTCTTATTATAGTCTAAACCAGTAACAAAACTTAAAGGCATTCCATGATAATGTTTTGAATTAGAACTTTTAAAAGTATTTATATCCGCATGTGCATCAAAGTAAATAATTTTGGCATTTGGGTATTTATTGAGAGTATCCGCAATTGTTGCAATAGACATAGAGTGATCTCCGCCTATATTTATAATTTTTCCATTTGTTTTTTCATTTGCTTCATATAAATGTTTAATGTTTTTGAATAAGTTACCAGTATTTTTTACCATTTTAATTCTATGTGTTTTTTTATTTATAAATTTTTTTAAATATTTTGGAGCATCTTCGGAACCAATTTTTGATTGTCCAAGACTATGTGGAAATAAAATAATTGTTTTATATGCATATGGTCTATTATTTTTAAAAGTTTTAGATTTATTTCGTTTATTTATTTTTTTAAATGTATAATTTTTTTTTGGTTTATGACAATCATTTATTCCAAACATAGAAGAAGAGTGTTGTGCCATATATATATATAAAATTATATATTTTTTAATTGAAAAATGTAAAGTGTAAAAAACTTATATAAATGTATCGATATATATATGTATAGACCGATATGCCAAAAAAATACAGCAAAACAACAAGATCTCTTGTCATTGTGGAGTCACCAGCGAAATGTAAAAAAATAGAAGAATATTTAGGTCCTGGTTATAAATGTATTGCATCTTTTGGACATTTGTGTGATCTACCTTCTCTCAAAAATGTAGATATTTCAAATAATTTTACTCCTAAATATACAATTTCTGACAATCCGTTAAAGAAAAAACAAATTGAATTAATAAGAAAAGAGATAAAAAAAGCAGATGAAGTGATACTTGCAAGCGATTCAGATCGAGAAGGTGAAAAAATAGCGCACACAATTATAGAACTATACGATTTACCGCTTACTACAAAACGTATTACCTTTAATGAAATTACTGAGCAGGCAATACAGGTCGCTATAAAGAATCCTACAACCATAGATATGGACATGGTACATGCCCAACAAGCCAGACAGATTCTGGATCTGTTGGTGGGTTTCAAAGTGACGCCTATCCTGTGGAAATGTATAACAAATCCTAGTAAAGACAATGCTCTTAGTGCAGGTCGTTGTCAGACACCTGCGTTGCGAATTATTTACGACAATGAGCAAGAGATCCGGACAGCCAAAGAGAGAAAGGTGTATAATACGACGGGCTACTTTACGAATTCCAATTTGCCTTTTGATTTGTCAAAAGAATATGAATCGGACGATGCCATGACAGATTTTTTAGATGGATCCATAAAATTTCAACATGTGTATACATGCTCAGAACCAAAAAAGGTTTTTAAAGCGCCACCAGAGCCATTTACAACATCGCGAATTCAACAAGTGGCATCCAACGAATTACATTATAGTCCTAAGGAGACCATGACTATCTGTCAAAAACTTTATGAAGCCGGATATATTACCTATATGCGAACCGATTCGAAGACATATAGTGGCGGGTTTTTAGATGATGTGGCGAAATATATTGCGACTGAATATGGTGCGAACCCTAGATATTTTGGCGCGGTATTTGATGCCATGACTAGTAGTAAAAAGGATAAGAAAGTTGTTACACAAGATGCTCACGAGGCAATAAGACCGACACATATTTTTTTGAGAGAGTTGTCTGAAAATATAATGGATAGCAAGATGCGCCGTGTATATAAACTCATTTGGGAAAACACTCTAGAAAGCTGTATGTCCGCTGCATCTTTTTTCCAAATAACTGCATCTATTTCGGCATTTGACAATAGCAAGTTTACATATAAGAGTGAGCAAGTGGACTTTCCTGGCTGGAAAATTGTCTCGAAGAAACATGCAGATGAAATACATGCAACAAATAAAAACTTTACTTATTTGCAAATTATAAAACAAAACGCGGTCATTCCTTATAAAAAGATGACTAGCAAAGTCATGATAAAGGGGACAAAAATGCATTATACCGAGGCACGTCTTGTGCAGCTATTAGAAGAAAAGGGTATAGGTCGCCCATCAACTTTTTCTTCTCTCGTCGAGAAGATTCAGGAACGTGGATACGTCAAGAAAGAGGATATAAAAGGTAAGGAAATTATATGCTCTGATTATGAATTAGAAAATGGAGATATTTTTGAAGTAGAAACAAAGAGAGAATTTGGTAATGAAAAGAGTAAACTGGTTATACAACCATTAGGTGTCATTGTCATGGAATTTTTAGAAAAACATTTTTCAAATGTATTTGATTACGACTATACGAGTGAAATGGAAGAGACACTTGATAAAATAGCAAGGGGTAATTATATATGGCACGAATTATGTCAAAAATGTAATGAACAAATAGACCAATTAATTAATGTCATGGGTCCGCAAGCTAAGATGGAAATTAAAATAGATGACCATAACACTTATATGGTAGGAAAATATGGTCCTGTAATTAAATGCACAGAGACAAGTGCTGATGGAAAAGAAGCAATCAAATTTAAGCCATTGCGTAAAGACCTTGATATTTCAATTCTAGAAAACCCTAATTGTAAAGTGGAAGATATTATTGATGCAACTAGCAAGAAAACGAGCTACATATTGGGAAAGCATGAAAGTCACGATGTTATTTTAAAGAAGGGTAAATTTGGGCTCTATATAAGCTGGGGAACAAATTCAAAGACATTGAAGGAATTAGGAAATAGACCGATAGAAAATATTACTTTTGATGAAGTGAAAAAATATTTGGATGAAGGTAGTCCATTTATAAGAGATATAGATGCAAATCTCTCGATACGGAAAGGTCCAAAGGGAGACTATTTATTTTTCAAAACATCGCGAATGAAGAAGCCACAATTTTATGATATTAAATCTTTTATAACGGATACACGTGAAGACTATAAAATATGTAATAAAAATATTTTAAAGTCGTGGATAGAAGAAAAATATAATTTATAATAAAATTTAGTTTATCTTCCAAGTGGTGCTGGATAAGGAACTGCTGATGTTTTTCTTAGTATTTGTGGTAATATAGTCGTAAATTCAATAACAAAAGTATAATTAAATACACCAAAATTGACTGGCTGTCCATTATGATATCTAATTTTAAATTTAAATCTTCGCATTCTCTCTGCAGGTGGATAATAAAACTTATATGGTAATGAATCTCTGTCAAACCATTGTGAAATAGGTGTTGATGGGACAGCCATTTTAGCAAAAGCAGCGTTTACAATTCCATTTGTTTGATTTGTTTTAAGTGTAAACTCGCTTATATTATATGGTTGTGTTTCATCTATACAATTTTGTCCTTCAATTTCCATATATATAAAACCAGGACCCATTAAATTAATCTTAAAATCTGCTTCCACCCAACTAACATTGGAACCTGGTAAGTTTGCTTTAGGAACTAACCAAAAGCCACCATCGCCGGGAAATACATCTCCATAATAAAATCTTGGCACAAATGATCCATTATACGAAGCAATTTCAGTAAAATTTGATAAATCAATAGAGCTTACAGACTCTGTATTGCATCTTGTTAAACCAAGATTACCAGGTAGACCCCAGTCACTAAAATCAGGATTTATAGTTTTAGTAGCACATATAAAACTATCTTGAGCCATTCGTTTAATTTGTGTTTCATTCGTTAAAGTAAAACCATCACAAGCATTACCAAACCAGATTTTTTGACTTACATTATTATATACTATTACAAAATTAGTATATCCTCCAGCTAAACTAAATTGTTTCAATGCCTCTGTATACTCATCATGTTCAAGAGTTGTTAGTGTTGTATCATCAATTTTATTTTGAAAATAGTTTCCAATAAATAATGTAATTATATTATTAAATTTATTTGTTAATTCTGTCACCATTTGTTGTGGGTTATAAAACCCTTGTTCAATGAATATACCATAATCTGTATCTTGGTTTAAGAATAAGACTTCAAATATTTTTTGTGTAAGTAGGTTGGTTACACCATTTTCATTTGGATTATAAGGTTTATTAATTTTAAAAGTCATTGAAATGTTTTCATTTAATATTGAAAATGTGTTGTAATTCGATGGAAATGTCCATTGAACTAATCTTAGTGCCATTACATTTAATATATCTTCAGGTAATTCAATTTCAAATTCGGATGATGAAGGATATTTTAATATATTTCTATCTTCAGAATGTATAGATACATATTTTTTATAATATATATATTCCTGTGAATTTGGTATAAGTGGATGACTTGTCTGTGTATTAAAAATAGTATTTTCAAAATTAAAACTTTGTTCAGCATTGTTTCTATTATTTTTGTATAGATTATCTGTTTGGCGTATATTGTCTCCGTTCTGCATATTATATTATATATTATGTTATGATATTTTTTTATTACTTTTTTATGATTATTAATAATAAAATAATAAAATAATAAAAAACAAATGTTATAATATAGTATGTCTTTAATTGGATCTGTTGCTAATTATGGCGGTCGGCAACCTGATAATTTTCAAAATACGAAACAATTTATTGAAAGTTCTTCAGGTCAAGCTGCATGGGTATATAAAAGGTTGCCAAACGGCATGAAAGTGCAAACACCTGCAAACAAGATAGTTCCTATCTATATTAATAGTGATTTATATGTAAATGGTTCTATATATAATCCTTCTGATAAAGCTTTAAAGGATAATATAGAAGATATATCAGAAAATAGAAATAATAATTTTGACAATTTAAAACCCAAAGAATTTGTTTATAAGGAAGACCCTAGTAAAAAACATTTTGGATTTATTGCTCAAGATATGGAAAAAATATATCCCGAATTAGTAAAAGATAGTGATTTTGGATATAAGACAATAAATTATATAGAACTTATACCATTACTTGTATCAAAAATACATTCTATGCAAAAAGAAATCGATGAATTAAAGGAAAAATGTGCATGAGAATGCAATCAAATATAAAAAGTGTAATTTATAATTTATAATGTATAAATATAAAATATATTTATATATTAATATGGCAAATGAATTTTCTGAATTATATGCAAGTGTTTATAAAGGTTTTATTACTACTACAATAATTGCATTTGTAATTGGTATGACTACAAATGGTTTGACGTCTTTTGGATGTTATCAAGCCGGATATTCAGTATTTGCTCTCGCTATTATGTTAATTTTAATAAGATTATTAAACAATTATCTTAGAAAAACAGATGGTAATGCATCAGTAGGCAGTACATTTTTAACTATATCTCCATTTGTATTAATGTTATTTTGTGTTGGGTATCTATTATATTTTAATATAAAATATAAAAATATTATAATAGATGGACATGTATCTAATGGATATTATACATTTAGTAATATATCTGTAATACTATTATTGATACAATTATCTATTGTATATAGTATAGTTACAAGCAGTACATTTGATGAAAAAGGTGTAAATCCAGTTATAGCTAGCTCAATTTTATTAGTTGGTATACTAACATCGATTAGTATTAATACTATACATACTATTTTGGAATATTTTACAACTGATGGGTTTCAAAGTAATATACTTAAAATATAAATATTTAAAACCATTTGTAAATTTCTTATCAATTTATTTTAATAAATTTATAGGTTAACCCGTAATTATATTGAGTCTCCCAAATACCAGATATTTTTAGAATGAAAGAACATACACTCTTGTTACTAATATCAGAAAAAATTTTAATATTACCATTTCGAAGCTGTTCAAATATTTTGAATTGTGCAACCTTATCTTTAGTTTCATATTTTTTGAGAATGTCTTCTTCGATAACTTTAATATTATCAATAATGTCTTTATGTGCAACGTAATTAAACGAACATCTATATTTTAAATAATATTTTTCACATGAAATATCATGCAGAGTAATGAATAAGTAAATACCATTAAGTGTAAAATATGGAGTAGAATATAATATTCTAATAAAATTACCATCATTCATTACATTATTTTTAATAGGTTCACAAAACAATACGTTAGTCTCATCATATTGATCAGTTCTTTTAACAATATTCATTAGAATAAACTAATATATATCTTGTATTGTTTTTAAGTTATATATTTTGGTTTATAATTTACATAAAGATTCTATATATAAGTATATTAACAATGAAATTCTATGAGACACATTTTGAAGAATATATTCAAGAAAGTAATAAAATAAGTTTACATGCTAAACTAGAAAATATATATAGTCTAAAATTTCCTAAGAAGCTGAATAAGCTTAAAAATCTAATATTTTTTGGACCAAACGGCACTGGTAAGTATACACAAATGTTAAACTCGATTAAAAAATATAGTCCTACAGAATTAAAATATGAGAAGAAGATTAGTCTCACATATAATAAACAACAATATTTTTTCAAGATAAGTGATATTCATTATGAAATAGATATGTCTCTCTTAGGATGCAATTCTAAACTTCTATGGCACGAAATTTACCAGCAAATTATTGATAGTGTTTCTGCTAAGGCTGACAAGTCTGGCATCATTGTTTGTAAATATTTTCATGATATTTATAGTGAATTATTGGAAAATTTTTATAGTTATATGCAGCAAAATAATTCAATTAATGTGGATATTAAGTTTATTATAATAACAGAAAAATTAAGTTTTATTCCTGATAATATATTAAATTGTTGTCAAATTATTAACATAACAAGACCAACAAAAACCGCATATGTGAAATGTATTAATAATAAACTTCCTATTAAATTAAATCCAGAAAATATATCTAATATTAAAATACTTCATTTGTATAATGAAGATTTAATGCTTCAATATAAAATTATATGCAATAAAATTATTTACAATTTAATACATGTAAATGAGTTACAATACCTTAAATTTAGAGATATTTTATATGACATATTTATTTACAATCTAGATATAACCGAATGTATTTGGTATATTCTCTCTTCACTAATTGAACAAAGGATGATCAAGAGTGAAGATTTATCAAACATCCTGATTAAAACATTCGTTTTCTTTCAATATTATAACAATAATTATCGCCCTATTTATCATGTTGAGTGTTATTTATTATATCTTGCTAAAACCATACATAAGTTTTAGAAAAATATTGATTAATTTCTCCAAGGCATTGTTCGAAACCCGCTTGTAGCAATAGCTGCATTCCTGTTATAAAACTGATAACCCCTTAAGTAAAGGGTCATTGGCTGAACAACTGAATTATTTGCTTGAGCCACAAAGAAAAAATTATTGTAACCCTTTGGAATTCCGCGTGAATAAGTAATAGCACTTGTGTGAATAGCCATTATATTCTATATAAATATTAAATTATATTTACAATTTATGAAAATATAATCTAATAGTTATTACTTAAAGTTTAGTACTTAAATACTTGATATGAACTACAAAAATGCATTTGAAATATTAGAAATTGATACAAATAAATACAAATATAATGAAATAACATTAGAATACTTAAAGAAACAATATAGAAGGTTAGCGTTGAAAAATCATCCTGATAAAAATGGAAACTCTTTAGAATCAAACGAAAAATTTAAGCAAATAAATGGAGCCTATCAGTTTTTAAAGAGAGAATTTAAGTATTTAAATATTGAGAAAGAGTTGCATGATGATGATGACAATGACAATGATGAGGTTTATGATTCTTCTCTCTATTTTGACATATTGAAGGAATTTATGAAAACAATTTTTCAAGGAACATACAATGATATCTTGTCTAAAATTGTTGCAGATATTATGGTAGCTGGAAAAAAAATGTCTGTTAAATTATTTGATGAATTAAATAAAGATACAGCCTTGGATATTTATTCTTTTCTCTCCAATAATCGTTCAACTCTTCATTTGAGCAACGATATTTTACTTCAAATTAGAGAGATAGTCGTTAAAAAGTATGACAATGTTCAAATCTATAAATTGAATCCTAGCATTGACGATTTGTTAAATAACAATGTGTATAAACTGCATATAAATGATGAGCTATTTTTAGTGCCGTTGTGGCATCATGAGTCTTATTATGAAACTGAGGAAAAAATAAGTGGGGAAGGAATAACTAGGGAAGGCGATGAAATTATTGTGTTATGTGAGCCTGAATTACCATATGGAATTACTATTGACGATGATAACAATATTTGCATTGAATATATAAATTCATTAAAGGGCGATTTATACCAATTCATACAAGAAAATGAATCGCTTAATGTAACGATTGGTTCAAACAATTATAAAATACCGCTTTCTGAATTGTATATGAAGAGAGAACAATATTATAGAATAAAAAATACTGGCTTATCGAAGATAAAAAAGGATATTTATGATATATCAGATAAAGCAGATATTATTCTACATATCCATTTCTAAAAATCAACCTCTAAAAATCAACCTTTTAAAAAGGTTGAGCCAAATCAACCTCTAAAAATATATAAGTATTTAAATGAAATCAAATAAAAAAGTTTATAGAAACCTTTTTATTTTAGATCCACCTTTTTAAAAGGTGGATTATTCAATTTTTTATTTTGGCTCCACCTTTTTAAAATGTGGATTATTCAATTTTTTATTTTGGCTCCACCTTTTAAAAAGGTGGATTTAAACCTCAACTTTCTTCTTAGCAACAACCTTCTTCTTCTTTGGTTCCTCTACAGCAACAGCAACAGCAACTTGTTCTTGAACTTGTTCTTGAGCAACAGGTTCTTGAGCAACAGGTTTTTGAGCAACAGGTTTTTGAGGTGGAGGTAGTTCTTCATCCTCCTCATCAGAATCATCGACAATAGTGCTAACAACAGCTCCATCAGTATAAACCTCATCATCTGGTGGAGGTAGTGTCTTGAGCTTCTCAACATCAGCAGCCTTTGGCTTCAAGAAACAAACACCCTCGGTAATTGCACTGGTTCTTGGTTTCTGAACAATTGCCTGCTTCAAGTTCCAAGTAATCGAAACCTTGCCATTGACAAACCAAAGACCACCACACTGCAACAAACCAATAACATGGGTCTTAGGCTTCAAGAATTCAAGCGGTGTAATATGCGAAGCAGTCTTTCCCTTGACATAAAGCGGATTACCTTCTTCGTCATAAATTTCTGGCTGCCAAACCCCCTTCCAACAAGGAAGCTTTGCAGTAAGAGTTGGCGACTTGGAATAATCTAGAGCATCCTTACCCTTCTCCAATTTAGGATAACGGAGCATCACATTAAACTTCTCTTCCATGACGTCCATGCTTTTGATTTCCTTACCGAACCACTCCTTGGAATAAACCATTGCATCCTCCTTAATCTTATTCTCAACCTTCTTAATTTCTCTTAGAAATGCCTCGCAATCAGGGTTAGGATATTCTGAATTAGGAAACTGCAGAGACATGGTCCACTTGCCAGTAAAATTTCCCTGTTGATCCTTGCCCTCTTGAGCACCCCATGTCAAAATCAATGGTGTGCTAAAAGTCAGCGACTCCTTAGCAAATTTATTGTATAGATTCACAACCTTACCTCCAGCCGGATTGGCCTTTGGAGCAGAGTATGAAAACACACTGAGATCAATATTAGTTCCGTCTAGAATTGCGCTTGCCATCTTAATAGTATGATTTATATATTGGTTTTATCTTTAAATCAATTTTTTTTAAAAATATAAATTATTTAAAAATCCATATCCATTTTCTCCAACGCTTTATGGTAAGCATTTAAATTTATTTTCTAAATAATAATATAAAAAATATGGTTAAAAAGAAAATATATATATTTATATATATATGGAAACAGATACTTTAAAGAAAAATAAAAGCAATTACACAATAGATGAATATATGGATAAAATTACTAAAAAATGCGAGAAATTCATGCCATATGTCAAGAAGCCAATGAAATTATTAGATGACACTATTGTTATCCCAACAATAAAAACTTATAATGAAATATCTAGGTACAATTATAGTTTAGCACAATTAAAAATAATTGCTAAGGAATATAAATTAAAGGTGAGCGGAAATAAACCCCAATTGGTTTCGCGAATTTTTTCATATTTATTTTTTTCATCCTATATAATTAAAATTCAAAAAATATTTCGCGGATTACTTGTTAAAAAATATAAGGCTTATCATGGTCCAGCTGCTATGAACAGAAAACTATGCACAAACGCTGATGATTTTGTTACAATGGAACCTGTTGAAGAAATTAATTTTCATCAATTTTTAAGTTACAAAGATACGGATGGTTTTATATATGGTTTTGATATTATTTCTCTCCACAACCTTTTTATAAAATCAAAAGATATCGAGAGCGTTCGCAATCCTTATAATAGGAACTTAATTCCAGAAAATGCTATAAAATTAATAAAGTCCATTATTCGTCTTGGTAGAATTTTGAAAATAAGAATTAATTTATGTTATGAAGATGATACACAAAATGTATCAACTGAAAAAGCATTCGAATTACGTGCATTAACTTTATTTCAAACCATAGATGGTCTCGGAAACTATTCAAATTCTCAATGGTTTCTCTCGTTGAATCGAACTCATCTCATTAAATTTGTAAGAGAATTGTGTGATATTTGGAATTATCGTGCACAATTATCCACAGAAATTAAAAGAAGTATTTGTCCTCCTCATGGCGATCCATTTAGAAACCTAAGTATTCAATATATTCATAATGAGCCTAACATATGCAATGTTAAAAATGTAATTATAGATGTATTAGAAAAATTAGTAAATAGCGGAATAAACAACGATGTTAAATCTTTAGGAGCCTATTATGTATTAGGTGCATTAACTTTGGTCAACTCAGAAGCTGCTACATCGCTTCCTTGGCTTTTTCAGAGTTTTGGACACTTTTAATTTTATATAGTATTTCTTTTTTATTTTAACGCATTTCCTAAATATTACCATACTATCGTAACAATATATATTATTTGCCTAAAATCACTTAAAAGGTATTTACTAGTATATAGTATAATAAGATGCCAAAGAAATCATCTAAGACTGAGACCGATGAGGTCGTTGTTGTTGTTGCCGCTGTTCCTGCTGTTGAGAAGAAGGCTAAAAAAACAAAGGCTCCTAAGGTTGATGCCGCTGCCCCTGTTGATGCCGCTGCCCCTGTTGTTGTTGATGTTGTTGATATCGAGACCTCTCTTACTGAGCAATCTGTTGAGTTTATGTCCAAGCTCCAACAGCTTGCAGTTGCTATCTCCGCACTCAAGACCGAGTATAGAGCCCTTGAGAAGAAGTGGTCTCGCGAGGTTAAGACTGCCCAGAAGCAAACAAACAAACGTAAGCGCAAGGCCGGAAATCGCGCTCCTTCTGGATTTGTCAAGCCTACCAAGATCTCTGACGAACTTGCTTCTTTTCTTGGAAAGGACAAGGGATCCGAGATGGCTCGCACGGATGTTACCCGTGAGATTAACGCCTACATCCGCACTAACAAGCTCCAGGACCCCACCAATGGTCGCAAGATTAATCCTGACAAGAAGCTTTCTAGTCTTTTGAAGCTTAAGACCAGTGATGAGCTCACTTACTTCAATCTCCAGAAGTATATGTCTCCTCACTTCGCCAAGGCTGTCCCCAAGGAGGTTGTTGCAGTTGCTGTTGCTACTGCTTAAATCCGTCCACATTTTGGAAAGGTTGACCCTAGATAAGAGTATTCAAAAATAAAAATTATATGGTCTGTAAAGATGATATAATTTATAATTGCAATTGTTGAAATACTTATTTATGTAAAAATAAAAATAAAAATAAATTGTATAATGAGTAGTGAACTAAATACTTACAAGCAAAATAGAATTATCGAATTGAAAAATACATTCAATGCAAATGTAATGCGTTTATATAATTCTCTCGCATTTAATATTAAAGCTATCCAAAACTCACGTATTTTCCCTCAATATAAAAAACAACAAATCAATAATCAAGTCAACATATATTATGCAAATGTATCAACTTTACAAAAAGCATTAAATATAGCAATTGCAAATGTGCAAAAGTTAACGCTACCTAAGCCTGTAGTTATTTCAAACACATCAAACAAAAATGCCCTCCTTATTGGTATCAATTATACTGGCACACAAAATGAATTATATGGTTGTATCAATGATGTAAATTCTATTAAAGAGAGAATTACTAAAGAAGGCTTTACAAACATCAACGTTTTAACAGACCTAACTTCTAAAAAAGCTACTCGTGCAAATATTTTATATGAATTCAAAACCTTTCTTGTAAACTCTAAAGATGGTGATTTATTGTTCTTTTTATATAGCGGACATGGATCTTATATTTTAGACAAAAATAACGACGAAAAAGATGGTTATGATGAGACAATATTGTCATGTGACTTACAATCTGTTCTTGATGATGAATTTAAGAATATTATACAAGCAAATTTAAAATCTGGTGTCACTTTGTTTGCCATGTTTGACTCTTGTTTCAGTGGCTCTGTTCTAGATTTAAAATATCAATACATGGATAGTCTCAATTATGATAAATATACTGAAAACTCCAAGGTACTTGAAACGAACGGCAATGTATTCATGGTTAGTGGTTGCACAGATGATCAAACCAGTGTTGATGCTGTTTTCAATAATACACCAAATGGTGCCATGACTTGGTCTTTGTTAGAAGCCTTGAAACAACAACCAGTCTGCAACTGGAGAGAATTGGTAACAAATATGCGGTCCTTATTGAAAACTTCAAAATTTGAACAAATACCACAATTTTCATGTGGTAAATTCGAAGATATAGATACACCTGTATTTATTTAGAGGCAACTTTTTCAAAATTGTCTATACTATCATCATCTGAATCATAATTTTGTAGCTCTTTCTGTAGCTCTTCATAACTAATATGAGGCTGATATTTTACAACAACTGGCGCCGTTATTTCTTGATCTTCTACAGCAAATTGATATTTAGTATTCAAAATATAACGCACAGCAAAAGTCACGTCAATCTTTTGTGTCTTAAGAATGTCGATTAATTTAACGGCATATATATACTCTTTCAGAGTCTCTCTATCATATTGTTCATTATACAAATCTAACATTATAATACAATATAATATTATTTTTACACCAAAACATACCTTTAAACATTTAAAAAAGGGTCAAAGGGAACTTCTATTTTGGCTACACTTTTCTAAAAGTCACTATTTTGACTCCACTTTTCTAGAGATGTAAAGGAAATAAGAATCCATCTGTTTTTAAAATCACACGAATATCATCATGAATTATTGGACCATTTGCAATACGAATTGACTCGAAATTCTTGACATTTACATTATTAGCTATATCAAACATACCATAAATCTTGACCAGCATTTCATAGTCCTCGATATAATTAGTAGTTTCAATTAACCATTCGTAAAACCCAACATCCTCGGAATTTTTATTGCATTTTCTCTCCTTGAAATATTTCTTAAACAACTTCAGTGTAGCATGCAAATTGTGCGAGTTGTTATCATCAGCATCATTCATACTATTATAATCTGTACCAGACAATATACAAATTTCTCGCAACTCTTTCTGCGTCACACCTAATTGCTGTAAAATACTCTTTAAATCATACAACACAGCAGTATGATTTAATAGACTCAAATATCTGACTACATGTGGACAACCATATACAAACATGTCCATATCTTCGCTTAAAGTAGCCCATACTTTGCCCTTAATGGCTAATAATGCACATAACTCATCAGCTTCACCTGGTGCATCATAATAGGTCGCGCCATAAGCTCGAATTAAATCCTTTACCAATTCTACATCATTTTTTTTAATTTTAACAAAATTTCTCTTTAAAATATCCATTTGACCAATTATTTCTTGCTTTTCAGAATCCTCCATATCCTCATTGTTATCCAAGACACATTTCAATTTATCAAACTCACATAAAGCCTCCTTTCTGTCTTCGCGGCGTTTCAATAGTAGTTCCTTTTTTTCAGCTGGAGGTTTTCCATCAAAGACAAAGATGGGAGTTATATTATAATGACGAAACAATGCAAGCATAGAATATATACTTTCAATTAAGGTGCATTCTGCTGCATATTTGTGCATATAAATACTTATATCTACTGCAATCTTCTTACCAGATAATTCTGAAAGCGATATTACTTTCATAGCATTTTCAGCATTATCCCTAAAGAAGCGATTTAAATGACGGATTCCCATTATTTTAGTTTTTGTGTCTTATTTTTACAAGATTAAATGCTGTCAATTTTTTTATTCATATTGAAAAGGTTATACCAATACTAAATCATTTATTTACGTTTAGTATGCTTTCTTCTTTTACTAGTTTTTTTAGTTCGCTTTTTTCTTCTTTTAGTTCGCTTGTTTCTTCTTTTAGTATGTTTTCCTCCAACACTAGCTACAACACTAGCTGCAACTTGTTCTATTGGCACTTGTTTGACTTGAAAAGATACATGATTATTATGATCTATAGTTACTACTAAATATCCAAATTCTGAAAAATGTTGTTCGATTTTGTAGTTTAAATTTAAAAGATCAGATACTGCAATTGTAGCTTCCACAATTCCTATCGCATCATTGGGTGATACAGAAAAATTAGGATCAAATTTTTCATCATAATCATCGTCTAATTCTGTTCCTCCTATTCCAACTATATATTGATGAATTAACACGTTGTTTCCGTTACTTGAATGACTTATAGTAACATCTCCTTTTTGATAATTATGGACATCTGCACATAAATAATATAATTTTTTTCCATTTAGTTTTAAAGAAAACATTAATTCATATAATTCTTTAGAACATACATCAATACCGCCTTTTATTTTTCCATCTTTTAGTACTTGATTTTTAAAGCCAATTAATGGATTATGACCACAAACAATAATATTTTCAAATTGTCCTTCTCCTAATATACTACGAACTTGTTGATATTGTTCTGCTTGTAGTTGTTCTTGTAGTTCTAATTCTTCACTATGACCATGACCTAAATAACTATAGCATTCAAGATTTTCTCGAGAATATATATTTGTATCAATCATAATTATTAGAGTATCTGCACCAATTTTTTTGGACATTACTAATTGTGATGTAGGAAAATTAATTTTATGTATTGAATTTGTATTGAAAGCTTGTGCAAATGTTTTTTCAAAAAGAGTTACATAACATCCGCGTTCCTTATTTTTTGATTCTATTGTTTTTTCAACATCATGATTACCTAACAATAAAAAAATTTCTTTTCCTTCTCCTGATGAAGCTTCTGCTTCTCCTGCTGCTTCTCGTGCTACTCCTGCTGCTACTCCTGCTGCTTCTCCTGCTGCTACTCCTGCTGCTTCTCGTGCTACTCCTGCTGCTATCTCTGATTCTTCTCCAAATAAACTTCTTGTTAATAATTGAAAACTTTCTGATAATTGACCTATATCAGCTGTCTTGACTTTTTGTTTCTTTCCATCCATTTCGATTTGTATTTTTTCTGGATAATAATTATCACCAGTTACAATAAAAAAATTTGAATCTGATTCCTGTTTTTTTATTGCATCTAGTACTTTAAAAACTGGAGAAGTTTCATCACAACAATTTTCATTCCAACATCCAAAAGTAACAAATTTTGTAGTCATGTAATATATTTATATTATTTTTTATTTATTCATTATTCATAAGAATTTCTAATTGTTCCATAGTAATATGTGGCTGATATAAAACAATATCATTAAAACAAATATAATGGTCTTCTCTGCACATCCCATGTTCTTCCGGATTTAATATATATTTTACACAAAATTCCGGAGTCAATTTTTGTGTTTGTAAAAGTTTTTTGAGTCCAAGTCTATCAATATTATGTTCTAAAGTTTCTATGTTAAACTTTTCAAATGATAGTTGATAATGTTGAATAATCGGTATAGTTGTTGCTTCTTGCTGCATTATTAATTATAAGATATAAATATATCTTATATTTTTACTAATTTAATTCAATTTTATTTTGTAGGGAACCAAGGTCCCCCTACGACCCCTCCTTTAATATATTATTTTTACTAATTTAATTATAATTGTAAAGGTTTAATTCGTTGTAAAGGAGGGGTCGTAGGGGAACCTTGGTTCCCTACAAAATAAAATTGAAATGCTTTTTCATATACAAATTAAATGCATAATTATTCAAAATGCAGACAAGAAGTCAAACCAAAGGGCTTTCAGAATTCGTTTTCGATTTCGACGCCTCTATTGCAGCCTGGAAATCCAACAAGAAACGCGGACCCAATTGCACCTATAGTTATGTGTGCCAGAAAAAGACCCTTTCTGATAACTTTTGTAAAAGAAAATGTTTGGCCGGTCAGCATTTCTGCAAGACACATTTAATGAAAAAACTATAAAAAAAAAATATAAAGAATATCATATATTATATTATATTATCATGACAAATGCAAACACCATTGAAAACTATAAAAATAATCTTGTACACTATATAAAAAATGGGGTTTATATCCCTTTTTTACATGTTGCCCTCTATTATTTAACAAACAATCTTTTTCTCTCTACTATTATAGCCGCTAAATTATATCCAGCCAATTATTATTTTATTTTTTATAATCATTACCAATATAGAAATTTTCCAAAATGGTTTGGTATGTTAAAACAATTTGTGCGGTTTACTGACACTGGATATATAGCATCGTTCATTTATTTCTTTTATCCAGATTTTTTTCCAGTCGCATTTAATATACATTTTGTTATTACTTTTGGTTTTTGGGGTAGCATATTTTTTTTTAATATGAGGGACTTGGATGACCGATATCATGCTGAAATTATGACAAATTATGCAACTTTATGGTCTTTTCATAATCATATATTTCCATTTGTATTATTTGTAAGGGAATTATTGATTCATCCTGAATTATGCAGATATTCATTGTTCAATATGAACAATTTGTTGTATTCTTATCAATGGATATATGGTTGGTTATTTTTTATATATATGCCTTGGAGAATGATAACAGGAGATTGTCTCTATAGCATGTTATCTTATCATGTACCAATTAAAAAGTTATTAGCATTTATATTATTTATACATAGCCTTTTTATAGCTGCAAATATGAGTGGCGCATTGTTAGAATATCTAACCCATCTCACAAATACTCATTCGCAAATTCGATAAAACATAATTGTAATTTTTTTTTTTATTTTTTCTCTCTAATGAATGTAAAAAAACGCTTGTTTCATTAACGCCTGCCAACATAGTGTTTATTTTATAGTTCTTTTCGATAAATTTACAATATTCTTTCTGACTAGAAATAGTCTTTTTGAATTGCAATAGAGAGAAATTGTTTGATTTACACCATAACAGAAACCCTTGGTAATTATTCATTAATACACATTTAATAACATAATAAGACAATACATTCGTTTTTTCTTTGTATAAATTCTCTCTTAAAATATCACTATTCTGACTAGGTGAATATAAATCGGTATACGTAAGACCCATAAATTTTAGTGTTTTCACCATTTGAAAGAAACTATAGGTTCTCTCGAAATTGATAAAGAATTCCGAGTGATCCAAAAAATCATCTACATTTGACTTGTCTTTTATTGAAAAAAAACTGCAAAACAATGCATTCATGATTTCAGCCCAAAACTCTGTATAAGATTCATATAAATTTACATCAGAATTAACTTTAAAAATACTTAAAATGCATTTATGTGCGGTGTCATTGTTCATATCTGAAAAATCCAATGCAAAATTGTGAAATGTTTCATGAATAAATACCTTGAACCATTCTTCTTTCCTATATACAACAATTTCTGAATCTCTAGGACATGTAGTAGTAAAGGCTGTATTTACATTCATCTCATCTAATATAGAAATATTTGAAGCTGGTAGCTTCTTTTCGAGAGAAGTAAAATATAAATATACAATGAGTGTATTTGAACAAGACTTGGATGAATATTCATTTAAAATATATAGCCACATTATCATGGAATCAATATACTTGTGATATGTTTCCAAATGTAATTCAACATGAGGGTCTTCTACTATAAAAATAATTTTTATTTCTCTTTTAAAGAGAGAAAAAGAATAAGTTAATTCAGAGGCTGTTAAATGATCAATATGATTGCGAATCATAGCTGGAAAACTTTTGGAATTGAAACTTTGAGGTCTTGATATTTGAGCTGCATGTGTCACTTTTTTTATTAAAAATGAAAAATAGGGAGTTTTTTTACTTTTTAATTGCATTAAATATTTATGTGCAGCAAAAATGTCTTGATATAATTCTTTTAATATAGATTCTGTTTTTCTAGTTTGATTAACTTCATTAATATGTTTATTTTTAGTGAAAAATAAAATTAGTTTTTTACTTCGTTCTGATATTTTCATCTTTATACAATATTATATTATTAATTTTTATATATATTAACATATAATATATATTACACCGACCGAAAAGAAAAATGACACAAAACATAAATATTATTTGTATATTTTATAACTATGTTTCAAGTAGTTTGTTAAATGTTCTTTTGTTAAATGTTCTTTTGTTATTTTAGTTTCTAATATTTCTTTTATTGTATCATAAATATCCTCATATGTATTTGGACAATCAACACACAAGAAATTAATTGTTTATAAAAATAAATAAAATATAATATATTTAAAAATTCTAAAATAAAATATTAGAGTATTTTAAAAATGTCTTTAAGAGAAGAAAGTGTTTTTATTCCTATAGTAGAAGAACTTGTAAAAGTAGAAGAACTTGTAAAAGTAGAAGAACTTGTAAAAGTAGAAGAACTTGTAAAAGTAGAAGAAGTAAGAGATGAAAAGGAAACAAATAGAGATGACGACGAATTGCCAGATTTTACCAATAAATCATTACAAGAAGTATTCTTATACATTGTGAAAAAACATATTGAAGAGAAAAGTGATACCAAAAAGTACTACAAAAAAATCGGTATTCATTTAAGCAAGGAAGTAGTAGAGATTATCAATAAAATTGTAGACAAAACACCAACATTATTAAGCGAAATTGAAAAATCTGTTTCTGAAGTTATTAAGGATAACAAAATTGACACAAATGACATACCAGAATTTATTATTATTGTTCAAATACTTTATGAGAGACTACATAATTTAAAAGATATTGTATTAGATGCTAATAAACGTGCAGAAACATGTGCAACCATTCTCAAATTCATTATTCACACTTTAGTTGAAGAGAAAAAACTAGCAATTGAAGAAGACAAAAAGAGTGCCTTTTTATCCCAATTTGACAAATTAATTGATTCTTGTGTAAGTTTGATAAATTTTCAATCAGCATTGAATCCAAAAGGTTGTTGTACTATTATGTAAATCCACCTTTAAGAAAAGGTGGAGCCAAACATATTTTTTTATTCAAGTCTATAAATATTTATTCAAGTCTATAAATATTTATTCAAGTTTGGCTCCACCTTTTCTTAAAGGTGGATTTCTTAAAGGTGGATTTCTTAAAGGTGGATTTCTTAAAGGTGGATTTCTTAAAGGTGGATTTCTTAAAGGTGGATTTCTTAAAGGTGGATTTCTTAAAGGTGGATTTCAAAAGGTGGATTCCCTCTTAATTTTGTCACGAATAAGCATAAGCTCATCAAATACAACTGGAGGCTGCCCTCTTGCAAAGTGTGTCAACTTGGCATCATGTGTCGCCATTAAAAGTTTTTTCAATTCTGCATTTTGTGTAAATTTGGCAAATTGTGCTGCATACATTTCCTTATTTTTTCTTTTTCCAAAGAAATCAGAATCAGCTTCTCCCACTTCAACAGGTCTCAAACGTTCTCCCTTAAATTTACCTGATTTACCACCAGCCGCCTTGGCCATTGCAGGGTCTTTTGACAAATCAGTTCCTGAATCTAGAGAGAAACTCAAATAGAAATCAGGATAAGTCTTCTTATATTTGGATGCCTGATAATAATGCTCTACAGAAGACCATTGATGATTATCTAATGAAAATGCCTGCACCCAAAAGTTTGCTAACTTTTTACGCCATTGTGGAATCGTTGCCAATTCGGCAAAATCCTTTAACCTCTCCTTTGGAATCTTTTCTCCACTGCCTTGCCCAGGCAATTTTTTATCAATCGATTTCGAATAAAACTGAAACACAATATCGTCATCATATAAGCCACGTAATTTGCTTTCAGACAGGTCTTCATCCACTATAATTTCCTTCTGTGGCTGCGTAGTTGCCTTAAATTTTTGAAAATCCGGAATAATAGCAAATGGGCCAGCATTTTTTTCCATACATCTTTCGACAATCATCTTCTTTATATCATAAGGTATCTCAGTAAATTTAAAAATCATTTTTTTCTTATATCCAATCAATTTATAATGGTTACCTACATGGTCAATAATAACATAAAATTCAGGTGTAAATCGTCCGCGTTCTTGCAAAACATCGTCATTTAATTGACCACATTGTAAGACATTTTTGGCATCACCACTTTTATATAATTCGCTCGACATGATAATAAATTTAATATTCAAAACTCTCTCTAATGTAGAAATGGCCCATGTATCTGCCCAAAAATCAGACTTTCTCAATTTACTTTTAAATGTCTCCAAGGTTTCAATACCTTTCATAAATTTATATTCCTTCAATATTTCGGCAGTAATCTTCTTCTCTTCAACAAGCCTATCATGTTCTTTCTTTACTTCTTTAGCCGCAGTTGATATCAATTTTTGTTCATTGCGGTCCAATATTTCTGTAAAACGTTGCTTCAACAATAAGTATTCTGATTCCAACTCTTTAATTTTATTTGTGTCTCTTACAAGACCTTCTTTATACATATCATATTGCTCTTTATAATTCAAAAATATTTTTTCAGTTGCTTCCGAAGCCAGCTTCTTGCGCAGTTTACCAACAGAAGTTTGTTGCACAATACTAGAAAAAGCATCACGAATTGTTGCAAAAAAACAATCACCGCCACCCTCATTATCAACTAAATTATAATTTTTATTTTTCATGAATTTTACAATCCAAGCATCTTTAGGACCCTCGTGATATTTATCTCTATAATCCTTTGCTTGTTTCTTGGACTCCTCTTTTAATAATGGAGGTAAAGGGACACCCTTTGTAATAACAAATGTGTCTGCACGTTCTGGTGGAATTTCATAATGTTCATTATATTCTACTTCCAAATCAGAATCAGAATCAGAATCAGAATCAGAATCTGATTTATCCTTCTTTTCGTCGTCTGATTTTACTCTTCTTAGAGGCACATCTGGTTTTAAATGAAGACGATTGATAAAAGCAGAATTAGCAAAAGAATAAATCAATGGGTCTCCCATTTTTTCTATATCAATATTATTCATTTCATCCAAATAAGATAAATAATCAGATGCTTTAATTTCATAGACGCCAATTTGAACTACTTTATTATTATGCTTAACTAAATAAATAGGAAAATACATAATATTTTTATCTTCAAATGTATTTTTTGCATTTCCTACTGCTATAATGATGTCTACATCTTTAATTTCTAATTGATATAAATTGGCTTCCATTTTTAAATCGCTTACATCAACACTTTTTAATTCAGGATAACTAACTTCACTATTTATTTTTGATAATACCATATATATTTTATTATATTATTTTTATATTTAATACAAAATAAATAAAAAAATAATTACCATAACACATATTTCTTCATAAATTTATCGTTTTTTAATTCATTAATATAAAACCACATATTTTGCCGTTTAAAAACAATATCATTGTTTTCAGATTTTGATTCAAAATGAACAAGACATTGAACAATTGTATCTTTATTACACTTGCTAGTTTTTAACTCTTTACCAAAGCCATAATAATCACATATTAGTAATAATTCTTTGATAGTGAAATTTTCATGATAATGAATAATATGAGGAATTATTAAATCTGTATCATCATCTTCCATTTGCTTCAATATTTCATTCATATCAAATTCTTCATTATCTACATTATTTTGTTCATCTTCATTTAATGAAAAAATTATATTATCTTCTTCAGTTTGCTGCATTATTTAAATATTTATACATATATTTAAATAATAATAAGAGAATATATAATCCATATTTATTAAAGGTGGATTATATATTTTCCATTTAGAATATGTTGATGAAAAATATATAATTTAAATAATCGGAATTTGAAATTTTAAAAGGTCTAAATAAAATTTTTTACAGAAACCAACCAAACAATCTCTATTAAATTTTCGACCAAACAAACAATCACTATTTATTAGATGATGTATTTCTTCTTCTGATATAAATGTATAATTTTTTAAACCTCTATTTGATGGAAACGCATAATCCATATCTTCCCAATTTGTAAATGTAGTAGCATTATTTGCTGAATTAGGTGTTGTAATTATTTCGTCTTGTAAATTATTTATAAATATAGTTGTTATATAACAAATCTCTTCAGGCGCATATATATTTTTATATAAATTTATATATTCAGAATTAGTATAAGATATTATAATTTCACTATGTTTTCTATTTAAAATACACCATTGTGATGATTTTTGTATATTTTTTATTTCTATATTATTTAATAAACAATCACATCTTGGAAAACATTGCTTTTGAGGCATTATATTAAAATATGACTTATCTATAGATAATTTATTATAAATAAATTCAAAATTTTTAAATGGAACACAAGAGTTAGACAAAAAAATAAAATGTTCATTATTTTTATCTTTTAAAGCTTCTTCTAATAATATATTTTGAGCACATACTAATGATACATCAGCATATATTGTGTTGATACAATTTTTTAATTTATATTGTTCAAAATATTTTAATTGAACATTATTTTTAAAGTGTATATAAATAGTGTATTTATTTTTGTCTACATCTAAAAAAAAATATCTCCATAATTCTTCTAAATTTAAAATATCATAAATTAAAAATAAAAATGCTATTTTTTTCATATATAATATATATAAAAAAATCTTATACTTTACACTAACAAAATTTTAAAAATAGGCTTTACACCCTTGAAGATTTTGGATCCACAATGGTGGAAAGGTGAACCTACATATCAATCAAATCCATAAACTTGAATAGCGTTTTATTTGTCAAACTCTTATAATCCTTCACTTTGCTATTCGCAATTTTTTCAACCACTTCACTAATGGTAAAGCCTTCAATTGGTAAATATTCGTCTCCATCATCACAAGCATATAGTTCCTTTTTATACAAAATAGCAATCGTCTCTGTCAATTCATCGACCTCATTCTTCTTGTCTTCTTCTGAAATAAAAGCATACGCCTGAGCTAAAAGACTTCTAGTAATCATCAAAATCGTTTTCTGTGGTATAATACCATTATGCATCAAATTCAGATAAAAGGCTGCCAATGATTTACGCTTCTCATTTGTCTTATTTATTTCACAAAACTTGTCATAATTCACATTTGCATCTACATATTCAATAGTATTAAACAATGCAGTAAATTCAGTCAATTTACTTTCAAAAGTAAATTTCATTGTATCATATTTTGTAGACAAATCAGAATACAAATCCGCATATAACTTTGAAAAGAATCTATTTGTAGAAGCAATTTCAAAAATTGCAGAACTCAAACGTTCCATATTTTCGATTGAAATATTTTTTTCTACTAAATTATCAATCAAATCAATAATTTTATTACGCATATCAATATAATTCTTATCTGATAATTTATTTAATATAACACGAATAGAATCTATTTGAGCATCAAATCCAACTTTTTCTTCAATTTTTGTCGTTTGAAATGTTCTTAATGCATCCCAATCATCATCATTTACAATTTCTTGTGCCTTATTTCTTTTACCCTTTTTGAAAGACATACTACTACCTGCCTTATTTTCTCCGGGTCCATAATAATCATGGGTTGGTTCCACTTTCATTGGATTTTCACGTTTTTGAAATACTGGTGTCTTTACATAATCAGGAGACCCTACTTGCAACGCCAGTTCGGAGATAATTTTCAATGTATCATCTGGTAGTTTAAAATCAAATCCTTGAAAGAGAATATTATTAATATCGTTTAGTGTATAGCACGTCGTCATTTCAAATATGTATTATAATATAGATTGTATTATTTATATCAATTTTTTAAAATATAATAATAATATTTAAAAATACACTTAAATAGATTAACTCATATTATAGTATAATGTCAGTTTTTAATTCTGAAATCAACGACGTGCTAAACGAAGAAGAAATAAATTCTTCGTATGAAATACAAAATTGGGATGATTTAGAAATAAGCCCAACATTGCTGAGAGGTATTTATGCTTATGGTTTCGAAAAACCGAGCCCTATTCAGCAAAAGGCTATTAAGCCGCTTATGTTAAGAAAAGATATTGTTGCTCAGGCACAATCAGGAACAGGTAAGACCGCCACATTTACGATTGGTGCTCTCTCAAATGTAGACGTATCAGACAATACTACACAAGTACTTGTTTTGTCTCCAACAAAAGAACTAACTATTCAAACGGCAAGAGTTTTTGAGAGTTTAGGTAGTATGATGGAGGGTTTACGTGTACAAACTCTTTATGGAGGATCTATCATTGAGGAAACAAGTAGTTTTTCTAATAAAAATGTTCCTCATATTATTTGTGCTTGTCCTGGACGTGTTTATGACATGATGCGTCGTGATAAAATTTCATCTAAGAAAATTAAGCTCGTCATTCTTGACGAGGCAGATGAAATGTTATCTGCAGGGTTTAAGGAGCAAGTCTACAATATTTTCCAATATTTCGGTACGGAAATTCAAGTGGCACTTTTTAGTGCAACAATGCCAGATGGAATTAATACGATTATTTCTAAAATCATGAGGGACCCTGTTAGAATTAGTGTGAAACGTGAAATGCTGACACTTGAAGGTATTCGTCAGTTCTATGTTGCAGTCGATGATGATCGACAAAAGTATGCGACACTGAAAAACCTATTTTCATTCTTATCTGTGTCACAATGTATTATTTATTGCAATAGTATAAAGCGTGTACAAGATTTATATGAGGCAATGATGGAAGACGAATTCCCTGTGTGTCGCATACATAGCAATATGGAAAGACCAGAGAGAGAAGGCGCTTTTAATGATTTTAGATGCGGCAAATCTCGCGTTCTTATTTCATCTAATGTTACTGCACGTGGTATTGATATTCAGCAAGTAAGCGTGGTTATCAATTTTGATTTAACCAAGGATGTTCATACTTATTTGCATAGAATTGGACGCAGCGGTAGATGGGGTAGAAAAGGTGTTGGAATTAACTTTATTACTAGACGTGATGTTACAAAGTTGAAGGAGATTGAGCAGCACTATTCGACACAAATTAGTGAATTACCTGCGGAACTTGGATTTTTAACATCGGTTGTTTAAATATTTAATGTATAACCAGTATAACCAGTATAAAGATTATTAAAATAAATAATATAGTGATTAAAATGTCTGATGAATATCTAATGAATATAGCATCTGTGTTATTTTTCACTTGTTATGCTCCTGAATTTTATGCAAATTTTGTTAATAAAAATGCAAATATTAATAATGTCATTGAAAAAGTTGTAATGCTTATTGCAACTACATTTGCATTGAGTTATTCTATTAAAATAAATAATAAATCACTTATTTTTAATTATGGTCCTTTGTTTGCACTTGATACTATCGCTCTAAGTATTCGCAGCTATTATGCTTATAAAAATAGAAATATAGATGTAAAAGTGAATTGTAATGTTATAGACAATCCTATGCATGATGATGATACCGATTTATAAATTTATATAATACGTAAAATTAATTCATTATATTTCTCCCAATACATATAATGAATTTCTTTAGTGGACACAACGATGAAGAAGATGTTTTGAAAAAAATCAAGATTGTTAGCGTTGTTGAGCAAATAAATGATCATTTCAAACCACCAATCGCGCATAATAAAGACAAGATTGAACTGAAAGAAAATATTGCAACTGATTTAGAATTAATAAAAACAATCGATCCATCTAGCAATCCAATATATTCTTTTTATTTAAATACTGATAATGATGTGTCTAAGAAGGTAACTGAACAAATTGTCAAATATTATACAACTGATGTCGTATTTTTAAAAGACAATCAAAAGATTATTAAGGAATATACACCTATTCCTAATAAATATAATAAAGATGTTCCTAATTATTCAAAAATTATAGACATATGGAATGAAATCAAATTAGACACTGGATTCAGAGAGAAATACTATTATGTAGATTGGGAACTTCTAGAATTTTTGAATAAGTCAGAAATTTTCCTGCAATTTATTAGCATTTATAATTTATTTTCCCCAATACTTTCTCTAATGATGCCCATTTTTATTCTAATTATACCATTTTTCATTATAAGAATGCGTGGATTAAACTTGAGTATAAATGAATATACCGAAGTACTAAAGATTGTTGCACAATCAAACGCGATTGGTAAGATTTTTACAACAAATTTTACAGAAATAACTGCACAAGAAAAACTATATATATTTATATCAGCTGGATTTTATTTGTTTTCAATTTATCAAAACATAATGGTTTGTATTAAATTTCATAGTAATATGCAAAAAATACATGATCATTTTTTAAATATTAGCAATTATTTAGAAAAAACAATTTTATCGATGGAAAACTTTTTAAGTTTTTCAAAAGATCTAGAATCGCACAGCGAATTTAATGCAAATGTTAGAAATAAAATGGAAATACTAAAAAATATAAATAAAAAATTATCCGGTATTTCTGAATACAACTTATTTAGCACATATAAATTTAAAGAAATAGGTAATATTTTCAAATATTTTTACGAATTACATACTGATCTAACATATAACGAAGCAATCATGTATTCCATGGGGTTCAATGGCTACATCGATTGTATTGAAGGAATAAAAGAAAATATCATAGAGAGAAAAATCAATTTTGCAACATTTTCCAAGGCAGGATCTAAGAAAAATTCATTTAAAAACAGCTATTATGCATGTTTAAGCAAAAATGGGTCTACACCAGTAAAAAACACTATAAAGTTAAAGAAAAATCTAATTATTACTGGACCCAACGCATCAGGAAAAACGACTATTCTAAAATCCACTTTAATTAATATTATTTTTACTCAGCAATTTGGGTGTGGTTTTTATGATTCTGCTAAATTATCACCATTCCATCACATACATTGCTATTTAAATATACCAGACACTTCCGGGCGCGATAGTTTATTCCAAGCTGAAGCGCGACGTTGCAAGGAAATACTCGACTGCATTAGTGATAATCCTAAAGAATCTCATTTTTGTGTGTTTGACGAATTATATTCAGGTACAAATCCAGAAGAAGCTGAAACAAGTGCGACTTCTTTTATGCTTTATCTGCAAAAATATAAGGCAGTAACTAGCTTACTCACGACACATTTTGTAAAGGTATGTAGGCAATTGGACAATACTAAAACCATAAAAAACTTTAAGATGGTCACCGATATAGATAAAAATAACAAACACATTATTTATACTTATAAGATAGCGCCAGGTATTTCAGAAGTTAAGGGAGGCATCAATGTTTTAACCAATTTAAATTATCCCAAGGAAATTATTGATAGAACCTTATTAGAATGCAATTAAATAATAAAAAATAATATACATATTATAAATTAATTCGTTAATTCACAAATTAATTTTTATACACTCTTTGTAATATAATGTCCTTGGTAGATTTATTTAGCCCATCTTTTTTAATGTATTTAGGAATCATGGTTCTTGTAGTAGCAGTCCTGGTTGTCTATTTCGAAAGCAAGTCGAGAGAACAGAATCACAAAATTGCTTCCATGTTTAGTATTGTTTCTACTTTAGCAGAAGATATGAATCAAATGAAATTCGCAGTAGGTCATATTGCAAATATGGGATTAAATGGAGACACTTTAGAAGAAAATATTAGACCTTTTTCTATGCAAGAGGGTGGACAATTAATTGAGGTGTCAGATGATGAGTCAGATGATGAGTCAGATGATGAGTCAGCTGATGAGTCAGATGATGAGTCAGCTGATGAGTCAGCTGATAGCGAATTAGATGACGCTAGCGAATTAGATGACCAAACGGATATAAAAGTATTGAAAATTAGTAATGATCAGGAACTTGATGAACAGGAAGCTGATGAATTAGATGATGCTTCTTTATCATCTTCTATAGACATTGACAACGATATATTAGAAGAGTTAGACCCTATTTTAGAAGGCGCAGAGATTCATAAAACTGAAAAGATTGATTTTAAAACAATTAGTATCGATTTAGAAGAGAATGAAAGCGAAGACTCTGTAGACTATAAGAAGTTATCTCTTCAGAAGCTTAAAAGTGTTGTTATAGACAAGGGATTGGTACATGAATCATCCAAATTAAAGAAACCTGAATTGTTGAAATTGCTTGGAATTGAATAAAGATTTTATCTAGTAAGTATATAAATGTCTTGGAAAAATTGCTATTCTGCAAGCAATAATATTGACTTTAATTTTCCTGCAATAATGGCTGATGGAAGGACATATTCCTCATGGCAACCTGATGCAGTGGTCAATGAGAGAATTCAAAGACAAGAGGGAATTCAATCCAATTGGCAATATCGTCAATATTTACAAAAAAACGGACAACAAATTATGAATTACAATTCAAAAGAAGCTTGCTATGATTTGGGTCTCGATCCTCATGTTCAATCAGACAGAACTCCTTCTGAAAATATCCCTTATACATTTAGAAACACTTTTGATACAAGCCGACCAGGTTATGGTTATTGCAATTCAGATTTGAAGAATCCTTATTTAACAAGTGAGCAATTAAATTCAAGACTTGTATCGGCTCATATTAAAGAGTCTAGTCTTCCAAAATAAATCTATAAAACATATATAATATAGACTATTTATATATGTATTTGTTGTTAGGTCTTACCATGTTATTAAAGACAATGAACCCATATTTTCGAAAACATATTCTAGAAACCCTAGAAAGCCATGAATATTTATTTATTAGTACATTTTTTATTGGAGCCTTTGTATTTTTATTTTTCCTTTATAAAATTATCTTTCACGATAAATCAATTGACAAATTGATAGATAAAGTTCAAAACTTGTCGATTATGCAAGTAGTATGTTTTACACTTATTGCTTTTATTACAGTAACCTCCTCCGCTGTTTTGATTCATATGGATAAACATTACAATACACCATTAATCAACGGATTATTAAACAAAGTTATAGCTGTTATATTATTAATGGGTATAGGAGTTTTTATGTTTGAAGAAAAATATACATATATTCAAATTTTTGGAATATTTTTAACAATACTAGGTATATATCTAGTGATGAATAAAAAGAAATAAAAAAGAATATAACATATAAATGCGTTAAACAATATAATAATAAGTTTATATACTTTATTATTATATGAAAGTTCTCTCTATTGACGTCGGTATCAAAAATTTAGCATTTTGTTTGTTTGAAAAAAAAACGGATTCTGACTATTTTATCGTAACAAAATGGGATACTATTAACATATCTGAAGAAGAAACGCACATTTGCAAATTATGCGAAAAGCCTGCAAAATTTAAGAAGGATAACGAGTGTTTTTGCTTGAAACATTCAAAAAAACAGCCTTTACAAATACCCAGCTCTGAGCAAAAAACAACTTTCATCAATAAACAAAAAATTCAAAAACTTTATGAGATTGCCGATGCTCACAAAATTGTATATGGTCCAAAAGTTAAAAAAATAGAATTGTCAAAATTAATCAACGATTATATTAAGGGACATTATTTTGAAAGTATTGAAAGTAAACGTTCTGCTGATGTAAATCTATTTAGCATTGGAATCAATATTAAAACGCATTTTAATAAATTATTTCAAAATGAGGGCAAAATAGAATATGTCATTATTGAAAATCAAATCAGTCCTATTGCCACTAGAATGAAGACAATACAAGGAATGCTTGTGCAATATTTTGTTATGAGCGGGCTACAAGTCGATCATATTGAATTCATATCGGCTTCAAATAAATTAAAGGATTTTGCTCCAAGTGAAAAATCTAAATATAGCGATAGAAAAAAACTGGGGATATCAAAATGTTTAGAGACAATTACTAACGATTTCAGATTTAATGAGCATGTCGAGTATTTTAATAAACATAAAAAGAAGGATGATTTAGCAGATTCTTTTTTACAAGGTATATACTATATCCACCTTTTGGAAAAGGTGGAGCCAAATCTATCTTTAAAAAAGGTGTAGCCAAATCCACCTTTAAAAAAGGTGGATATATATTTAACAATTCGTAGGACTTAAAATTATCTATTCTATTTAATGAATAATAATGGACGACATTATGGAACTTACTGATTTGGATTTCAATAGTAATGGTTTTGGTAGTTCTTCTAATTTTGGAGGTGGACTTGAATTACTCATGAACGACAAGATTAAGGAAGGAGGAAAACCTACCAGTGATATTGAATTAGAAGATTTAAATAATTTAGAAAATGAATTGAATAATTTAGTTGAAGACAATCCCTCCAATAGCTTTAAACCTAAATCTGACTTATTCACATCCCCTAGCAGTATTTTTGATGAAAAACCATCTGTAAAGTTTAGCGATAATGAACCCACCATTGGTCAATCCACTGCACAAACCGATAATGATACGAATACATGGGATGGTTTCGGAAAATTCAATAATATTCCTATTAATCCTGATGCATCTATTCCAATGGAACCGAAAATGTCCAAAGAAGAACTCCTCCGAGAGAAATTCAAGTATTTAAGAAAGTTGGAAGCCCTTGAGAAGAAGGGTGTTGAATTATCCAAAAAATACAATATGGATTCTTCTTTACAAGAAATGCAGGGTGAATATGAGACCATTATGGAGGAGAAAACAAAGCAAAACTCGGTAAAATTCCAAGGAAATATGCTAATGGCAGTCATTAATGGTATCGAATTTTTAAATGGAAAATTTGATCCTTTTGAAATTAAATTGGACGGCTGGAGTTCCCAGTTTGAGGAAAATATGGGCGATTATGATGATATTTTTGGAGAGTTGCATGAGAAATACAAGAGCAAGGCTACTATGGCGCCTGAGTTGAAGCTCCTTTTCCAGCTTGGTGGAAGTGCTATGATGGTTCATATGAGCAATACCATGTTCAAGAGTGCTATGCCTGGCATGGACGATATATTGCGTCAAAATCCGGATCTAATGCGTTCTTTCCAAAATGCAGCAGTGAATTCCATGTCACAAAGCAGTCCTGGATTAGGCGGATTTATGAGCAATATGATGAATCCAGAGCCTTCTGGTCGCGGACCTCCGCCACCTATGGCTACACAAGGTCCTAACGCATTGCCGCCACCCATGGGAAGACCTGGAAACAACAGCTATGCAAGACCTGATCAAAATTTCAGTAAGAGCAATTTTGTAGATGATGGTATCAGCCTTCGAGAGAATTTTGAGAGACCAGATCTAGAAGATAGAACCACCAAAAGACCTACAGGACGTCCTGAAATGAAGGGACCTAGTGATATTAGCGATATTCTCTCTGGACTCAAGACAAAGACAATTAATATTCAGGAACCTGTGCAACAAGCATCTGTAAATGATAGCAGTACCATTAGTATTAGTGACTTGAAGGAAATGCAATCAGATGGAAATATGCCTAAGCGTAGTGGTCGCCGTAAGAAGTCCGCAAGCAATACTATTTCATTGGATATTTAAATTAATGTTCTCTAGAGATAAGAGGCAAAGTTTATTATATTTTTCTCTACTTTCTAGAAGAGGAATTCCTATTTCGGAAAAGGTGGAATCAAACTATTCCACCTTTTCTAATTACGAAGTTTTTTAGATTTATTTTTTTTAGATTTATTTTTTTTCGTTTTTTTTACACCACCCTTATAGTTAGATGTATTATTTATTTTAATATAATGTGTATAAAGATTTTCTGTTTTTGTTTCATCATACCTACCAGCTTTTATATTAGAAGCAGAAGTAGGACTAGTAGAAAATGATTTATCAGTAAAATTTGTTTGTCGCCAATAAAAAGGACCAGCAGTATCAGGATTGCCCCTAAACATATTTTTACTATTTTTTTGAGGGGTACCATCAACTAATATATAATATTCTCTAGATTTCACTTCAGATATAGTTGATGATTCTGTATAACCAAAAAATGGACTTGTTAAAATAGTTTTTGCAGCAATAGTAAGATCTGCTTTTGTTTGGTCTACAAATTCATTTAATGAAACACCTTCTAAATGTTGTACAGGAGTTGTTAAATTTATATCTATAAATATCAAATTTTTAATCGAATTTTTGGGTTCATATTTAATAAATATAAGGTTTATACCTTTTATAATATAAAGATTACCTATCACCGGTTGCATTCCTGTTTCTGGTATTCCTGTTTCTGGTATTCCTGTTTCTGGTATTCCTGTTTCTGGTATTATTGTTTCTGGTATTATTGTTAGTGCTGTTTCTGTTTTTGATGCTACTACTCCTGATCCTTCTACTTGTTCTACTACTGGTTTTATTTCTGTTTCTGTTTCTGTTTTTATTTCTGGTTTTATTTCTGGTTTTATTTCTGGTTTTATTTCTGGTTCTTGTATTATTTCTGGTTTTATTTCTGACATTTATATACTATTCAAATAAAATAATTAATTAAACTGAATATTTATTATATTTTTATTTAAACAAATATTCTTTTATTTTAATAATGAGACAAACAAACAATAAACCTGTTTCAAATGTATCAATGACAAATTGTAAAAAGGGAGGTATCAAAATAAAAGAAACTAATAATGGCTATAAAGAGGACCCATTTGCAAATGTAAATCCTTTTGTCAACGAATCAAAGAGAGAAAATGTCACCTATGACTCATCTTCTTATAACCAAATGGATTTAAATATTGACAACTATTCAAGACCAGAACTTTATAAACTTTTTGGATTAAATACATCCATCACATTAAGTGAAGATATTATGAAGGAATGTAAAAAAATTGTTTTAAAAACACACCCTGACAAGGCTCGTATTGAAGAAAAATATTTTGTATTCTTTACTCAAGCTTATAAAAAGTTGCTAGGTATCTATGAATTTCAAAACAAAACCAATTCAAAAAAAACCGAAGATAAGAGCGAATATTATGACTCTAATAATGGTGAAATTCTTGACAAAATGTTTGACACAAATAAGAATTTAAAAGATCCTAAGAATTTCAATAAATGGTTCAATCAACAATTCGAAAAACATCGCTTGGAAGACCCTGTAGAAACCGGATATGGGTCTTGGTTGAAATCAGATGATGATATTGTTTTTACTCCCACAGGTATAACTAAAGACAAAATGGCCGCAGAAATGGAAAAGAGAAAGAAACAAGTGCAAACCATGACAACTTATACAGGTGTCAATGAACTAACTGCACATGCATTAGGAGGTTCATCCTTAATGGCATATGACAGCAATTTTACATCGGGATCTCTCTTTAGCAATGAGGGTATGGGCTATACTGATTTGCGCCAGGCTTACGTTGAATCAGTGATACCAGTGACAGAGGATGATTATAATAAGACATTAAAATTTAATTCGATAGATGAATACAAAAGACATAGAGATAGTGCAGATATTGTCCCATTAAGTAAAGAAGAGGCTATGCGTAAATTATACAATCAAGACAAACAGAAAGACCAAGAATCCGCTGCCTTGGCATTTTATTATGCAGAACAATCGGAAAAGGTAAAAAAAAATGAAAACGAATTTTGGAGTGGACTGAAACAAATTAATTATTAGGGAAGAATGTAGTTAGAATTATTATATTATTTAGTAATGTAACAATATAAAAATAAAGAGTCATAAAATACATATAATGAATTTTTATTACCTTTTTTTATTACTTTCTACAACTAATGGTGAAAAAATAATTCGTAATGCGAATATCAATGCTTGCAAAGATTGTGTTTATTTTAAACCTTTTTTTTTCAATTCACTTTCTTCTGGATTGGGAAAATGCGAAAAATTTGGAAATAAAAACATTGTGTCCAATGAAATAACCTATGATTTTGCTGAATTGTGTCGACGCGATGAAGACAAATGTGGTGAATCGGGTAAGTATTTTGAAGAAGAAAATGAAGCTATTAAAATGTTCAAATATAACATATTTATTCATTCGCCTTATGGATTTATTATATTAATAACATTTGCAAATGCATTACTAAATGTATCATTCAAATAATAGATATCTTTCCAAAAATCGTTTAAACAATTCATTTATTATTTATTATTATAATAACAAATGGATAATTTTGAACCTCTTATTTTATTTAATAAAGATGGTTTTACATTTAGACGAAAAAGTGAACATCATTATGAAATTAATTTAACTATGACAAATAACAATATTCAATTAGATAAACTTATTGACTTTGGGTTTATGAAATTAATCTATGATTTAAACACCGATATTTATATTAATTCCACCATTGAGAAACTGAATGAAAATGAAGCAATTGTCACACTGATTTTTAAACACTTATTTGAAGATATTGGTATACCACAAAAATATTCATATGTACACATGATAAAAAAAGTAGAGCAAAATAAAGTAACTTTTATATCAAAATCAATACATTCTCATAGACCAGAAGGTATACCTGAAAACGCCGAATTAATGTCTATTGATAATCTTGAATGTGTTTGTAATATCGAAACACCACATAAAATAAATTTTACATTTGAAGTGAATTTTGATAAAAAACGCATAACACCTCCATTTTTTGTTCAAAAAATGTTAGGAAATATAATGAATAAAATATTTAAACGTGTAAAACTATTTATAGAAAACTTGTAATAATATATATACATGGATAGAATACTGAATATATGGAGAGAATTTTCGACCATTGGTAGTATATTTTGGATTCTTGGTTCAGAATCCATTATGTATTTATTTTTTTTAAACTGGTCCAGTTATATTCAAAGAGTTACTACCAAATTGGCAAGCGTAAATATATTATATGTAAAAGTATTTCAAGCAGTTGCGTCCAATAATAATTTAATTGATGAGAAGACAAATAGCGAGCTTTTAAAATTTACAGATAATGCACCATGGAATAATAATGATATTCGATTATGTGAATTGATTGAATTAAAAGATTATTTTGATTTGTATATCAAAGATGGTTATGAATCACCAATTAATTCAGGTATGATTTCTCTTGTTTTTAAGGCTTATAAAAAGTCTAATAATGAACCTGTAATTATTAAAATGAAAAGAAAAGATATTGATATAAAACTGAATCATGCCATTCAAAATTTGAAGACATTTTTGTATTTTTTATCTTTTATTCCTTTCTTCCATAAGTACCAGATTTCAAATGTAATTCATAAAAATATTGAAATCATCAAACATCAAACTAATTTCCAAGAGGAAGTGAAAAACATAATAAAGGTGAAAAATAATTGCGCAAATTTGAAATATGTGAAAATACCCGAAGTTGCTGTAGAAGTAACAGAGAAATATCCTGATTTTATTATGATGGAATATATTGATGGTTTGAAAATAAATCAATTAAACGAGATAGATTATTATGAGTTTTCAAAGCAAGTATTGAAGTTTGGGTTGGTTTCTACAATTGTACATGGTGTAGCACACGGAGATTTACATAGTGGTAATATATTGTTTATAAAAGATGAAAATGATGAAAAATATCCACATAAAATTGGTGTCATCGATTTTGGTATCATTTTTGAAATAGACAATGTTTATAAAGAGGTTCTATTTGATTTGTTAACTCAACTTTTTGATAGACCACCTAGACAATCAGTGATTCATTTATTAAATTCTGTTATTATAAAAGACAATGATATCATTAATAAAATACCACAAAAAGATTACGAATCTATTGTTAATATAGGTGTTGATTTATTTACAGAAACATTACATAATACAAAAAATGTAAATCAATTTCAATTGTATAAATTTTTGTCCAAAATTAAAGAATATTTAAATAAAAAGGAGTTGATGGATTTAGGTATTCAGCCTAGCGATAATTTTGTTAAAACCCAGCTTGCATTAGCAATGGCACATGGTGTCACATTGACACTTTGTAAAAATAATTTTGTTCCATTAATAGATGAAGTGTTGAATGAGTTGTTTCATACAAAGATGTTATTAGAGGACTAACTAAAAAGTACAATAATCAATTTTAATTTAATTTTTATTGACAAACACTTCTTTGGCAACTCGTTTGATAATTTTCTCTTCTTTTTCATAATCGTTGTCACCCTTTCCACCCATGGATTCTATAACTATCTTATTGTATTGGTCTGAGTATTTGGAAGAATATTTCTTCCAATCTGGATGCAGTTTCTGAAATTCTGAAATAAGGTTTATGTTTTTATTTGCCACTTTCTTAACCATCTTATGCATTTTGGCTTTCTTTTCATCTTCCTTTTCCCATTTATCTTCATCTTTGATATACATGGTTTCTCTCTTTTTGTCAGTGCAGTGAATGGGTCTCTCTGTTACATCCAATGTATTTAATTTCTTTATAATGATATTAGAAATACCTTCGATGTATCCAATTTCTCCAACATTTTCCAAGTCACTGAGTTGCAATTGGAGAGAATCCACAAAATCAGTAATGTTCATTGCATTTTTACAAGTTTCATTTAAAAACATATTTAAATTAAATGTCTTGTTATGTGAATTTGTATGTATATTTACTGATTTTTCCTTACATAGTTCAATAAGTTGATTTTGTAACTGATTATTCTGCTGTAAAAGCTTCATAATTAATTCTTTTTCGTTTAAATTTGTGTAATCTTCTTCGACATTTAATGCCTGTGGTGTGCATTTTTTTTTATGTGCACATAAAGAGGATGAATGTTTGTATGCTTTTCCACAAATACATGTAAAAAGTGTGTTGGGGTTTTTTGGGTTTTTTAAATTAGGATTTGTTAGGTTTATGTGTTTATCGGTTGTTAAGTGTCTATTGTAATCTTTTTTATTACATGTAATAAAGTCACAAATATCACATAAATAATTTAAGGGTAATTTGGGGTTTTCTAAATTAGTATCCATTAGTATATTATACTAATAAAAAAAACCCCTAAATACTTTTTCTTAAAAATAATAAAATTTTATCGTAACAAATTTTGCATTATTTTTTTGGTGATGAGACCATAAAATTCAATTATGGTCACAGACCTCAACTTTTTGGGCAAAGTATTTTGGGATTTCGAAAAATGGACAAAATAAATGTCCAAAATCGAATTTACCAAAATACTTTGCCCAAAAATATTCAAAAGTCGGTCCTTCACTTTTTCCTTACATTTTCGATAACATTAGAAAACACATACATCATGTATGGCGGTCCGGCTTTAAGTACTTTAAAAATATATTATTTTATATGCGGAATATAATTTAAAATTGAAAAGAATTAAATACTTATCTACAATATTATTACATGACTGACATATTTGAAATATCAATGAAAACACCCACTTTTGTATTCGTAGATGGTAGCTATTTTAACTTTTATAGGTATTATGCTTTAATGCAATGGTGGAAAATTTCAAAACCAGATGATGTGCTAGAGGATCCTTATCAGAATGCAGAATTTGTCGAAAAATTCAAGAAAACACATACAGATAATTTGCGACAAATTCCCAAGAAATTAAAGTTAGAGAATCCTATTCTTATTGTTGGAAAAGACTGCAGGAGAGAAGACATTTGGAGAATGAAACATTTCCCAAATTATAAAGGAACAAGGGACAACGGCAAAGGTGATTTTAAAGGTGGACCCTTCTTTAAAATGGTATATGCAGAGGATTTGTTTTTAAAAGGTGGAGCCAAAGCAATTTTAAAGCATCCACATTTAGAAGCCGACGATTGCATTGCATTATCAGTGAAGTATTTACTTCAAAAATATGGCACATCGTGTGAGATATATGTAATCACAAGTGACCATGATTATTTACAATTGAGTGGTCCAAATGTGCATTTGTATAATCTTCATTATAAACCCATTGTTGGTACAGGTAATCCCAAGACAGATTTAGAAATCAAAATTATTATGGGAGATAGCAGCGATAATATTCCATCATCATTTCCCAAATGTGGTCCCAAAACGGCACAAAAATGCATTGATAATCCTGAATTCTTTCAAAAAAAATTGGCTGAAGACCCGAAATATACAATGCAATACAATCTAAATAAACTACTTGTCAGCTTCGAAAATATTCCGCCTGAATTACAAGGAGAATTTTATTCAACAATTAAGAAATAAGCAATAAGCAATAAATTTATAATGTTGTAATAGGTAAATCATCTCTAACAAAATAAGCTTGTCCATTACGACACCATTTAACAACTAATGTAATTATTTCTACACCTGTTTCCATCGCCCCTTTAAATGCATCCCTATATTCAGGGTCAATAACAGATGGCTGAAATCGATTTACATCTGTTCGTTGTATTACATAACACATAATACAACGAGTTTTCGATTCTTTTTTTATAAGAGTTAACTCCCTTATATGTTTTAAAGCACGTGGGCTGACAGGGTCGTTTGATTTCTTACGATAGCCGTCAGGAAAATATGCAACCTTTGAACAAATTTCCCTCCCTGTATATATATTTGCAGGTAACTTCTTTCTCTCTTTAGCAGAAATATCTTCATAATCAGCAAGGGGAACATTTTTGACCTCCATAATAAATGGGACACCATCTTTGTCAATTCCAGTAAAATCAAAACGGGAATTTACTTTACCTTCTACATAAATAGCGGTTTCCCTCTTCCAATTTCGCACATTTTGCAAAATATGTAACAAATTATTTTTTATACAAGATTCCACTAATTCTTCTGCCAATTTAGGATTTATACCAATAATAATTTCTGAATCACGCTCTTTGAAAATAGACAATTGAACTTTATGACTGCATACACTTTTCTTCTTTTTTTCATTAGGGGTTGTATTCATCAATATGGTTGCACCAGAATCTGATAGACCGCAACATCCGAGAGAAGCAGTGTGTCCTAAAACTTCTTCACCATTTTCATGAAGGATATCTGCAACATAAGGTGTTTTACATTTTGTAGAAGGTCGCTTTACAATTTGACCTTTGTATAAATTATTTAATGTTAAAACAACAATGGACATTTATTTGATTTGTAAATTATTTAATTGCATATTTTAAGTATTCAATTTTTTTATGTATTCTATTCATGATAAAAATATAGTGATAATATAACTAAGATAATGTCAACTAAAGAACCAAATTATTATGAAATACTTGGTCTTACTCCTGATGCAACTATGATTCAAATTAAGTTGGCATATATACGTTTGTCCAAACAATTTCATCCAGATAAAAATATAGGTAAAGAAGAAGAAGTAAAACCGAAATTCCAGAAAGTTGCACAAGCATATGGAATTTTAATAGATCCAAACGAGAGAGAAAAATATGATAAAACATTATTGAATACTTCTAATCCTATACATTTTGCATCTAGTGTTCCATCTAGTGTTCCATCTAGTGTTCCATCTAGTGTTCCATCTAGTGTTCCATCTAGTGTTCCATCTAGTGTTCCATCTAGTGGTCCATCTAGTGTTCCATCTACTCCTATTTCTACACAAAATTCTTGGTGGAGTAACCCACTACAATTTTTCAATCGTTCATCGGTTGCTCCTTCACCATCTGCTCCTTCATCATCTGTTCCTTCATCATCTGTTCCTTCATCATCTGTTCCTTCATCATCTGTTCCTTCATCATCTGTTCCTTCATCATCTGTTCCTTCATCATCTGTTCCTTCATCATCTGTTCCTTCATCATCTGCTCCTTCATCATCTGCTCCTTCATCATCATTAGTTCCTCCACCTCTTAAAAATTTCCCTACACCTCCTTTCCCTATCGAACAATATAAAGTACGAAATGTTGGTTACAAGATTGTAATGCCCGATATGTATATTTTTAATATAAGTAAAAAAAAAGAAGCAAGAATTGATATGTGGTATGTATCAGAAGGAGATCAAGTAATAGAAGGACAGAATTTATTCAAAGTAAGTAAAATTACACATGGAGTATTAAATGTAGTAAGAGAGGAAGCAAATATAGTATCTTCAATAAAAGGTTGGATAGCAAAAAAAATTGTCAACGCTGGAGAAAATGTAAAATTTGGTGCAATTGTAGGATATGTTGTACAAAATAAGGGTATAATTCCTTCTGTTCAAGAACATTATAAAGCAGAAAATATAAAAGCGAGAGAAGATGCAAGAAAGGCAGAAATGGGTAAACCTCCTGCTGAATACACAGACCCAAATGATTACAGACAAACAACAAAATATTATACAAAATCTCAAAAACTAGAAGGAGTGCCAGGTTTTATCCTTTCCATGCCTAATTTGGAATTTGGTAATCAAGGAAACTATTCTTTTTTGGATTATTTACCAACAACAAATTTTTGGAATACTCCACAAGAAGTAACTATTACAAAATGGTATAATGATACAGAAGGTGATTTTATCAAAACTGGAGATAAATTGTTTGATGTGCAAAAAAAAGATAATGATGGACAAATTATTACTACAACAATATATTCATCTAATGATGGATTCTTTGCAATGCATAATCGTGATGATACACAATCATCATCAGGAGGACCAGTAGGAACAACACCAGTAGGAACAACAGGACCAACAGGAGGACCAATAGGAACAACAGGAACAATAGGAACAACACCAATAGGAACAACACCAATAGGAACAACACCAATAGGAACAACACCAATAGGAACAACACCAATAGGAACAACACCAATAGGAACAACACCAATAGGAACAACACCAATAGGAACAACAGGAACACCAATAGGAACAACAGGAACACCAATAGGAACAACAGGAACACCAATAGGAACAACAGGAACACCAATAGGAACAAGACCATTAACCCAACATATACCCCGAAGACTAAAAGTTAAAACACCACCAACTTCAGGTATGAAAGGTGGTGCAGGAAAAGTAGTAAAATATGGCGATAATGTTGTAGTTCTTGTAAATAATAAACAAGATATCAAAAAAGCACAAGAATTTATAATGAATCCACCAAACCCAGTATCATCCTCTTTTTCTTTTGATATAAAAACAGATTCTACTAGTAAAGACGCAGACAAAAAACCAAAATCTGACGTCCCCATTCCTAACCAGTTAAATATTACAATTCAAACAAATATTCCAGGCTACCAAAAAGTAATATTTAAACCCTCTATGATTATGAAAGATGCACGAAAAGATGACACTGAAGTTCGTTTTTACCCCTTGATTAAATTAAACAAAGCAATTATAGATAAAATCCCACCAAATTTACGAGTCAAACAGTTTTTTAATAAGGGACTATTTCAATCTTTGCTCAATTATACAAATGAAACTCCTGTAGAAACATTAGTTTTAGCCAAGCGTTATGGCTACATAGACAATAACATTAAATTAACACTACAGACCATATTTGAAAATGGTTCTGTTATTACTATAGACGGAAAACAATATACTATTGCCGATGTGCGATGGAACAATGGTGATTGGAAAGTAGACACTAAACAAAGAAAATTTGAACTTGATCCAAACAGGATCATGGACCCACAATTATATGCGCAAGTTGTAAAAGAAGGTTTAGTTAGTGGTGAGGAACAATTACGAAAATTAGAACAAAATGACCCGACTTCAGTATATGGAACTGGATTTACTGGTCAAAAAAATGCACTTGCAACCGGTTCACCAGCACCAGTAGGAACAGCATCAGCAACATCAACATCAGTAACAGCACCAGTAACAGCATCAGCAATAGCACCAGTAATAGCATCAGCATCAGCACCAGTAATAGCATCAGCACCAGCAAAAGCACGACCAGTAAAACCACTACCAGCACCAAAAGAACAACGTGATTGTGAAAAAGAAATTGAATTAAATCCTACAAAATCATCTGCCATATCATCTGAAATACGAAGGCAATTTGCAAATAGTAATTGGTACTATTTATTAAATGAAATATATAAAAATAGTAATGTTGTGAAAACATTAACAATCCAATTATTTCAAAATACAACTGATATAGAGGTGCAGGATGCAGTAAATATAAGTTCACTTGCATATGACCAATCAGTTAGAGGTTTACAAATAAATTTTAATGATGGTGGTGGTGAATGTTTTTTTATAGCAGTAGCAGATGCCATAAATTATTATAATTGTAGTGGTCAGAAAACTCTTATTACAAAAGATGAATTTGGTAAAGACATACCATTTACCAAAGAAGCTATAAGAAAAATAGTAGCTAATTATATTATTCAAAATAAACTTAGTGACACTAATATTCTAATGCAACAAGATGCAATGGTGAATAGATTAAATGATGATTTTTCAGGTATATTAAATGCTGAATTAACATCAGGTAATGTTATAAATAATATTGATTATATGAAATTAGTTAATAATTCATATACAGGAGATTCCTTTTTAGTTAGAAAACCAACCACAGCATTACAAATAAGTGACGCAAACTATGAAAGACCTTTCGAAGCAATCACTCTAGACCAAAACAATGTAGTAGAAATAACGGCATATTTCATGTCTTCGAGCTACTGGGGAGATAATTTTGCAACTGAATCAATATTGAATGTATTGAAAATAAATGTAATATCCTTTATTAAAACATTTTTTGGTGGATCATATTCAAACTATTATTATAGAATTAATGGTAGTTTTGATAAAAATAACAATGATGTTTGGAATAAATATTTGTTTTTATATTATGATGGAGCAGCACATTATGAATTAATGACATTTAAAAATAACTCTCGTGTTCAGGGTACAACAACTGAAATTAAAAACAAACAAAAAATGACTATTTTTGAAAGAGGCGATGATAAAATAACACCACCAATTTATATAATATTTTTAATATTTTTTGCAAATTATTATCCTCTTGATCCAACAAATAAACAAGATTATACATTTTTACCAAATTGGATGGAAGCAATAGCATATGGATTTGACATAATAATGAATAATATAAATAATGGTTCGTTTGATATACGATTTTTAGAAATATTAGCAGGATTTTTTCCGTTTCCAGATATATATAGAGAGATAAAGAGAGAGATAGATACACTTAATCCTGCCGGAAGAAGTTCTCCTGTTAAAAATAGACGTATACAAAGAAGCCAAAATGTAATTGATACTCGCAATCAGCCTTCACGATCAGGCAAATTTACAGGTCAATACTTTGGAGGTTCAAATGAAATTCAATCTGGTGGGATTACAAGACAATCTTATTATCCAGACTCTTATCAATCTCCTTATCAATCTCCTTATCAATCTCCTTATCAATCTCCTTATCAATCTCCTTATCAATCTCCTTATCAATCTCCTTATCAATCTCCTTATCAATATGGACGCCCTGTGTACGCAAACCAAATGTATCAAGAACAATACCAATATGACCCATCCAAATTAGCATATTCTATTACTATTTCCCTAGAATTATATCCAGGTGCAAACGCCACAAAGGAACAATTATCTACATTAAAATGTACCTCCAGATGGGAAGCAGTAAGACAAGCATGGGCAGAATTTACTGGTAAACCTTATGTAATTATACCAAATTATCAATCTCCTGTAAATAAACAACTGCCTAATAGCATGCAATATAATAAGACTCAAAGAAATAATCCTTATCAAAATTATAATCGTAATCCTTCTCGAAATTATAATCGTAATCCTTCTCGAAATTCAAGAAGATATAGAGGTGGTAAAAAAAATAAAACATTTCATAATAAAAAAATTAAAGCAAGTAAACTGAATAAAACCATCAAATTACAAGAATAAATAAATATTTAATTTGAACTATTTATTTATACATCATTATTGATCATAACTATATTTATTAAAATCAAATTTTTGAAACGCCATTTTTTGCTCCTTTCTTTGCTTCTCTCGTTTAGCTTTTTCTAAAACAGCTACAGCAGCGGCCATTTCTATATCGGAAACAACTCCATCCTCATTTGTATCAACCAATTTGTGTAAAATTCTATATTGATGTGGTACAATACATAAATGACTTTCTTCATTAAACAAGTAATCAGATAATATTGTAAAAACCGCAGTCAACCCTAAAGCGGCATATATATCACGAGTACCCATCCATGCCATAGAAAACACTAATAACTGCTTACTTACAGACCATTTCATATATTCCTCTGTCGATTTGCTAAATTGTATTTGTATAAATTTAGAACCAACGTTGAGCAAAATCATAATTACACCTGCAAAAAACTTGCTGTTATTTAAATACATTACATGATGATTTAAAAATCCTATTCCGTTAAATAATGGCGTAAATATAGTTGTTTTTCCAGCTCCTCCTTTCATAGACAAAGACGAATTCATTGTAGAGGTATTTTGTTGATTTTGTGGTGGCGGTAAAGACATATACTAAAATAATATATTATTATATTTTTTATATATTTTCAAAATCCTAGACTTTTTGAAAAACCTTCAAATGAATTATTTATTTTTGTTTTAAAACTTTCTGTAGCTAAACGAGTTCTACGAATAATAGGTCTATAATATTCGCGTATATTTGATGTAAATGATTCTTTTTCAGACATAGTATTCAAATACGCAAATGTAAGAACAATAAAAATAAAAAACAAATAATATAATAAGTATTTCATATAAATTATATTATTATTATTATTTTAATAAAAATTTATTTTCTATTGCATTCTAGTAATTAAAAACTAGAATATGATGAAGTAAAGTCTTCTTTACTGGTAGGAACAACGTTTGCTGCGCTCGCATTATTTGGAACAGAAATTTGGTTCGAACTTTGCCCAGTTAAAATCTTTCTTTCTCTTTCAAGATTATTATACCCTTCTCTCGCCTTAAATGTTTCAGGTGAAGCCATAGCTGCTGCGCTTGATGATAATGTAGTATTAAATTTAGATAGTTTTTTTTTAAACTCTGCCAACATATCTTCTTGATCAAATCCTTCTAAATAGCCTTCATTATTTTGATAAATCATAACAACAACATATAAAACTGCTACAATACCACAGAAGACACTAGAACTTGCAATTCCTAAAATAAGAAGAACAAGTATAGAACGCCCTAAAATGGTATGTATTAAAAAACGGAAAGAATTATATTGGCTAAGTAAAATAACCAAAAATATCGCCGCAGCAATACAAATTTTGTTTTTGCTTACAAAATTTAACTCCATATAAATATTCTTATATAATATTTTTAAAAAATTTTTATCAATTTTCAAATAACAATCTTTTACAAATTAATATCTGAAAATTATTATCTAAATTTTTAATAAGAGAATGTCTTTAGCTTTTTCAGCATATTCACTAGAAAATGAAGAAGGTGTCAATAATTCAAATTCAGATTATATACAAAATAGAAAACCACGACCTAATAATAGAACCCAAAAATTTAGAGAACCTATGAAAGTAGATGGCAGCGTTTTAGAAAAACTACACAAGTCATCAGACGATGACGAAATAAGCGAAAACGTATATGCTCCTCCTAAATCAGCAGGAGGAGAGAGAATTAAATCTCAAGAAGATAAAGAATTATCACAAGAATCAATGATAAATATGACTTCCAAGAATGATCAAATCTTTAGGACATTAGGAAACGCACCTCAACCAAACGAGGAAGAATTTGATGCAAATGACTACAGCAATTATGGTGACGCAAAATCTAACGAAGACTATTATAAACGCATGTTGCCTGGTTATTTACAGCAGCAGCATCAACAAATACCACAAAAAAATCTTGTGAATAAGCCATATTATAGCCAGGTAAATTACAATCCTGAAACTTCAAATACAAATGATAGTGTGTTGTTGCAAAAAATGAACTATATGATTACTTTATTAGAAGATCAACAAGACGAGAGAACCAACAATGTTACAGAGGAGGTGATTTTATATTCCTTTTTAGGTATTTTCATCATCTTTATTGCAGATACATTTGTCAGAGCCGGCAAATATGTCCGATAAAAAAGTAATAATAAAATTTTATACTTATTTAAAAACATTATGTAATAAGTATAAAATTAAAAATGACAACACAGAAACAAGAAATTGTAAAATGGGATGAATCAAAATGGCTGGTTGCAACAAGTATATCTATTTTGCCTAGTGCATGTTTGAGTTATCAGCGTGAATATTATATACAATGTTATTTGTTACTATGGACAACTTTTTGCTCTATAAATTATTGGCGCAATGCTACTTATGGAGAAAGAAGATATCTAGATTTAATATTCAGTAAAATTGCCTTTTATATGTTTTTATATAAAGGCGCCATGCATTTACATGGTTATGGATTAGCATGTTGGCCAAATTTAACAGCGATTATATTTTGTTACTTGAAAGCAATAAATTTATTTGAATCTGATGACCCAAGTTGGTTGTATTATCACATGTTGTTTCATATATTGTGTGGAATACAGGGATATGCAATTACTGCTTATTTACCATAAAAACTTATTTGCAAATTGTGTGTTAATTATTTATTCATCAACAAATAAATTCCCGAAAGACTTAATACGATTCCGATTACTTGTTTCAAAGTATATTTTTCTTGATAAAATAATATTCCTACTAATAATATTCCGATTAATGTTCCTCCTCTCAACAATATACTATTCATAAATGCGGTGTCATTATGTTCATTCTCGTAAATCATCAATGTGGAATAAATAAAGAAGCAAGATATAATAGACATTAAAACAATATCCTTTATTTCAACGTTTTTTATATTTTTAAATGTCTCAACTGCATCATTTCTATTTAAAAAGTATTTAAAAATAATAAAAATAATAAGAATAAATGAATAAATAAATGTTTCTAGATACATATAATCAATCGGTTTTAAAGCATTACTAGTAAGATGCCTTCTATAATAGGGGTCAATCGTTTTCAATAGTATAGAACCAAATATGTGATACATATATATATAGGGTATTTTAAATTTGATAGAAATAAATATAATAAAACGATTTAAACCAAACTCACTATATAGATATAATATAATGACTACAAAATACATCGTTATTCACAACACCCACAATGGATGCTATGATTTTCAATATTATGAAGACCCTGTTGCCAAATTGAAACTAACCTCTATTACCATTAATCCTCCCAAGATTTTTTTATTTTCTACAAGAGAGGAAGCGCAAGATTTTTTTGAGGAATATATGAATGACGTTGATTGTATCGACAATCGCTGCAAAAATGGCGAAGAGATAGCCCACAAGGATTACTGCACATGCGGAATTATTGAGATGGATGATGATGATAATCCAGTGTTGTTTTATAACAAGAAAAATCAGATTTTCCTCTTGGAACAGGGCGCGCAAGTATTTCAGCCTCCACAAGAGCTGAAGAATGATGCCAAAAATATGAATCTAACAAATAGTATTATGAGAAAGTGTAAGATTCTCAGTCGTGAGCAGCGCAAAAGATACATTGAACTAGGTAAGTATTGCGACGAATGTAATACAAATGACACAGAAAAAGAAGAAGACAAAGAAGACAAAGAAGACAAAGAAGACAAAGAAGACAAAGAAGACAAAGAAGACAAAGAAGACAAAGAAGACAAAGCATGAGAAAAAAGTAGCGAGGATTCAGCAAGTGATAGTAGTAAATAAAAATAAATATTTAATTTATAATTAGAACTTTATTTGACTTGAAAGTCTGGTAGGCAAAATTGTAGAAAAAATATGCAGTGGGACTAGTAATAAGAGGTTTCGTTTTTAATATAATATTATCAATTATGATGTTATTATGTGATATGTTTTCAATAGAAGAAAATCCAAAAAAGTTTTCAGCGGCAATTTTCCAAAAACTAACTTTAAATCCTTGAATAAAGATATTATGCTCACAATTGCAAATAGATGCGAAGCAACACAATACTTCCATTCCCTTTTCAATTTGGATGCACGTTTTCCTGAAAAAATATGCACAAATAATCTTTTCATCGCTTAAAATAACATAAACAAATATGTTTTTGGTTTTAATGAGTTCAATTATGTTTCCAACATCGTTATAAATTAGAATATCAAATACACTCTCTTGCTCTCTAATGAAATCCAATAAAAAGTGTAAATTAGAAGAATTTATTTCCAATAATTTATATTCACCTGACAAATCTGGCGGCTTTGTCCAGGTAGTTACATGGAATCCATAACTAGAATATATTGTTAAAGGCACAATCCCTGTTAATTCATCTTCTCTCTTAAAGAGAGAAACAACAATATTTTTATTCATGACTCGTTGATTATAATGATGCGTTTGAATCAATTGTGGTGCAATTCCCTTTTTCCTATGCATCGTATCTACACATAAGTAATCGACATAATAAGCGTCAAACTTGGCATCTTTACTGCCATTATTTATAATAATATGGACAGGTCTTGTCGTCATCACACCGACCACTTTTGAATCCGTAATAGTAGTGCCTTTTTTTAAGCTCACCATATGATTATCTTCTGTATAAAAAGAAATAAACGTTTTATCGTTATGTCCTTGCAAATAAGGGACGATGTTTTCTGACTTGGGGCTAAATGTATTGTCCTTGTTTTGTAAATAATGGGCTTGTAATAAATTCACAAATCGCTGTGTTTGTAAAGGTGTTGCATCTTTAAATAGTATGGTTTCAATATTTTTGAAATTGGTATACTTATTTTTTTCTGGAAGTGCGTCGTTAATAATTCCAGGAGGACAAATTAGATATCCAATGTCATAAATATGGAAAACTGGCTGAACAGCCCAGAAGCCGAATTTGAGTCGAATATATCCATATACTAATAAAATAATGATAGTACCAAAAAATAATATATAAGATAAGTATTCTAACATATTATTGAAGAGAATAATATTTTAGCAATTTTTCTTTATTTTTATATAGTTTTCAAATCTAATTCTGTCAAGTATCCTATAAGCCCAGAGGATATAATAACAAATACGCCTTTTTCAAAAATAATAGTTTTATGAACTAGACACTCATTTGCGATAAAAAGTGCCTCTATATAGTAAGAATAAGGTACTAAAAAATTGTATTTAAGGCGAATGATTCCATATGTAAATATCCAATAGGCAAGACATCTCTTAAATATAGGATCATAAATTATATTGGAATGAAACATTTGTAAATGAATGGTTTGTAAAATAGGAATATCGACCATTTTCAAAATACTTAAAGCACATAAAATATCATATATTCCATTTATTTTAACAAATTTTGATAACATAAATACTTATACTAAAGATATGTATTTATGTATAAAAGTTAAACTAATTTGGTTTAACAAAGAGATATAAATATTGTCTATCATATCCGCATTTTACCATGTCCGATTTGGATTGCAAAATAAAACCACTATTTTGCGCATGATTTACAATAGCAGAGGTATCTTCCATATAAAGGACTTGCTCTTGCTTTCGAACTTTACCATCATTAAATTTGAATTTTTCATCAAATATTGCGAGATCTTTATCAGTTTCTAATTTAAATTCCGATGTATAAACAAAATCCTCAAATGTCACTTTGGTATGTGTAATACGCTTTTTGGCATACTTTTGTGGAGATACAATATATAAAGGATTGCCAGGTGGCAATATAGGGTCAAAACTCTCTCTATCTACTAAATGCACAAAGAGATATCCACCAGGCTTCAACCAAGAAATGGCATTGTTGAAAAATTGCTGCTTATCCTTCATATAATAAATAGTAAAGTATAAGCAAAGAATATGTGTAAGTGAATCAGGTTGAAATAGACTATTGTTTAAAGCATCTCCTATTTTAAAATTACCACTAGGAAATTTCTTTTTCGATTCTTCGATCATATATGGCGACTTATCAATACCTATGACTTGTAAATTTTTTTCTGCTAACATTTTCACATGGTGACCAGTACCGCAACCAATATCAGCAATAATACTTGCATCTAGAGTATTAGTAGCATTGATGATAGTTCCTATTTCATAATTATTTTTTGCAGCACTGAACACCAAATAATCATAAACACTTGCGTAAAAGTCGTCATAAATAGCATCTCCAGTTTTTATTAAAATATTTTCATTACCAACCATACCTTCTTTAACAGGAGTAATAGTTTTAAATAAAACAACCATGGCTAATAGAAGAGCTAAAAAAATTAGTATTTTACCAAAAGGCGATAATTTATTATAAAAAGTAGTAATGGATTTAAATATTTTCATCTATATGTATTGTTGTTATTTTTTTTGTATAAATTTTAATTATATGGGCGATACAGAAATTAATGATATACGAACACATGGTCAATTTAAAGGAGTCTCTTTTTCAAAATTTAAGAAAACAGATGTTAAAAAAGAATTGCTAAATAGTTTAATCAATTCCAAAATAGAGCCTGCATGTTATTGGAGTGCAGAACTGATTTGTGCAGGGCAATATAGTGACCTATGGGAAATCATCTTATTTTTTTATACAAAACATATTCATTTAGGAAATCCTAAAATAGCAGTCTATTTGGAATTAAGAATTCAACATTTCAAGGATATTCTACATAATGGTTATGTAGATAGCGAATTGCGATTGAGAAATAATTCAAAAATTCGACGCCTCTTTGCTGAAATAATGTGTGTAATTTGTGATGCAAAACGTAAGCATAGTTTTGATACTATTAAAATTAAGAAGGAGGATTTTGATATGACTCAGTTGCGTGACAAATTCAAGGCACCGAGCAATAAATATGCACAAGAGATATTTTTAGATGAAGACCCGAAAGAATTGTTTCCAGCAATAAATGAAATCGGTTTTAACATTTCAGAAGAAGGTAAAAATATTATTAATGCATGTTATTGGATTGAATGGATTATGGAGTTTGAGACCATATGTAAAAATAAGAAGGAAAAAATCGGTTGTGAACGCAGAAATTTTCCACAGGTAGATACCAAGTTGCAAAAAGAAATCATTTGGATAATATGGAATTTATTTTTCAATGAGGCGAAGAAACGCAGCAAATTTGTTAAAAAAGTTGTTGACGCACTTTTTAGCTTATTTACACTAAAATATACGACTGGATGTCATAAAAAGAGGCGAAATATATTGTATTTTGCGGTATCCATATTATGTGAAAATATTAATAACGCGGAAGAAATTATACGAGCATCACAACAAGAAAATGTGTCAAGTATTTTAAAGAAAATCGACATGATTTATGGACAAATTAAAAAGAATGAAGAAGAACCAGGAACTGCTTATTTATTCAAGGATGTAAAGACATATAATTTAGAGAAAACGATTGAAAAACTGGAAAAAATGAATTCGTTTGGAGAAAGTTTTATACCGAGGGTCTAAGTCCACCTTTCACTACATAGTGAAAAGATTGAATTCAATTAATTTTTGGCTCCACCTTTCACTAACGTAGTAAAAAGGTGGATTTTTAAAAGGTGGATTTTTAAAAGGTGGATTTTTAAAAGGTGGATATATATATATATATATAATGCCAAAATATAATAATAAAACCAGACATTCAAACAAAACAAATAAAAACAATAAAACGCGTCATATTCGTTTATCCAATAGTACATCTTTATATTCCTTCCAAAAAGAAATTACAATGACCTTTTTAGAAATGTTACTCATGATAAAATTATATCATTGGA
>Ga0209443_1000102_pt1 | contig 52515 bp, 43 predicted proteins | sample LauGreBMM110DCMD_2_FD_187571 | JGI IMG/M metagenome (GOLD analysis project Ga0209443, IMG submission 187571) | Freshwater lake microbial communities from Lake Michigan, USA - Su13.BD.MM110.DCMD (SPAdes) (version 2) | ecosystem: Environmental > Aquatic > Freshwater > Lake | place: Lake Michigan... | reverse complement strand
CTAAGATTTGGCTAGAAAGTTTTACTAAGTATTTCTTAACCTCACCAAATTTAGATTCTATGATAATTTCACGGTTCCCTCTTTTTACTTTTCCGAAAGTTACTACCCCGTCTATTTCTGAAACTACCGCTGGGTTAGATGGATTACGAGCTTCTAACAACTCAGTAATTCTTGGTAAACCTCCGGTGATATCTCCAGATTTTGAAGATCTACGTGGAATTTTTACTAAAATCTTACCTGCTTTAATTTTCTCGCCATTGTCAACCATTAAGTGGGCTCCAACTGGTAAGTTATACGAACGGATTAACTCATTGTCTTTACCGTAAATCAATAAAGTAGGAATTAATTTTTTGTTTCTTCCTTCAGAGATTACTTTTTCTTGGAATCCTGTTTGCTCATCAATTTCAACCATAAATGATTGTCCTTGCTCTAAATCTTCGTATGCAATTTTACCAGTAAATTCAGAAATAATAACTCCATTATAAGGATCCCATTTACAAATAACATCTCCTTTGGTAACTTCTTGACCGTCTTTAACATAAATGCTAGATCCGTAAGGGATATTATTGGTAGCTAATAGAATACCTGTTTTAACATCTACTAATTTCAATTCTGTTGAACGTGAGATTACAATATCAACTGCTTGACCTTCTAAATCTTCTCCTTTAACCGTTTTTAAATCTTCTAATTCTAGACGACCATTGAATTTAGCTAAGATGCTTGATTCTTCAGAAATTCCACCCGCAACCCCACCTACGTGGAAGGTACGTAATGTTAACTGTGTTCCTGGCTCTCCAATTGACTGTGCAGCAATTACACCAACAGCCTCACCTCTTTGAGTCATTTTTCCAGTAGCTAAGTTTCTTCCGTAACATTTAGCACAAATACCTTTAGTAGCTTCACAAACTAGTGGCGAACGAACTTCCACTTTCTCGATTGGAGAAGCTTCAATTAAACGCATAGTAGCTTCTATAATTTGCTCTCCTCCTTTTACTAATACTTCATTAGTCATTGGATTAATAACGTCTTGTAAAGCTACACGACCTAAGATTCTTTCTCCTAGCGTTTCAACAATTTCTTCATTCTTTTTCAATGCAGAAACTTCAACACCTCTAAGGGTTCCACAGTCGTCAATGTTTACAATTACGTCTTGAGAAACGTCATGTAATCTTCTAGTTAAATAACCCGCATCGGCAGTTTTTAACGCTGTATCCGCAAGTCCTTTACGAGCACCGTGAGTAGAAATGAAATATTCTAAAATCGAAAGTCCTTCTTTAAAGTTAGAAAGAATCGGGTTTTCAATAATTTCGCCACCACCGGCAGTAGATTTTTTAGGCTTAGCCATCAAACCACGCATACCTGTTAACTGACGAATTTGCTCTTTAGATCCCCTTGCTCCAGAGTCAAGCATCATGTACACCGAGTTAAAACCTTGTTGGTCTTCTCTAATGTTTTTCATTGCTAATTCTGTAAGTTGGGCATTTGCAGAAGTCCACACGTCGATAACTTGGTTGTAACGTTCGTTATTGGTAATAAGACCCATGTTATAATTAGCAGAAATACCATCAACTTGTTCTCTAGCATCTGCAATTAATTTAGTTTTTTGTTCTGGAATTCTAATATCCCCAAGAGAGAATGACAATCCACCGCTGAAGGCAAATTTATAACCCATATCTTTCATGTTGTCAAGGAACGCAGCTGTTATAGGCACATTCGTAACGCTTAATACATGTCCGATAATATCTCTAAGGTTTTTCTTAGTTAATACATCATTGATATATCCAGCTTCTTCAGGTACTACTTCGTTAAAAAGTACACGACCTGCCGTAGTTTGGATAATTTTATATACTAATTCTCCATTTTCATTAAAATCTTTCGCACGAATTTTCACACGAGCGTTCAATTCTAACTTACCTTCATTCAAGGCAATATTTACTTCTTCAGCAGAGTAAAAAGTTAAGTCTTGACCTAAAATTTTATGTTCTGGAGTAGAGATTCTTTCTTTGGTCATATAATAAAGACCCAATACCATGTCTTGTGAAGGTACGGTAATCGGAGCACCATTTGCAGGATTTAAGATATTGTGAGAAGCCAACATTAATAATTGTGCTTCTAAAATAGCTTCTGGTCCTAACGGCAAGTGAACCGCCATTTGATCCCCATCAAAATCCGCATTAAATGCCGTACAAACTAAAGGGTGCAATTGGATCGCTTTTCCTTCAATTAATTTTGGTTGGAATGCTTGAATACCTAATCGGTGCAAAGTTGGAGCACGATTTAGTAAAATTGGGTGTCCTTTAATTACATTTTCAAGGATATCCCAAACTACAGGTTCTTTTTTGTCAATTATTTTCTTAGCCGATTTAACTGTTTTTACAATTCCTCTTTCTATCAACTTACGGATAACGAAAGGTTTGTATAACTCAGCTGCCATATCTTTAGGGATACCGCATTCGAATAATTTCAATTCAGGTCCAACAACAATTACCGAACGAGCAGAATAATCAACCCGTTTTCCTAATAAGTTTTGACGGAAACGTCCTTGTTTTCCTTTTAATGAATCGGATAAAGATTTTAAAGGTCGGTTGGATTCTGTTTTTACTGCAGAAGCTTTTCTTGTATTATCGAAAAGAGAATCTACCGATTCTTGCAACATACGCTTTTCGTTTCTCAAGATAACTTCAGGAGCTTTAATCTCCATTAATCTTTTCAAACGGTTGTTACGTATAATTACACGACGGTACAAGTCATTTAAATCTGACGTAGCAAAACGACCACCGTCAAGAGGCACAAGAGGACGTAATTCTGGTGGAATAACTGGAACTACTTTCATAATCATCCACTCCGGACGATTTTCACGGTTCAAGTTAGACTCACGGAAAGATTCTACCACTTGTAATCTTTTTAATGCTTCTGTTTTACGTTGTTTAGACGTTTCATTATTAGCTTTATGTCTTAAATCATAAGACAATTCATCTAAATCGATACGCGCTAATAAGTCCATAATACACTCCGCGCCCATTTTGGCAACAAATTTATTAGGATCAAAATCGTCTAAATATTGATTGTCAGCAGGTAACGTTTCAAGTATATTTAGGTACTCTTCTTCTGTTAAAAAGTCCAATCTTTCTATTGATTCTCCTTCAGCATTTTTGGCAATACCTGGTTGGATTACTACGTATCTTTCATAGTAAATAATCATATCTAATTTCTTAGATGGTAATCCAAGTATGTAACCAATTTTATTTGGAAGGGATCTGAAATACCAGATATGAGCAATAGGCACCACTAAATTGATGTGTCCTACTCTATCTCTACGTACTTTTTTCTCAGTAACTTCAACTCCACATCGGTCACAAACAATTCCTTTATAACGAATTCTTTTGTATTTTCCACAAGCACATTCGAAATCCTTTACAGGTCCAAATATTCTTTCGCAGAAAAGTCCATCCCGTTCTGGTTTATGTGTTCTATAGTTGATGGTTTCTGGTTTCAAAACCTCACCTCTTGACTCAGCCAAGATCGATTCTGGAGAAGCCAATCCAATAGTAATTTTGTTAAACTTAACTACTGGGTTTTTATCTTTATTGTTGTTTCTATTATTCATCATAGTTGAAAACTTGAATTGATAATTGATAATTGATAATGGATAATTGACAATTGATAAGCATTATGCAGTATCAATTGTCAATTGTTAATTGTTTTATTCTTCCAAACGGATGTCTAAACCTAGACCTTTCAATTCGTGCATTAATACATTGAATGATTCAGGAAGACCTGGTTCTGGCATAGCTTCTCCTTTTACGATTGCCTCGTAAGTTTTCGCTCTACCTATAACATCATCAGATTTAACTGTCAAGATTTCTCTTAAGGTGCTTGATGCTCCATAGGCTTCCAATGCCCAAACTTCCATCTCACCAAAACGCTGACCTCCAAACTGAGCTTTACCTCCTAATGGTTGTTGCGTAATTAATGAGTACGGTCCGATTGAACGGGCGTGCATCTTATCATCAACCATGTGTCCTAGTTTCAACATATAGATAACTCCAACTGTTGCCGCTTGGTGGAACCGTTCTCCAGTACCTCCATCATAAAGGTAAGTATGACCAAAACGTGGAATTCCTGCTTCGTCAGTCAATTCATTAATTTGGTCTAGTGTAGCACCGTCAAAAATTGGGGTAGCATATTTTCTACCTAATTTCTGTCCAGCCCATCCTAAAACCGTTTCATAAATTTGACCAATATTCATACGTGAAGGAACCCCAAGTGGGTTCAACACGATATCAACAGGAGTTCCGTCTTCTAAGAAAGGCATGTCTTCATGACGAACAATACGAGCAACAATACCTTTGTTACCATGACGTCCCGCCATTTTATCCCCCACTTTCAATTTACGTTTTTTAGCAATATAAACTTTAGCTAATTTCAAGATTCCTGCTGGTAATTCATCACCAACAGTAATAGTGAATTTCTCTCTTCTTAAGCTACCTTGTAAATCGTTCAACTTAATTTTATAGTTATGGATCAAATCATTTACCATTTTATTGGTATCGTCATCTGAAACCCATTGCCCTTTTGTTAAGTGAGCGAAATCTTCCACAGAGTTCAACATTTTTTGAGTGTATTTTTTACCTTTTGGTAAAACTTCTTCTCCTAAATCGTTCATTACTCCTTGTGAAGTTTTTCCATTAACGATATTGAAAAGTTTATCAATTAACTTGTCTTTTAATTCAACAAATTTAGTTTCGAATTCCATTTCCAATGCGGTTAATGCATCTTTATCTTGAGTACGCTTGCGCTTGTCTTTTACCGCTCTTGCGAATAATTTTTTATCTAACACCACTCCATGTAAAGAAGGTGATGCTTTTAATGAAGCATCTTTCACATCTCCTGCTTTATCACCAAAGATCGCACGAAGCAATTTCTCTTCAGGTGTAGGATCTGATTCTCCTTTAGGGGTAATTTTACCAATTAGAATATCGCCAGGTTTAACTTCGGCACCAATTCTAATCATACCATTTTCATCTAAATCTTTAGTAGCTTCTTCACTAACGTTTGGAATATCATTCGTTAATTCTTCGTTTCCTAATTTTGTATCTCTCACTTCTAATGAATAATCATCAATGTGGATTGAGGTAAAAATATCGTCACGAACTACTTTTTCAGAAATTACAATCGCATCCTCAAAGTTGTACCCTTTCCATGGCATGAAAGCTACTTTTAGGTTTCTACCTAAAGCTAATTCTCCATTTTGAGTTGCATAACCTTCCGATAATACTTGTCCAAGAACCACTCTATCTCCTTTTCTTACGATCGGTTTAAGATTGATACTTGAGCTTTGATTTGTTTTTCTGAATTTAATTAAATTGTATGATTTCTCATCTTCTTCAAAACTAACCATACGTTCTGCATCAGAACGGTCGTATTTAATAGTGATGATATTGGCATCTACATAAGTCACTGTACCGTCGCCTTCAGCATTTATTAATACTCTAGAATCAGAGGCAACTTGACGCTCTAAACCGGTACCAACAATTGGTGCTTCTGGACGTAATAATGGAACTGCTTGACGCATCATGTTCGATCCCATTAAGGCTCTATTCGCATCATCATGTTCCAAGAATGGAATTAATGAAGCCGAAATCGAAGCAATTTGATTTGGAGCTACATCGGTATAATCCACTTGTGATGGTTGAATTACCGGGAAGTCACCTTCCTGACGTGCAATTACATTATCGGCAGTAATTTTACCCGAAGCATCGATTTTAATATTTGCTTGAGCAATCATTTTACCTTCTTCTTCTTCTGCGCTTAAATATACAGGAGTAGCGTTCAGATCAATTTTTCCATCTTTAACAACACGGTAAGGTGTTTCAATGAAACCCATTCCGTTTACTTTAGCATAAACTCCAAGTGAAGAAATCAAACCAATGTTTGGTCCCTCAGGAGTTTCAATAGGACATAAACGTCCGTAGTGCGTATAGTGAACGTCACGAACCTCGAATCCGGCTCTTTCTCTTGAAAGTCCACCTGGTCCTAGGGCTGATAATCTTCTTTTGTGTGTAATCTCAGCTAATGGATTCGTTTGATCCATGAATTGAGACAATTGGTTGGTTCCAAAGAAAGAGTTGATTACTGATGATAATGTTTTTGCATTAATCAAATCAATAGGTGTAAACACCTCGTTATCTCTAACGTTCATTCTCTCACGAATGGTTCTAGCCATACGAGCTAAACCAACACCGAATTGTTGCGAAAGTTGTTCTCCAACAGTTCTTACACGACGGTTTGATAAGTGATCAATATCATCAATCTCTGCTTTAGAGTTGATCAATTCGATCAAATATTTAACGATAGTTATGATATCCTCTTTGGTCAAGACTTGCTTTTCCATTGGGATATTTAAACCTAATTTTTTGTTCATTCTATAACGACCAACTTCACCTAAGTTATAACGTTGATCAGAGAAGAATAATTTATCTATAATACCACGAGCAGTTTCTTCATCAGGCGGTTCTGCGTTACGCAATTGTCTGTAAATGTGCTCAACAGCTTCTTTTTCAGAGTTAGTTGGGTCTTTTTGTAACGTATTGTGGATAATAGAGTAGTCGGCTACATTATTATCTTCTTTATGTAACAAAACAGATTTTACATTAGATTCTACAATTTCCTCAACATTTTCTTTGTCAAGAACAGTATCTCTATCTAATATAATTTCATTTCTTTCGATAGAAACTACCTCACCAGTATCTTCATCTACGAAATCTTCGTGCCATGTATTCAATACACGAGCAGCTAATTTTCTTCCGATATATTTTTTAAGACCGGCTTTAGAAACTTTAATTTCTTCAGCAAGATCAAATATTTCAAGAATGTCCTTATCTCTTTCAAAACCGATTGCACGGAAAAGAGTGGTTACCGGTAATTTTTTCTTTCTATCGATATAAGCATACATTACGCTGTTGATATCGGTAGCAAATTCTATCCAAGAACCTTTAAAAGGAATAACTCTTGCAGAGTACAGTTTAGTTCCATTGGCGTGGAAAGATTGACCGAAGAAGACACCAGGAGAGCGGTGCAATTGAGAAACAACAACACGTTCAGCGCCATTGATTACAAAAGTACCACTTGGAGTCATGTATGGAATTGTTCCAAGATATACATCTTGTACAATGGTTTCAAAATCTTCGTGCTCGGGATCTGTACAATACAGTTTTAGTCTAGCCTTTAGAGGCACACTATAGGTTAATCCTCTCTCAATACACTCTTGAATAGTATAACGAGGTGGATCTACAAAATAATCTAGGAATTCCAATACAAAGTTATTTCTTGTATCTGTTATTGGAAAGTTTTCCATGAAGGTGTTGTATAAACCTTCATCGCCTCTTTCGTCAGTTTTAGTTTCTAATTGGAAGAAATCTTTAAACGACTTAACCTGAACATCTAGAAAATCTGGATAGTCAGGAATATTTTTTGTTGAGGCAAAATTCAATCTTTCAGTCTGATTTGTTAACATCAATGGACAAAATTTTGATTAAAAAAAGTAATTTTTTGTGTAAAACACTATTTATTTTATAAAACAATCTATACTTTTTTTTATAATCAATACCTCTTTAAAAATAACTCGAGAGCGGGCTCTTTCATTGATTTTCTTTCATCGTATTGACTTATAACCTTTTTGTATTTTTAACTATTTTATAATAAAATTTAATATAATTTTATTATACGAAAAATGGTTTAGGTCATTAGACGTTAATCCAAGACCTAAACCTAGTTCTCAAAACCGGGTAAAACTATTTAAGTTCTACTACAGCTCCAGCTTCTTCTAAAGCTTTCTTAAGCCCTTCAGCTTCTTCTTTAGAGACTCCTTCTTTAACAGCACTTGGAGCGCTATCAACTACGTCTTTAGCTTCTTTCAAACCTAAACCTGTAAGTTCTTTTACTAATTTAACTACAGCTAATTTAGAAGCACCAGCTTCTTTTAACATTACTGTAAATTCAGTTTGAGCACTTTCAGCAGCAGCTTCTACGCCACCACCTCCAGAAACTACTACAGCTGCAGCAGCTGGTTCGATTCCGTACTCTTCTTTTAATATTGTTGCTAAATCGTTAACTTCTTTAACTGTTAAGTTAACTAATTGTTCTGCGAATTGTTTCAAATCTGCCATTTTTTCTATCGTTTTAAAATGATTTGTAAAATATAATTTATTAATGTGCGCGTGTTAATGTGCTTTTTTTACTATTATTTAGAAATCAAAAAAAAGAAATCTAAACTCTAAAATATTAAGCTACCTCTTCGTTTTTGAATTGGTTTAAAAGAGCTGATATAACTCTTTGAGCAGGAGATTGAAGTAATCCAATGATTTCTCCAATAACTTCTTCTTTAGATTTAAGTGATGATAATGAATCTAATAAATTATCACCAATATAAACTTCAGAATTGATATAAGCTCCTTTCAACAAAGGCTTATCTGCTTTTTTACGGAATTCCTTCATAATTTTTGCAGGAGCATTAGCTACGTCTGCAAGAAAGATGGAAGTATTACCTGTTAATGTAGCAGGCAAATCTCCGTAGTTATTTTCAGAAGCCTCCATTGCTTTTGCAAGCAAGGTGTTTTTAACCACCTCTAATTTGATACCTGCTTTAAAGCAAGCTCTTCTTAGGTTAGAAGTTAATTCTGCATTTAACCCAGAAATATCTGCTAAATAAACAATATTTGAACTTGCTAACTGTGCAGTTAAATTTTCAATCGCGATTGATTTTTCTTCTCTAGTCATACTAAAAGTTTTATAACTACTTATACTGCTTTAGGATCCAATGCAATTGCAGGACTCATTGTGCTTGTAAGGTAAATACTTTTAATGTACGTTCCTTTAGCAGCAGTTGGCTTAAGTTTGATTAATGTTTGAATAATTTCGTGAGCGTTGTCAACAATCTTATCCGCTTCGAAAGATATTTTACCAATACCAGCGTGAATAATACCTGTTTTATCTACTTTAAAGTCGATTTTACCCGCTTTCACTTCTTGAACAGCTTTTCCTATTTCCATAGTTACAGTTCCTGTTTTAGGGTTTGGCATTAAACCACGAGGTCCTAATATACGACCTAATGGACCTAATTTACCCATAATAGCAGGCATAGTGATAATTACATCAACATCTGTCCAACCGTCTTTAATTTTTTGTAAGTAATCGTCTAGACCTACATAGTCTGCACCAGCTGCAGTAGCTTCCGCTTCTTTATCTGGAGTAACCAATGCTAATACTTTAACGTCTTTACCAGTTCCATGAGGTAATGTTACCACACCTCTAACCATTTGATTCGCTTTTCTAGGATCTACTCCTAAACGTACTGCGATATCAACAGACTCATCAAATTTTGCAGAAGCAACCACTTTTATTAATGCCGCAGCATCTTTTAGAGAGTATAATTTGTTCTTGTCAATTTTTGAAGCAGCCTCTTTTTGCTTTTTTGTCAATTTTGCCATGTCTTTTTTTTAATTAAAAAGGAGCGTCTCCTGTTACAGTTATACCCATAGATCTAGCTGTTCCCGCGATCATGCTCATAGCAGCCTCGATAGTGAATGCATTTAAATCAACCATTTTGTCCTCTGCGATAGTTCTAATCACATCCCAAGTAACGTTAGCTACTTTTTTACGATTAGGTTCACCAGATCCAGACTTTAGCTTTGCAGCATCCATTAATTGAATAGCAGCAGGTGGAGTTTTAATAACAAAATCAAAAGATTTGTCTTTATACACTGTTATTTGCACGGGGCAAACTTTGCCGGGTTTATCTTGAGTTCTCGCATTAAATTGCTTACAGAACTCCATGATATTAACTCCAGCAGCACCTAAAGCAGGTCCAACCGGTGGCGATGGATTCGCAGCACCTCCCTTAACTTGTAGTTTAACTACTTTACTAATCTCTTTAGCCATTTTTTTTTAAAAAATTTAACACATCAAACATTGGAAGCGATTAATGTGGTTTATTATAGTGTAACAAAAAATTATACTTTCTCAACTTGCATAAAGCTTAATTCTAAAGGTGTTTTTCTTCCGAAAATTTTAACCATTACTTCAAGTTTACGCTTTTCTTCATTGATTTTTTCAACAGTTCCATTAAAACCATTAAAAGGACCATCAATAACTTTAATAGTTTCGCCCAAATTGAATGGTATTGATTGATTATCGACACTAACTGCCAATTCATCCACTTTACCTAACATTCTGTTTACTTCAGAAAGTCGCAACGGAACAGGGTCTCCACCCTTTACTTCTCCAAGGAATCCAATTACTCCCGAGATTGATTTAATAATATGGGGTATTTCACCTGCAAGATTAGCTTCAATCATTACATAACCAGAAAAATAAACTTTGTCTTTAACAATTTTCTTCCCGTCTTTCACAGTTACTACTTTTTCAGTAGGAACTAGAACTTGAGAGATAAAATCGCCCATACCTAACCTATTTATTTCGTTCTCGATGTATGCTTTAACTTTGTTTTCTTGCCCGCTTACCGCTCTAACAACATACCATTTTTTCACATTATTATCTGCCATCGTAAGGTATTTAAGCTTTTATCCAATTAAAGAATCCTTCCAAAGATTTTGCGAAAATTTCATCTACACCCCATGTTGCCAAGGCGAATAGTACTGAAAAAACAGCTACAACAATCGTTAGACGTTGAACTTCTTCCCACTCTGGCCATGTTACATTTGACTTTAATTCATCAAACGCATCATTTATATAATTAAAAACTTTTGTCATTGTACATATTTTTTTAGTGGCACGGGCGGAGGGATTCGAACCCCCATCAACGGTTTTGGAGACCGCTATTCTACCCTTGAACTACGCCCGTATAAAAAAGTCAGTGGTATAATGAAATACCAACTGACTTTCCTATAAATTAGATAATTACTCTACTATCTCAGTTACCTGACCAGCTCCTACTGTTCTACCACCTTCACGGATAGCAAAACGTAAACCTAAGTTTAATGCGATAGGGCTTAACAATGCAACATTAATAGTTAAGTTATCTCCTGGCATAACCATCTCTACACCTGCTGGTAAAGTGATAACACCTGTTACATCCGTTGTACGAACATAAAATTGTGGGCGATAATTATTGTGAAATGGAGTGTGACGTCCACCTTCTTCTTTTTTCAAGATATAAACCTCAGCTTTGAATACAGCGTGTGGTTTTACTGAACCTGGCTTAATAATAACCATACCTCTTTTGATATCAGCTTTATCAATACCTCTTAACAATAAACCAACGTTATCTCCAGCTTCACCTCTATCAAGGATTTTACGGAACATCTCAACTCCTGTAATTGTAGAAGTCAATTTATCAGCTCCCATACCAATGATTTCAACTGGATCTCCAGTGTTAGCAATACCTGTTTCAATACGACCTGTAGCAACAGTTCCACGACCTGTAATAGTAAATGAATCTTCTACTGGCATTAAGAATGGTTTTGCAGTATCACGAATTGGTTCTTCAATCCAAGAATCACAAGCAGCCATTAATTCAATGATTTTTGGTACCCATGCTGGATCGTTATTCAATCCACCTAAAGCTGAACCTTGGATAACTGGACAATTATCTCCATCATATTCGTAGAAAGATAATAAGTCTCTAATTTCCATTTCAACCAATTCCAATAATTCTTCATCGTCAACCATATCCACTTTATTCATGAATACTACCATTCTAGGAATACCTACTTGGCGACCTAAAAGGATGTGCTCACGTGTTTGTGGCATTGGTCCGTCAGTTGCAGCTACCACAAGAATAGCACCGTCCATTTGAGCAGCACCAGTAACCATGTTCTTTACGTAATCCGCGTGACCTGGACAGTCAACGTGAGCGTAGTGACGATTAGCAGTTTCATACTCAACGTGCGATGTATTAATTGTAATACCTCTTTCTTTTTCTTCTGGAGCGTTATCGATTTGATCAAACGATTTTGCTTGACAGTAACCCGCATCAGACAATACTTTAGTAATTGCCGCAGTTAATGTAGTTTTTCCGTGATCCACGTGACCAATTGTACCTATATTAAGGTGGGGTTTGTTACGGTTAAAATTTTCTTTTGCCATTTTACTTAATTTTTAATCTTAGTTATATATTCGTGTTCAAATTATACAATGTTGAGCCAACTACGGGAATTGAACCCGTGACCTCTTCCTTACCAAGGAAGCACTCTACCTCTGAGCTAAGTCGGCAGAGAATTTATTTTTAGATTTTTGACTTCAAATATTTGAAATCCGAAATCGAAAATTTCTTCTTGTGGGGAGAGCAGGATTCGAACCTGCGAAGTTCACACAGCAGATTTACAGTCTGCCCTCGTTGGCCGCTTGAGTATCTCCCCATTAATTTACAATTTTAGATTTATGAATTTAGAATGATCCAAAACCCTCCTACATAAATCAAAACTTTTTATCTTTTGCCTCATAGAAAAAATCTGAAATCTAAATTCAGAAATCTACAATTTTCAGAGCCGGTGGAGGGACTCGAACCCACGACCTGCTGATTACAAATCAGCTGCTCTAGCCAACTGAGCTACACTGGCATTAAATATAAAAAAAGCCCGTTATTTCTAACGGACTGCAAATGTATATTAATTTGTTTTTTAAACAAAATATTTTTGCGAATATTTTTAATTTATATATGATGTTTTACTTTTTCTTTTCTTTTTATTAATATTCTCTCTAATGATTCTGCAGATTGCTCAACTGCTGCTTCGAATGATTTACATTGTTTTTTAACCATAAATTCGTCTCCTGGGACTACAATTTTCATCTCTACCATCTTATTTTCTTTCTCACTTGTCTTTTCTACCTTCAAAAAAACGTCTAAAGAGACCACTTTATCATAATATTTTTCCAATTTATCAACCCTTTCTTGAATAAAATCGACTAACTTTCCGTCAACATTAAAGTTAACTGCATGGACATTTACCTTCATAATTAAACTATTTATTGGTTAAACACTATTTACTTTTTATTTCGTGGGTGTGAATCCCCGTAGACCTTCTTCAGCTCAAACAAACTGCTTTGAGTATATATTTGTGTCGACGCTAAACTAGAATGTCCTAATAATTCCTTTACAGAATTTAAATCGGCACCATTATTTAAAAGATGGGTTGCAAAAGTGTGACGAAGTATATGTGGACTCTTTTTTACCTTCTCGGAAACAGCACTAAAGTAATTATTTATTAAACGATAAACTAACGAATCATTCATTTTAACACCTTTTAACGTTAAGAAAAAAATGTCATTATCGGCAATTCTCTCTATATAAGCTCGTTCGGTTAAATATAATTTTATCTGACTTGCAATAGTTGGTAATAATGGTAAAATTCTCTCCTTATTTCTTTTTCCTAAAACTTTTAAAGTAGCATTGGAAAGATCGATATTCAACATTTTTATATGAATTAATTCTGTTCTTCGAATTCCAGTGGAATAAAACAAGTCAATTATTAATTTATCTCGAATGCCTTCAAAACCCTCAGGGTAGGTTATTGAATTTAAGACTTCGTCCAGTTCCTTTTCTGAAAAGGGTATTTGAAGTGTTTTTGGGGTTTTTAAAGATTTGTGCTTTAACAGCGGGCTAATTGCTATTTGCTTGGTCTTTAATAGAAACTTATAATACGATTTTAAGGACGAGATTTTTCTATTTACAGAAGTATTGGAAATTTGCGCATCTACTAATGTTACGATCCAGGTTCGAATCAAGCTGTAATTTACGTTTAATAAGTCGTCTGAATCAAATTCGGAATGGATATAGGTTTCAAAAGAAATCAAATCATTGAGATACGCATTTACCGTATGGGGCGAATACTTTTTTTCTAATTGCAGATAATCTCGAAATGCCGTTTTGCTATTTTCCATAAAAAAACCGTTAGCATCAAAGTTAAAAACTTTTAATGACTAACGGTAGTATTTTGTAAAAAGTTATGTTATAAACTTTCCAAATTGTCTTTCATATTTTGAATGTAAGCCGCCTTTTGAATTTTCATTCTATTGGTCACAGATGGCTTAATAAAAGCAGTACGTGCACGTAACTGACGAACAGTTCCTGTTTTATCAAATTTTCTTTTATAGCGCTTTAATGCTCTATCGATATTTTCTCCGTCTTTAATTGGTATAATTAACATAATATAGACACCTCCTCTCGTTAAGGGTGCAAATGTAATTATTTATTATTAATTATGAGTTATAAATTGTAAATTATTTTACCGCCGGCTTGTAATCCTGTTTGTCAATTATCATTTTAGATAAAATCTCTTTAAGAATTTCTGAAGTGCCGCCACCAATTGGTCCTAAACGACTATCTCTAAATAATCGCGCTAAAGGGTATTCTTCCATATAGCCATAACCACCTAACATTTGAAGACAACTGTAAATGGTTTCGTCTGCTACTTTGGTCGATTTTAATTTAGCCATAGTAGCCTCTTTAACTACATATTCGCCTTTATCTAATCGGGCTGCAGCCGCATAATTAAATATCTTACAATGCTCCACATCGGTAGCATGTTCTACAATAGTATGTCGTAACGCCTGAAATTTATTGATTTTTGTTCCAAATGCTTCTCGTTGTGACATATAATCTATCGTATAATCTATCGCATATTCCGCTCTTGCATGTGCATTAACAGCCATAATTAATCGCTCGGAAGCAAAATGTTGCATAATATAAGAAAAGCCTTTTCCTTCTTCACCCATTAAATTTTCTACTGGAATGGCAACATTATCAAATGCAATTTCTGCAGTATCGGATGCTCTCCAGCCAAGCTTATCTAACTTCGTAGCCGAAATTCCTTTTAAATTAGTATCCATCAAGAAAATACTAATGCCTTTATTTCCAAGTTCCGGACTTGTTTTGGCAGCCACTACATAATAATCTGCATAAACACCATTAGTAATAAAGGTTTTAGATCCATTAATTACATATTTTTTACCCACTTTTACAGCTGTTGTTCTCATGCCTGCAACGTCACTTCCACCAAAAGGCTCTGTAATACACAAAGCGCCTATTTTATCACCCAAAATACTTGGCGCTAAATAATCTTGTTTAATTCTTTCATCCCCTTCAGTATTTAAATGCGTCATTGCTAAATAAGCATGAGCCCAAATAGCAGCAGCAAAACCAGAGGATTTAATTTTTTGAAGTTCCTCAAGAAAAACTACCGTATAAAATAAATCTAAATTCATCCCGCCATACGATTCTGGATAAGCAATTCCAAAAAAGCCCATTTCGCCAAATTTTTTCCAAATAAAGCGTTCAATTGTACCTGTTTTTTCCCATTTTTCTATATGCGGTACTACTTCTTTTTGTAAAAAGTCTTTTAAACTTTTTCTAAATAATTCATGCTCTTCTGTAAAATAAATCGAATTCATAGGGGCTTTTTTATTGTATTTTTTTAGAATTCCAAATATAAAGCAATTATTTTTAATTTATCAACAGGAAAACCTTTAATATTTGACAAATCCTCAATTTTTAGATCGCCGTTCATGCTTCTATAAGTAACTATTGCTTTCGCCAACGAATATTTAAAATAAGGAAGCTGCATTAGTTCTTTTATTGAAGCATTATTTACATCTATTTTTTTAATTTTAGGCAAAGTAGTAACTACAAAATAGTTGTTTAAATTCTCAATCACTTCAGGCGAAAGCCCCCAAACATCTTCCATTTGCTTCATGCTTACAAATCCTCCTAAGAGTTCTTTTAATTTCAAAATTCGATCGGATAATGCCGGTCCAATTCCGTATATTTTTATCAAATCTTCTTTCGCTGCCAAATTGATATCCAACAGGACTATCTTTTCCATTTTCTTTTCAAATGGTTTGAAATTGTTGGTTTTGCCTTTATTAACCCAATCAGGAAATTTAAAATAGGGTGAAATAGCATTTAATAAAGAATCTGAAACTTGGGTTACTTTTTGAAATTCAATGACTGAATTTACATATTGGTTGGTTTTTCTAAAATTTAAAAGCCGATCAATTTCAGCAACCGACATTCCTAATTTACTTCCTTTATAATCGGTAATAAAATTGGGATTAAACGGATAAATTTTAGGAATATAATTTTGCTTTTCCAGTTTTAAGGAATCTACTTTAGATTGTAAACCAATCCATTTTTGCTTTTCGAAATCCTCCCTATTTTCAGAACTTGGATCCAAATAGAAAAAGGCAAATTGGCAAATAACACACAAAAGCACTAAAAGAAAAATCCCACTTCTTTGTGATTTTGAATACTGGAAGTAGGATTTTAATTTCATAATACTAGTTTTATAAGTCGAAAACGGAACTCCGTTTCGCTCGAATGAGATCTTTTAATCGCCACCAAAAAGCCAATGTTAGATATACTCCAAACCAAAGTCCTGCGGTAACAAAAGATATATAAATAAAAAATAACCTTACGCTATTAGCTCGCATTCCTAACGCATCGGCAAGACGCGAAGAAACATGAAAACCGTGTTTTTCAAAAAAATATTTAAGCCGAAGTATTAATTTCATTACTATAAATTTATAACGATTACAAATTTAGCATTTATACTTCAGATTTCAATAATTCCATTCCAATTGCACATTCTAAACACCGACTTTTATTACAATATTCATTTTTTAATTGTAATAATGCTTGGGTTTCAAAGGCATTTTGCGCTTTTAAACCAAAGGAAGAAAACTTGTCAATAATTGCATTTACTTCCGGCTGGACTTGGTTTAACAACGTTATTAATTTTTCAGATATTTCTTTTCCTTCGCTTTTTGCGTAGGCAAATTGTAATGGAATGATCGTGTTTATTATCAGTAAATCAACAAATGATTTTGACAGCGCTTTCTTTTTCTTCGGGCTAATTTTATCAAATTGATAATGCGTTTCCCAATATTCAGAAACCGACTTATCGAAAATTTTATAAATAGCAGCCACAGTATCTGCTTTGATAATTTTGGAAAATAACTGTTGTTGACAATAGTATACATTTGCCAATTGCGAAACTCGTATCGTTGGGAAATTATCTGGCCGGTGTTTGAAAAATTGTAACGGTAGGAAGGAATTGGATTGTAGTTGGTGTTTTTGAACCAAATAGTCAAAATTCATTTTTAGCTTTTTATAATAGCAATCTTCTTTTTCTATTTCTAATAATCCGGCGATACCAAAAAGCAAACTTTCTAAATTGAATAAATCGTTTCCTTCTTTACGAATGATTGAAAAAGGAATTGAAATGGCCCTATTATAAAAGGAATCGCCATTGGTATTTAAACCAAAATTTTTCGCTAATTGACAAAACAATATCGCGTCCCAGTCATGTAGGGTACTTTCTGCTAAATCAAAAATGAGATTGGATTTTCGTTCTAAACGTTCAAAAAACAAACGCTCTTGCCAACTTAAAAGAACGTATGAGTCAACAAACTTAATTTGTTTCTCACAATAAATCCATGATTTTGGTAAAACTAACGAATGGTAATTGTTGAGCGTTTCTTTTGAAACAAGTTCTTTAAGAATTAAAACGGGAATTTCAGTGTTATTTTTCCGGAAGATTTCAACGTCATGTTCCCAAACCACATGTAGAATTACGCTATCATAATTGGAATCTCTTTCGTGATGGTGCGCATACCAATCGGAAGATTTGAGGTGAATTTCAACATTACCGGCCCATTTTTGATTTTCAATTGTAATTTGGGAATTAAAAAAATCGGGGCCCGCGAGTTGCAAATAACTTCCGGTATTTTCAATAGTCAATTTCTCCCCGTTAGAAGTTGTTAAATTCGAAGTATCGAATTTCTTGAATTTCCACAAATAGTGCAGGAAATCTTCTTTCATTTTAAATGGCGTTTAATAGTGGTAATTTCTTTGTCGAATGTAGTCAAAAAAGCCACGCCGAAAACATTAACCAGAAAAAAGAAGTGTTAATTATCTAAGAAGATACAATTTGGCGCAAGCCCGAGCATCCGATAAAGCTTCATGGTGGTTCAATTGAATATTCATAATTCTACAGCAATCACTGAGTCTTGCTGGTTTAAAACCCTTGGCTTTGTATATTTTTACGGTGCATTCCCAACGAGAACCAATATTTAAACTATCGTAATCCAGCCCATGAAGCGCCATAGTTTTGGCTAATACGTTTCGGTCGAAACTTTCATTGTGCGCAACCACTAGCCTATTTTGTAATCGTTTTTGAATTTCAGGAAATACTTGAGGAAAAGTCTTCGCGTTAATCGTGTCCTTTGGATAAATTCCGTGGATCTGAATCGTAAAAGAGGAATAATAATTATTGTGTGGCTTTATTAAAGTCACAAATTCATCGACAATCACCCCATTTTCAACTGTAACAATCCCCACGGAACAAGGATGATATTCATTTGCGGTTTCAAAATCTATAGCGGTGAAAGTCATTTTTATTTTTTGTGGCAATTTACAAATGTTCTCGGTACAAAAACAATTTCTATTATATTTGTTAAAAAGTAATTCTATGAAAAAATACATCCTACTCCTAATAATGGTATTTCAATCGGTGGTTTTGTTTTCACAAAAATCAACCGTTGGAATTAAAGTCACATTTGAAAAAAAATCTAATGGTTCGTTAATAGAAAACCAAGATTTTGTAGTTTTTTATGCCAATGGAAATAATGGGTGGCTTACCACTGAAAAACGGATTTCGAACCAACTTCCAACGCCTTTTGAAGAAAATTTTATTGATTATAAAAACAACAATTGGTATCAAAAGGCAACTTTAAAACCTTCAAAAGAAATAGTAACATTAGACAGTACGTCGATTGGTAAACAAAAATTTGAGTTGTTACCCGATACCAAAACCATTTTGGGGCATGAATGCCATAAAGCAAAAATTATCGTGAACTCCAATACGATTGAAGTTTGGTACACCAATGAGCTAGGATTTAAAGGAGCGCCTTCTATTTTAGGTCAGAATTTAGGTTTTGTATTGGAATTGAACCGAAATGGAAACTACCAGGTTTTAGCAACCAAAATTGAAAAAATAAAAAAATTCCCATTTCAAATGAACCTCCCAAAGTCAAATCAATCTATAGTTGATTTTTTGACTTATAGAGATTTATTATGGAAAAGTCGTTTTATAACCTTACCCGTATTTAAAAACGAGGTGATTAATTTTTCAGAGGAATCCAAATCCAATGATAGTATTTTCCGATTTGCAAATGGAACCATCATCGTTAAAAAAGTGCGAATCCCAGAAATCAAAAATGGAAGTCAATTGTTTGTTGATGTAACCGAGCAATCCAACGGCGATGCTTATGATAGAACCGGATCGGTATTTATTATTCCAACATCTAGCAAAATTTCTTTTTTAGACGGACTTAAAAATGGAGTTGCCGCACTTCCAATCTATGAAAACGGAAATGGCAAAAAATACCAAGGCGTGTTGAAAACCAATGAATACGAGCCTTTATTAGAATTAATGCGCTTTTTTACCCCATTTGGAGTGAAAAAATACAACACCATCCAACTCAAAAATAAAGTGTGGCAAGACAGCGTTTATTACCGACAAGACATTTCTGAAATGAACGATTTACTAAGCAATCAAGAAGTATACATCGGAATGAATATTGGCAATTACGATAAAGGCGGGCATAAAGTAAGTTTAAATTTGACTTTACATCCGGAGGAAATTTCAAAAAAAACACTTCAGAATATTGCGTTATTTAATACCAACAATATCATGGAAATGGCCGGACAAGAATATGGATCTATGTTCAATTCAGAAAAAGGTTTGGAAGTAAAATTCACGCTAACAAAACCAATGAAAAAGGCTCATTTACGTTATATTACCACCGGACATGGCGGTTGGGAAAATGGTGATGAATTTGTTCCAAAGAAAAACAGCGTCTTTTTAGACGAAAAATTAGCTTTTGCTTTTGTGCCCTGGCGTCAAGATTGCGGCTCGTATCGATTGAGTAATCCTGCTTCGGGGAATTTTGAAAACGGATTGTCATCCTCAGATTATAGCCGTTCCAACTGGTGTCCTGGAACCGTTACTAATCCAATATTTATTGACTTAGGCGATCTTTCTGCAGGGGAACATACCCTTCGAATTCAAATTCCATTAGGAGCCAATGAAGGCAGTAGTTTTAGTGCTTGGAATGTATCGGGAGTTTTAATTGGGGAATAAAAAAGCCCGCTATTCAAAGGGCTGTAATTTATTTTATCAAACCAATAATATCATATTTGGTTATAATATGGTGTTTTCCATTTCCTAAATCCACTAATACCGCAGCATTATCTCGAGTGAATAATTTTGAAACTTCTTCAATAGGCGTTCCTAATTTTACAATCGGATAGCACTCACCCATTACTTCGCGTATTGGTTTATCGCCCGCATTTTTATCGGAAACATAACTTTGAAATAAGTCGGATTCATCCACAGAACCTACAAAACCAGAAATATCAACCACTGGAATTTGAGAGATTTTATATTTCCGCATGCGCTCAATTGCATGAGAAACCAGTTCTTCTGTTCTTACCACAATTAACGGTTTTTCGATGTGGTCTTTAATTACGTCTTTGGCTTTGGTTACTTCTTCATCTAGAAACCCACGTTCGCGCATCCAATCGTCATTGAACATCTTACCAATATAACGACTTCCAGAATCATGGAATAAAACCACCACAACATCTTCTGGTTTAAAATGTTCTTTCAACTGAAGTACCCCTTTAATCAATGCACCCGCTGAATTTCCTACAAATATTCCTTCTTCTAAAGCAATTTTTCTGGTATAAACGGCAGCGTCTTTATCGGTTACTTTTGTAAACCCATCAATCACTGAAAAATTAACATTTTTTGGTAAAATATCTTCGCCAATTCCTTCTGTAATGTAGGAATAAATTTCATTTTCGTCAAATATTCCTGTTTCGTGGTATTTTTTAAACACCGATCCGTACGTGTCAATTCCCCAGACTTTAACATTCGGATTTTGTTCTTTCAAATATCTGCCAATACCCGAAATAGTTCCTCCTGTTCCTACTCCCACTACAAAATGTGTCACTTTTCCATCGGTTTGTTTCCAAATTTCAGGACCTGTTTGTTCGTAATGCGCTAAGGCATTGGAAGGATTATCGTATTGGTTTACGTACCAAGAATTTGGTGTTTCTTCACCCAATCGTTTTGAAACGGAATAATAAGAACGCGGATCGGTTGGTTCTACATCCGTTGGACAAACCACTACTTTCGCTCCTACTGCGCGAAGTATATCCATTTTTTCTTTGGATTGCTTGTCGGTAATTACGCAAATTAGTTTGTACCCTTTTACGATTGCGGCTAGAGCCAATCCCATTCCGGTATTTCCAGAAGTCCCTTCAATGATCGTTCCTCCCGGCTGCAAACGACCGTCAGCCTCAGCATCTTCAACCATTTTTAGGGCCATCCTGTCTTTGGTAGAATTTCCAGGGTTAAAGGTTTCTACTTTTGCAAGAACCAACGCATCAATTTCTGCGGTTACTTTATTCAATCGAACCATCGGCGTATTGCCAATTGTCCCTAGTATGTTTTCTGAATATTGCATTTAGTTTTTAGTTTTTTAGTTCTAATTATTAGTTACTCGAAGAAGTTCCAAACCAAACCAAAACGAATTATAAAATCGTGGTAGGGATTATTTGGTGAAGAATAGTAATTGTTTCCGGTCATTGACGAATTAAAATGTTCCGCTTTTAGATAAATTCTGGTGCGTTGAATTCTTGCATTTGCAAATAAATCTATAGTAGGATAAGCTCCAATTTCTTTTTGATTTTGCACAAAAAATTCACCCAAAATTGGGTTGTAATCATTGGCATAAAATTTTGTAAAATAATTAAATATAACCCCCGTTTGAAGGTACATCGCTTTATTAAATAAAAAATCGGAATAATAAAGGGTATTGCGAAGAACCAAATCTGGCACATTTAAAATTTTATCCGATTGATCTACTTTTTGATATAAAAAAGTATTGTCCAACGCCCATTTTCTGAATTTAACTTCCTTATTAATTTTTAAGGAAATATGATTGATCGTTTTACCGTATTGCTTTGGCGAAACCAATTGCAAGCCGGCAGAATTATCATTGCTGAAATACAAATAATCGTTGATGGTATTCAATTCTAAAGAAGCGCTAGCCCACTGGGTAGTGCTTTCGACCTTCAACGAATTGTGCTTTTCATTTTTAAAATTATTGTACCAATTGTAATTGATATAACTACTTTGATGTAGATTATAAATAGTATTTGACAAATTATTACTGTTCTGGTATTCGAAAGTAAAACTATTTTTATCGTTGTATTTATAGTTTAAATGCGCATTAAAATCAAATAGCGATTGTTTTGTTAACGAACTGGAATACTGAAACTTTCCGTTCCATTTATTTTTTCGGTATTCGTATTGGGCTCCGATATCATTAATAACATCATTCATCGCATTCGGGATGGTTTGTGCCGATAGATACAATAACGAATTATAATAATAATTGTATCTAAAATCATCTACAAAAAAATGAAATTTCCCTAAAGTAGTATTTTCATAAATGGCTCCTACTTTATTGTACATTCTGTTGAAACGCACTTGATCGTTGATATTTGCTGCAGCAAATGAAGGCCCGAAACGGTACAAAGTAGAAGTCACCCCCGAGGAGGAAGTGAGAGTTGTGGGAACCGTAGCTTGATTGTATTCAAAATATTTAGTTTCATAATTAATTTGATGCGTCAAATAAAGGTTATTGTTTCGCTTTTTAGGGTTGATTTGGTAATTATGATCCATGAATAGCCTAGTTCCAATTAAAGTTGTTTTAGCGTCTTTTAAATAAACATCCAATCGAGGCCTTTCATTGTAAGCGGGATCATTCCCTTCAAAATTCTCCGGATTGGACAAGCCACCATTTTCGCCATTTAAAATATCTTGTGAGGTATAATGGAAATTAGCATAATAGCGTTTGTCTTTTGTATTGTAGCTAGCAGTAAATCTAAAATTCCCTGTGCTGGAAAGTTGGTTGATGTATTTACCTAAAGAGCGCAACCCTTTATAACCCAAAGAAAAATTAAATCGTTCCGATGTGTTTAAAGTAAGAAACGCATCTAGGTTTTGACCTTGTTCCATAACGGTTTTAAAATACAATTCGGTAAAAGGGGTAGCCACAGAATAGTATTTAATGTCGTTGGGTTGGTAATAATTAAAATGCTTTCCGGTATATCCAAACTCCGGAAACGAAGATCTTTGTTTTGAAGAATAGTGTAAAGTTGTATAGGCCTGACCTTCATTGGCAAACGGCATTAATCCAAAAAGATCTCTACGAAGGTAATTGTAATCGTATTCTTTTTTTATGGCAAGGGAGGTATCTACAAAAGTAGTATCCCGTTCCAGCGTAATTATTCTATATTGAGAAATAGTTGCTTTGGGTTGGTCATTTTTATGATCAATAATCAGGGAAGTTCTTTTTACTGTGTCTAATTTGGTTTCATTTCCTATTTGTGAGTAAATAGAAATGGGGAGTAGGAAGACCAAAACCAGCAAGCGAATTTTCATAAAAATATTTTCAACAAATATACTATTATAAATAATTATTTAATACTGAAATTGCTGATAAATAAAAAACCCCGCATAAAGCGGGGTTTTAAATTATAGTCTATTAAAAAATTAATATCCTGTATTTTGTTGGATTCCACCATTAGCATTTAACTCAGCTTGCGGAATAGGCAACGCATATTTGTAGCTAGTTAAAGGTAAATTAGTTGGGTTTGCACCTGGAATATTCCATGAAGCTGAAGCATAATCAGCAGGATCTCTATCTAAAGAAGCACCAGCTAAAGTTCCTAAACGTTTCAAGTCAATGAAACGGAAACCTTCAAATGATAATTCTTTTCTTCTTTCGTCAAGAATTCCTTTCCAAGCTGCTTGAGCACTAGCAAAAACTGGTGCTGGTTGAGCTGTAGGGAAACGAGCATCTAAGATCACTTTTAAGTCAGCAGCAGCACCTGATAAATTAGCTGCAGCCACTTTCGCTTCTGCACTAATGAAATACATTTCTGATAATCTACAAACCATGAAGTCAGGATTAAAACCATTAGCTGATGTTAAAGCTGATTGACCTCCATGTTTGTGAAGTACCAAAATATCAGTGTTTTTAACGTCTGCAGAAGTAGCATAACTAGGATCAATTAATGAACTTGTAATTGTTGTACCAGTAGTAAATACAGTAGTTGCTAATCTGATATCTCCAGGGGTTGCAGCAAGTAGGTTGTATAACGATCTACCTACTTCATAAAATGGAGAACCATTTCTTCTGTTAGTTACTGAAGCCCATCCGTTGTGTAAGTTAGCTCCTTGACTATTCTGAACTGCAGTTCTTTTTAATCTAAAGATTACTTCTTTACCAACTGCTTCGTTGTGCGTGTGGAAAACTGCTGCATAATCTGCTGCAGTATTCGCTAAAGTAATACCTGAAGTAGTAATTACAAGGTTCGCATTAGTTAACGCATTAGGATAATCTCCTTTTAATGCATAAGCACGCGCTTTCATTGCTTGAGCTAATGTTTTAGAAGCATAAGCCGTTTTATTCGTATAAGCAGTAGCAGTATTCGAATTGTAAATAGCAATAGCCGCATCTAAATCAGCGTGGATAGAAGCATAAAATTGACCATTCGTAGCTCTTCTTGGGAACTCAGAAGTAGTGATGATTCTGTTTGCTAATACTCCAGCTAAAGCATTATCATCTTTAGGATTTGGAGAGAAGTACGACATTATTTTCAAATGACATGTTGCTCTTAAAACTAAAGCTTCTGCTTTTGCTCTGTCGATTACTTGCGTATCTGCAGCACTTGTAGGAACTATAGTTGAAGAAAATTCAATCACACGATTAAATCTCGCCATAGCACCATAACTTGAAGTCCAAATTGCAGTTGCTGTTGGATCGTCTTGTAGCATTAAGAATACATATTCCAATCTAATTCCTTGACCACCATTGTTGAAACCCATTGCAGCTTCATCAGTGAATACAGAACTAAATACGTATTCAGCTCTATTGGTCATTATGTTCATACCTGAGTTCATCAATCTAGTAAGATCTGAACTTTTAGTAATAGCAACCTCCTCCGTTAATGAACCTGGAGTAAAAGGCTCTAATTGGTCGTCGCACGAAACTAATAGTGTGAACGACAACAACAATAATCCATATATTTTTTTCATAATTTGTCTAATTAAAATTTAACTTGTAATCCAAAAGTGTACAATTTCGGAGTTGGGTATTGATATCCATCACCAGTTCTATCACTTTCCGGGTCAAAACCTTGCCATTTAGTAAAATTATACAAGTTTTCTCCTTGAAGTGTGAAAGACATATCTGTTATAAAAGTTCCGCTTAAGAATTTCTTAGGAACATTGTATCCAACTTGAACGTTTCTTACACGAACATAAGAAGCATCTCTCAAGAAACGGTCAGAAGAATCACCAGCACCTAAGTTAGTTGCAGATAAAGATGGTACATTAGTGATTGTATTTGTTGGAGTCCAAGCATTTAACATGTCAGCCCCTACCACAAATTGACCAATAGCTCCTACGTCATACAATGAATCTAAATCAAAATCAAATCTTACTACATCAAGTGCATAAGTAAATAATGTAGATGCGAAGAAACCTTTGTAGTTAAAATCAAAACCAAAACCTCCAGTGTAAACAGGAACGTAGTTAAGACCTACTGCTTTTCTATCAGCAGCAACAGGAGTTTCAGTAGCAGTTCCATCAGCAGCTTCGAACAATAAGTTACCAGTTGCAGGATTTACTCCTAAATAATGAAATACATTTGGCTCAAGAATAGAACCTCCATTTTGAGTAATGTAGTTTCCACTTGCGATCACTCCATTATTTGATTCAATTTTACTCACTTTATTATCATTGAAAGCACCATTCGCTCTCAATGTTAACGTCATATCGTTTGATTTAATTAAATCATACGTTAATTGCAATTCAAAACCTTTGTTAGTTACTGTAGCTTCAGAGTTTCTTGAGATAGAAGAAACACCAGAAGTTGGAGTAACTGGAGAATCTAAGAATAAATCAGAAGTAGCTCTATTATAGTAATCAAAAGATCCTCTAATTCTAGAGTTGTTCAATTCAAAATCAGCTCCAACATTGTATTGTGTTGTAGTTTCCCATCTTAAAGCTGGGTAACCAAAGCTAATATTGTATCCTGTACCACTATTATAAGCGTTGTTACCAACAGTGTAGATATCAGCAAATGCTGGAGGATTCACACCTGCATATACAGTACCCCCAACAATTCTTTGATTTCCTACCGTTCCATAAGAACCTCTTAATTTCAATGAGTTTACAAAAGTAACATTGTCCATGAAAGCTTCTTCATCCATATTCCATCTACCACCTACAGACCAGAAATTACCCCATTGGTATTCTTCAATAAATCTTGAAGTACCGTCTCTTCTTACAGATGCTAATACTCCGTACTTTTTATTGTAGTCGTAATCAACAGATCCAAAGTAAGAAACCAAGTCATTTCTTAATTGGCTTACAGAAGCTGAAGGAACGTAAAAGTCATTAGCAGCAACATCCGCAGCATAACCAGCTCCAGAATTAGGAACATATACTCCTGGGATTAAACCATTTCTTCTTAAGTTGTTTGTGTGTAAACGAGAATGGTTGTACTCAAAGTTAGCAAAAGCATTGAATGAATGTAATCCAATTTCTTTTGAATATCCTAATTGAGATAAGTTAGTAAAGTAAAACTCTCTTCTTTGGTTTACATCTTCAAAACCATTGAAGTTACCACCCGCTAAAGAAGATACTCCAGGAGTAGAAGAGAACAATAACGCGTTAAAACAGTTAGGTCCTTCTGATTGGAAGAATCTGTTACTGATTAACTGGCTACCCGTTCTATTTCTAAGAGTAAAGTCATTTGATAATTTGTAAGAAAAATCTCCAGCAATATCGACACGGATTTCGTCTGTTAAGTTTTCATACGTTGCCAATTTATCCATCAACATAATAGGAGTTGCTAATAAACCTGGTGTATTGTTGTAATAATCAAGTGCAGATTGAGAACCTTGATACTCATCAAGAGAAATATAAGGAGCACCTAAAAACGCACCCGTAATGTAGTTTCTGTTGATAGCACCAGACCCTAAGTTAGTTGCTTCGTTGTTTTTAGAATAACCAAAAGCAGTGTTAACAGAATACTTGAATTTCTCATCAGAAGATTTACCTGTAATGTTATTTCTTAAAGTAAAACGGCTTAAACCAGTTGTTCTAAGAATACCATCTTGTTGGAAATAACCTAAAGAGGTGAATGAGCTCATGTTTTTTCCGCTGTTTTCAATACTTAAGTTATGAGAAACAGAAGTTGAAGGTCTGAAGAAATAGTTAACCCAGTCCGTATCAATAGCAAAAGCATCAATTTGAGCATTGGTTAAACTACCACCTAAACCAGTACCTAAATTTTGCTCAATTTTCAATAATTGTTTTGAATTAGCATAATCGTATTTTGGAGTTTGTAAATAACCCGCTCCATACTGAGAATCGTACTTGAAAGTTGTTTTAGCCTCACCAAATTTAGCTTGTTTCGTTTTAATAACGATTACACCATTAGAACCTCTATTACCAAATTCAGAAATTGCAGCAGCATCTTTTAATACAGCGATAGATTCAATATCATTTGGGTTGATACTTCTAAAGTTATCACTATTAGAAGGAAAACCATCAATTACATATAAAGGATCAGTACTACCTGAAATAGAACCTACCCCTCTAATTACAACTGTTGATTTAGCACCTGGTTGACCTGTATTAGCAGAGATGTTAACCCCAGCCAATTGACCTTGGATTGTGTTAATTGCACTCGCGTTTGGACGATTTCCAATAGTTTCAGAAGAAACCGATGCAATTGCAGTTACCGCTGATTTCTTAGAAACGTTTCGGTAACCTTGTGAAACTACAACCTCAGCCAATTTAACTCCATCCTGCATTTTTACATTAACAGTATTTGAAGCACCTACTTTAGCAGAAGCGTCAGTCATTCCAACAAAAGAGAAAACCAATACGTCTCCTGCTTTTGCTTTGATAGAAAATTTTCCATCAACATCTGTTTGTGTTCCGGTTTTAGAACCTTGAACAACTACATTAGCACCTGGTAGAGGACCTGATTTATCAGACACAGTACCTGTGACAGTTTTCTCTTGTGCAAAAGAAAACTGCATAGTTAACGCTATAAGTAGCGTAAAAATCCATTTTAACTTTGATCTCATATTATTTTTATTTGAATTAGTTATTCCGCAAACTTCTTAATAATTTCTTAATTAAACAAACTTTATTGAAAAAAAAATTTATTTACTAATGTTAAAGTTAATTCCAATAGTTTAAATTATTAGTTATAAGTTGGGTTAAAAATTAATAATTCACAAACTATTTTCCTAGTTTTGTATTGAAAAATTCAATATTAAACTAATGTTAAGAGGCTATTTTTTAGAGAATTGCATTGAGGCGGGAACAGATGAAGCAGGTCGAGGTTGCATTGCCGGACCCGTAACTGCTGCAGCAGTAATTCTTCCTGAAAATTTTTCAAATAATTTACTTACCGATTCCAAATTACTTTCTGAGAAAAAAAGAGTTGAATTACGACCTATACTATTAGGTGAAGCTATATCCTATTCTGTTACTCACATTGAACCTTTGCTAATTGATGAAATAAATATTTTAAACGCTTCTTTGAAAGCGATGCAAGAATCGGTATTGAAATTAAGTCCGCAACCGCAACATGTTATTGTAGACGGAAACCGACCCTTAATTTCAAAAGGGAGTCATAATAATACTATCGGGAAAATATTCACCGATGAAGAACTAGATTTAATAAAATCCATTCCAAGTACATCTATAATAAAAGGAGATTCTAAATACCTTAGTATTGCCGCTGCCTCAGTATTGGCAAAAACGTACCGCGATGATTACATGGATTTGATTCACGAAGAATTCCCAATGTACAATTGGAAACAAAATAAAGGCTATCCAACTAAAGAACACCGCGCCGCGATTTTAAAATATGGAGTTACGAAATACCATCGAATGACGTTTCGGTTATTGGAAGACAGAAAATAATAGACGAAGAGATAATAGACTTTTAAAATTTGTGCTAATTCGTGTAATTCTTGGCTAAAAAAACTTTGCGAACTTTGCGCTTAAAAAAAATAGTCGAAAGTCATAAAGTCATAAAGTCAAAAGTGGAGCGATTTTTGGCCACAGATTAACACCGATTAAACGGATTTCCTAATAACCGAATTAATAATTAAACGATTAACACATAATTCAAAATTTAAAATAATTTTCTTTGTGCCTTTTGGGGTTACGAAAATTTACTTTCAAATAATTCTGAGAAGTGTTTCAGAATTCTATCTTTTACTTCTTGTTCGTTTACTTTTTCAACGCCTAATTCTAAGTTTAATGAGGTAACTGCTTTTCCCTTGATTCCACATGGGATAATATTATCAAAATAACCCAAATCGGAATTGACATTTAATGCAAACCCATGCATGGTAACCCAACGAGAAGCTCTAACTCCCAAAGCGCAAATTTTCCTTGCAAATGGAGTTCCAACATCCAGCCAAACACCAGTTTCCCCTTCACTTCTTGTACCTATTATAGTATAGTCGGCTAGAGTGAGAATAATCACCTCTTCCAGAAAGCGCAAATACTTATGAATATCAGTAAAAAAATTATCTAAATCCAATATTGGATAACCTACAATTTGACCTGGTCCGTGATACGTAATATCACCCCCACGATTAATTTTATAGAAAGTGGCTCCTTTGGCTTCCAATTGTTTTTGGGATAAAAGCAAATTTTCTAAATCACCACTTTTCCCTAAAGTGTATACATGAGGGTGTTCTACAAATAAAAAATAATTTGGGGTGTCAATAGTAGTATCCTCTCTCCTATTCTTGATTTTTAAATCGACAATTCCTTTAAACAATTCCTCCTGGTATTCCCAAGTGGCTTTGTAATCTTTCAAACCGAGATCTTGAAATTGGATGTTTTTATTCATTGCTTTTATTTGTGGTGCAAAGTTACAAAGTTTAACACTAAAACAACTTTAAATGGAAAGTCAAATTTATTTTCAAATATTCAAATTGCCACTTTTTCAAATTTAACTATCTTTGCTATCTTAAAAACAGATCACAATGGCATTATCCGAGCAAGAAATACTTCGTAGAGAAGCACTTCAAGAATTACGTAATTTGGGAATTAACCCCTATCCCGCTGACGAATTTGTTACGACCGCTTTTTCAAATGAAATTTTAGCCAATTTCGAAAAATTTGAGGGTAAAGAAGTCGTTTTAGCAGGTCGATTGATGGGAAAGAGAATCATGGGAAAGGCATCATTTGCTGAACTTAAAGATTCTGAAGGCCGTATTCAAATTTACATTTCTAGAGACGATATTTCTAACGATGAAGAAAAAACGATGTACAATGTGGTTTTCAAAAAACTATTAGACATTGGTGACTTTATTGGAATAAAAGGAACTGTTTTTAAAACCCAAGTAGGCGAAATTTCTATTCACGTTTATGGTTTAACCGTTTTGGCTAAAGCATTAAAACCGCTTCCTGTGGTAAAAACAGATGCTGACGGAAAAACGCACGATGCTTTCGCCGATCCGGAGCAAAGATACCGTCGCCGATATGTAGATTTAACGGTGAACGATCAAGTGAAAGAAACGTTTGTAAAAAGAACGAAATTGTTCAATGCAATGCGTTCGTTTTTTAATGACCAAGGTTATTTGGAAGTTGAAACTCCTGTTTTACAACCGATTCCGGGTGGTGCTGCGGCTCGACCGTTTATAACACACCACAATTCTTTAGACATCCCATTGTACATGAGAATTGCAAATGAATTGTATTTAAAAAGATTGATTGTTGGTGGTTTTGAAGGGGTATATGAGTTTTCGAAAAACTTCAGAAATGAAGGTATGGACCGAACTCACAATCCTGAATTTACCGCTATGGAAATATATGTAGCCTACAAAGACTACAATTGGATGATGAAATTTACCGAAAATTTATTGGAACATTGTGCTGTTGCTGTAAATGGCACTTCGGAAGTTACTTTTGGAGAACACAAAGTGACCTTTAAAGCGCCATACGCCAAAGTTACCATGACTGATTCTATCCATCATTTTACTGGTTTTGACATTTCTGGGAAATCAGAAACAGAATTATTTGAAGCGGCAAGAGGAATGGGAATTGATGTGAATTCCACCATGGGTAAAGGGAAATTGATTGATGAGATTTTTGGAGCTAAATGCGAAGGAAATTATATTCAGCCTACCTTTATTACCGATTATCCGAAAGAAATGTCACCACTTTGTAAAGCACACCGTGACAACCCTGAATTAACAGAGCGTTTTGAATTGATGGTTTGCGGTAAGGAAGTAGCCAACGCTTATTCTGAATTAAACGATCCAATTGATCAAAGAGAGCGTTTTGAACACCAATTAAAATTAGCTGAAAAAGGAGACGATGAAGCTACCGAATTTATAGACGAAGATTTCCTTCGCGCCCTGGAATATGGGATGCCACCAACCTCTGGATTAGGAATTGGTATGGACCGATTGATGATGTTTTTGACTAATAATTCTTCCATTCAAGAAGTATTGTTCTTCCCTCAAATGCGTCCTGAGAAAAAACAAGTTCAAATTGAACTTTTAGAAGAAGAAAAATTGATAATTGACTTTTTAAAATCGAATGACAACAAAATGGATTTAGGAGTTTTGAAAGTAAAATCGGATCTAAGTGGGAAAAAATGGGATGCTGCAATGAAAGGTTTGTCAAAACATGGATTAATAAAAGTTTCCCTAGTTGGAGATAGTAAAATAGTAGAATTAACAGTTTAAAAAAAAGAAGCTAAAAAAAATATTTTGTTAGCATTTCTTTTCTAGGCAATTTCGAAAACTAGCGCTCAAACATATTTCAATTTGAATATACTGACAAAAAATGGCGGCGACATTAAAATCAAGATTCGACGGAAAACAATAATTGTCAATAAATTATAATTATTTAAAGTGTTAAATAATTAAAAGTACAATAACTTTGCTTCTGACACTTTTCAATTATGAAAAAAAAATGTATCATTGCACTAAATTAATTTAATAAGATTAATCGGTTATTATTCAACAAAATTTAGCATTATAAATATACTATTTTAACTCAATTAAAATGAAAAAAACTTACCTTGTATCCCTCCTTTTTTTGCTTTTTGCAAATCTAACTTATGGTCAAACTAAAGAGGATGTAGCTAAAATTGTTGGTAGTTACAATTTGACAAAAATTAAAGAATTACAAATTGAACTTAAGAAAAAAACAACTTTAGAGAAGCAAAAAGCGGAAGCAGCAGCAATAGTTAATAATTGGCCTATTCGTGTTGTTGGTAAAGATGGTTCTATTAGCGAATTAATGAAATTAACTCCTGATGGTTTCCCCATTTACTATACAAATAACAATGCTAATGCGGCTAAATCTACCAGAGCAAATCATTTAAATACCGGAGGAACCTTAGGTCTAGAACTCAATGGACAAGGAATGGTGGCCAGAGTTTGGGACGGTGGAACTGTTAGAAGCAGTCATAATTTATTTTCAGGACGTGTTACTGTTGTAGATGATCCATCAAGTACTACTTATGCTGCCCATGGAACTCACGTAACTGGAACAATTATGGCCTCAAACGCCACTGCTGCTACAAAAGGCATGGCCTATATGGCGCAAGCTAGAACTTTTGAATGGACTGATGATAATTCAGAAGCGTTATCAGAAGTTCAACTAGGAATGTTAATTTCTAACCATTCTTACGGTGTTCCGATAACGGGTTCAACAGGTGTTTTGCCTTCATGGTACATTGGGTCTTACACACAAGACGCAAGAGATTGGGATGAAATAGCCTATGAATCCCCTTATTATTTAGCTGTTTTATCCGCAGGAAATGACGGGCTAAGTAATGCTAATCCAGACCCACTTGCTTTTGGTTACGACAAATTAACAGGAAATAAAGTTTCTAAAAACAATATGGTTGTAGCCAATGCTCAAGATGCAGTAGTTGCAGCAGATGGAACACTAACTAGTGTTGCAATAAATACTTCTAGTAATCAAGGACCAACTGATGATTATAGAGTCAAGCCAGACATTACAGGTAATGGTACTTCTGTAATTTCAACCAATAGCACTAGCGATTCTTCTACCACAACAATGTCAGGAACCTCGATGGCTTCTCCTAACGTAGCGGGCACCCTTTTACTTTTGCAACAACACTATAAAAACGTGACTAACACTTTTATGAAAGCAGCTACTCTTAAAGGACTCGCTTGCCATACAGCAGATGATGCAGGAAATATAGGTCCAGATCCAGTTTTTGGTTGGGGGTTATTAAATGCTAAAAAAGCGGCTGAGACTATTACTGGAAACGGATTAAACTCATGGATTTCAGAAGAAAATTTATTGCAAGAGCAATCTTCCTCTATTGTGGTTAAGGCTAGCGGAACAGAACCTCTAATTGCATCAATAACTTGGACAGATGTGCCTGGAGCTGCAAATAATGGAACTCTTCCAGCCAATGATACCACTAAAGCATTAGTCAATGATTTAGACATCAGAATTACAAAAAATGCTGTTGTTTATTATCCATGGAAATTAAATTCTATTGCCTCAGCTGAGGCTACTCAATTAGGAGATAATGCAGTTGACAACGTAGAGCAAGTCAAAATTGATAGCCCAACAAATAGTAATTATACCGTAACTGTAACACATAAAGGGATATTACAAAACGTAAAACAAAACTACACCTTGGTTATTACTGGATTGACCTCCTCTTTTTCTATTGTTCCAACCTCATCTGACTTGACAGTATGTTCTAATCAAAATGCGGTTTACACTTTTAGTTATAAACAAATAGGAATTGGAACAACTACTTTTTCTACAGTTGGCTTACCATTAGGAGCTACAGCTACCTTTAACAACAGTTCATTAAGTGCAAATGGAACGGTTACAATGACCATTTCTGGACTTTCAAATGTTATTCCAGGAGAATACAATATTGGAATAATTGGTAATAACGGAACAGAGACTGAAACAAGATATAAATCATTAAAAATATTCAATTCTACATTTGTGCCTGTAAATTTAAGTTCTCCAGCTAATTTAATAACTGGGCTTTCAACTTCTGTTAATTTAGTATGGAATAGTCAATTTAATGCCGAATCGTATACTGTTCAAGTGTCAACTGTTTCAAATTTTAGCACTACAGTTTATAACGCTACAGTAACTACAAATAGATTTATTGCTAGAGGATTATTACAAAATACAGATTACTATTGGAGAGTGACACCTCTAAATCAATGTGGCTCTGGATTGTCTGGCAATGCAACTGTTTACAAGTTTAAAACAGGAGTACTAGTTTGTGGAGCTGCTGTTTTTAATGCAACTAATTTTACAAATGCTACTATCGCTTCTGTAGCAAATTCAAGCGCGAGTGTTCCAGTAACTGTTACTGGTGGCCACACTATCGGTAGTATGAAAGTAAACCTTAATTTAACTCATACTTACATTCAAGACATGACTATTTCACTTGTAGGACCAGCTAGTATTGGAAGTCCTGAAGTACTATTATTTAAAGAAGCTTGTGGAGATCATGATAATATTAATTGTACACTAGACGACAATGGTGAAGCTCCTCAATGTTCCGGAATACCATCAGTTTCTGGACTAATTGCTCCCTTTGAATCTTTAAGCGCTTTCAATAATTTGGCAGCAAATGGAGAATGGATACTAAAAATTAAAGATCCATATAATGGAGATGGTGGAACGGTTAATTCGTTCAGTATTGATATTTGTTATATTACTAATTCATTAGGTTTAGATTCAAATAGTTTATCAAATACGACTGTTTATCCAAACCCAACTAAAAATTATTTAAATATTGATATTCCAAATGCTATTGGGACTTCTAAATTAAAACTATATGATGTCCAAGGTAGATTTGTAATGGAAACTACAACTAATTCTACTCACGAAGTCATGAATATTGAAAATTTACAAAATGGAGTATATCTGCTTTCCATCGAAAATGAAACCAATAAAACCGTAAAGAAAGTAATAGTAAATAAATAATAAAAAGGGAACTCAATGAGTTCCCTTTTTTAATTACTGAAATTTATATTTTTGTTAAGCTTAAACCTTTATTCTATTATTTGGTCTTAAGACAATAAATCTTAAATAAAAATAAAATGAAAAAATTAATTGTAGCTGTTTTATTGGTAGTGGGTTTGTCAACATTTGCTCAAGTTGAAAAAAAGGAAAAAGCTATTAAAGAACCTATTGAAAAAATGTCACCCGCAGAAAAAGCCGAAAACGGTTTAAAAAGAATGACAAAACAACTTAAACTGACTGAAGTACAACAAAAGCAAATGAAAATTCTAATGGCAGAACAAGAAGCTAAAAGAGCTGATGCTAATTTTAAACCAAGCAAAGAAGATCGTTTGGCGATGAAAGAAAAAATCAGTAAAATTCTTACACCTGAACAAAACGCTACTTGGGATAAAATTCAAGAAGAGAAAAAAGAGAAAATGAAACATAAAATCAAGGAAAAAAAGGAAAAAGCTGGAAAAACTGAAGATAAATAATTATTTATTTTGTTGTTCAAGAAAAATAATTTAGATTTGATGTAAATTTAAATCAATTCTCATGAAAAAAGTAATAATTGCCTGTTTTTTAATGTTGGCTGTTAGCTTAACTGCAAATGCTCAAAACAAGAAAAAAACTACTACCGCTGAAACGAAAGAAGTTGTAAAACTTACTCCTGCTGAAGCTGGTGAGAAAGATGGAGTTGCCATTGCTCAGTTTTTAAGCCTTGACGAAAATATGAAAGTTGCATTCTGTGGTTTATTTGAAATGAAACACCAAGTTATGCAAAGTGCTACTGAAACGAATGAAAGTAAAAAAGAAATGTCAAGAATTGTAGGTTTAAAAATTGAAGCTTCAATGGACTATGAAAGACTTGAAAAATTAAAAGCAAATACCGCTCTTTACAATCAATTGTTAAGCAATGACGCTTTTGAAAAATAAAATTTTCTATTTATTAAATAAAAAAAGAGCTTTCTATGAAAGCTCTTTTTTTATTATAATGTTTTAGCGACTACATCAATTGCGTTAATAGTAAAATCTAAATCTTCATAGGTTAAAGCATCCGAAATAAACCAGGTTTCATAGGCTGAAGGCGCTATATAAACACCTTCTTCTAACAATCCATGGAAAAATTTCTTGAAGGTTTCGTTATCTCCTTTTGAAGCTGTTTGAAAATCAAAAACTGGATTCGGATCAAAATGAACTGAAATCATAGAGCCCAATCGGTTGATGGTAAATAAAATTCCCTTTTCTGAAAGTACTTTTTGAATTCCATTTTCTAAATAAATAGTCTTTTCTGAAAGTCTTTGAAACACCGATTTATCTTGTTCTAAAGCATTTAACATTGCCAATCCCGCAGCCATTGCTAAAGGATTTCCAGATAATGTTCCCGCTTGATAAACTGGCCCTAAAGGCGCTAAATAATTCATAATTTCTGCTCTTGCGGCAAATGCACCAACAGGTAAACCTCCTCCAATTACTTTTCCAAAGGTAACAATATCGGCTTTTACATTTAGTAATTCCTGAACTCCACCTCGAGCCATTCTGAAACCTGTCATCACTTCGTCAAAAATTAATAAGATATTGTTCTCATCGCATAATTGTCGTAACGCTTCTAAAAATCCTTCTTTTGGAGGAATACAACCCATATTCCCTGCTACAGGTTCAATGATAATAGCTGCAATTTCTCCTAAATTAGCAATCACATGGGCATTGACACTTTCTATGTCGTTATAATTAGCTAACAAAGTGTCTTTTGCAGTTCCTTGAGTAACCCCTGGACTATTTGGCGAACCAAAAGTCACTGCACCACTCCCCGCTTGAATCAAAAAGGAATCAGAATGACCATGATAACAACCTGCAAATTTTATTATTTTATCATTTTTAGTGAACCCTCGAGCCAAACGAATCGCGCTCATACAAGCCTCTGTTCCAGAATTCACAAAACGGATTTTATCTATACCCGGAACCATTTTAATCGCTAAAGCCGCAATTTGTGTTTCCATTTCTGTTGGCATACCAAATGAAGTTCCTAGTTTGGCTTTCTCAATTACCGCATCAACAACGGGTGGATAGGCATGACCTAAAACCATCGGCCCCCAAGAATTAATGTAATCAATATATCGATTTCCATCTTCATCAAAAACATAAGCTCCCTTTGCACTTTTCGCAAATATAGGCGTACCTCCAACAGCTTTAAATGCTCTAACGGGTGAATTTACTCCCCCTGGAATTACTTTTTCTGCTTCCGCAAATAGTACGCTGCTTCTTTTATATAACATTTTATTTTAAGAATTTATTCTACAATTAATAGCTGCCCAACAGAAATGGTATTGTCGGAAATATTATTTTTTACCTTTAAATCATCAATAGAAATATTGAATTTCTTAGAAATAGAATACATAGTATCTCCCTTAATAACTTCATATTCCTTTTTCTTTATTATTGCTTGAGCTGCAGGCGCAACATACTCTTTCCCTAAAACCTCTGCATCGTATTGATCCAAATGATACCTTTCAATTATAGCAATTAACTTTTCTGGATATTTTGGATCCGTAGCATATCCTGCAGCTTTCAACCCCTTTGCCCATCCTTTATAATCGTCTTTTTCTAATTTGAATAGTGGCTCGTACCATCTTCTACTCTTTAAAAATAGTGCATGATCATTATAGGATTCACTCGCTTGATTGTATTTTCTAAAACATTCTTGCGCAGCATCATCATCATATTTTACTGATGGTCCATTCCAATCTTGATGGCATTTAATTCCAAAATGATTATTTGCAATAGCGCTTAAAGGTCCCGTTCCAGCACCTGATTCTAAAATTCCTTGCCCAAGGCAAATACTTGCTGGAATTCCGTATTGAACCATATTACTTTTTGCAATTGGCTGGTACAAATTGATGTAGGCTAATACCATTTCTGTAGTAACTTTAACTCTCGTAGTAGCCTCTAAAATTTCAGTTTTGGGTTCTATCGTTTTAACAGAATCTGTTAAATTTACAACAGGATTCAAAGTTTCAGTTGGTTTAACCACATCCACTTTTGTTATTGGTTTGTAATTTTTAGACCTTGTAGTTTGAATTACAACTTTTCTTGAAGTACAGCTTGCCGCTAATAAAACGAATAATAGTAAGGCTATTTTTCTAATCATTGTGTAATAATTTGTTGTAAATTTTTCTTTTTTAAATAGATATTCATTCCCTTTATTCCCTGAAGTCCACCGGTGTGAATCGCAAGTATTTTAGCACCCTTTGAAAAAAATCCTTTTGCGATTAATTCAACTATTCCAAACATCATTTTTCCAGTATATATTGGGTCTAATGGAATTTTAGTTTGTTGATAAAAATCATTTATAAAATGAACTAATTCTTCATTTATTTTTCCGTAACCCCCAAAATGATAGTCAGTTACTAACTCCCAATTGGACTTCACGGCAAATTTACGAATATCCTCCGACAAAAAATCACCTTTTAGTGAAGGAAATCCAATTATTTTTTGGTGTAAATGAGCCGAATTTATTAATCCAGAAATAGTTCCTCCAGTTCCAATGGAACAACAAATATGTGAAAATTGAGAATCTTCCTCTGTAATTATTTCTTCACAACCTTTAACTGCCAATGAATTAGCTCCTCCCTCCGGAATTAAATAAAAATCGCCATATTCATTTTTTAGTTTTTCAATAAATAAATGTGTGATTTTAATCTTATATTCTTCACGAGATACAAATTTAAATTTCATACCGCATTCTTGCGCAAATTGTAGCGTCGGATTTTCAGAAATTTGAGATTCCAATTCCTCGCCCCGAATAATTCCTATGGTTTCAAAGTTATTTTCTTTTCCAGCATAAGCAACAGCAGCAATATGATTTGAAAATGCACCACCAAAAGTGAGTAATTTGGTTTTCTTCTCTTCATTTGCTTTAAGCAAATTGTATTTTAATTTCCTAAATTTATTTCCGGAAACAAAGGGATGAATCAAATCTTCACGTTTTATATATAAAGTGATTTCGTTTGGAAATTGAAACGCTATTTGCTGGTTTACAACCAAAGAGTCGGTAAATTAAAATTAGATTTTGCAAATATAAGGCTTATAATAAAATTAAATTCTAATAATATCTTAACAAAAGAAAACATTCATCATAAAGTTTATAAATTTGTAAAATGAAGGAAATGGATAATGAGAAAAAATTAATTGAAGGAGAAGATTATTATATTACTCCGGAAGGTTATAAATGTTTTACAGAAAAACACCACTTAAACCGTGGCTATTGCTGTAAAAGTGGGTGTAAACATTGTCCCTACGGATTTGATAAAAAAACAAACGAAATCAGAAAATAAATTCGACAAATGACTTTTCAAGATCAAATTAAAGAAGGAATACCAACTGTTTTACCTCAACCTAAAGCTATTGAAACAGCTATTAATCACGCTCCTAAAAGAAAATCAATTTTATCTGATGATGAAAAAAAACTAGCGCTAAGAAATGCTTTGCGTTATTTTGACCCAAAAGACCATGCTGTATTAGTAAAAGAATTTTCTGAAGAATTAGAAAAATACGGACGGATTTATATGCATCGTTTACGTCCCGATTACAAAATGTATGCTCGCCCAATTTCAGAATATCCAGGGAAAAGCGAACAAGCAAAAGCAGTCATGTTAATGATTCAAAACAATCTTGATTATGCCGTTGCACAACATCCTCATGAGCTAATTACCTATGGCGGAAATGGGGCAGTTTTTCAAAATTGGGCACAATACCGCCTCACCATGAAATACCTTTCTGAAATGACTGACGAACAAACATTAACCATGTATTCCGGTCATCCTATGGGTTTATTTCCTTCTCATAAAGAAGCCCCTAGAGTGGTGGTTACAAATGGAATGGTTATTCCAAATTATTCAAAACCAGACGATTGGGAAAAAATGAATGCTTTAGGCGTTTCACAATTCGGACAAATGACCGCGGGTAGTTATATGTATATAGGTCCTCAAGGGATAGTTCACGGGACTACAATTACAGTATTAAACGGTTTTAGAAAAATTAAAAAAAGTCCTAAAGGAGGTTTATTTGTGACTTCTGGTTTGGGAGGAATGAGTGGAGCACAACCAAAAGCTGGAAATATATCGGGTTGCATCACGGTTTGTGCCGAAGTAAATCCTAAAATAACTCACATTCGTCATTCGCAAGGATGGATAAATGAAGTTGTTGAAAGTATTAACGAATTAGTTCCAAGAGTCAAAAAAGCACTTGAAAATAAAGAAGTTGTTTCGATAGCCTATTTAGGGAATGTGGTCGATATTTGGGAACGTTTTGATGTTGAAAATATACTTATTGATTTGGGATCCGATCAAACCTCCTTACATAATCCTTGGGCTGGTGGTTATTATCCTGTTGGAATTTCATTTGAAAAAGCCAACGAAATGATGGCAAACCATCCTGAATTATTCAAGGAAAAAGTTCAAGAATCTTTAAGAAGACATGCAGCTGCAATAAATAAACACAATGTTAAAGGTACTTATTTCTTCGATTATGGCAATGCGTTTTTATTGGAAGCTTCCCGTGCAGGCGCTGATATAATGGCTGATAATGGACTTGATTTCAAGTATTCAAGCTACGTTCAAGATATTATGGGGCCAATGTGTTTTGATTATGGTTTTGGCCCTTTTAGATGGGTTTGTGCTAGTGGAAAATCGCAAGATTTAGCAAAAACAGATGCTATTGCCTGTCAAGTTTTAGAGGAAATGATGAAAAATTCACCTTCTGAAATCCAACAACAAATGGCTGATAATATTCAATGGATAAAAGGGGCTCAAGAAAATAAATTGGTAGTGGGATCGCAAGCTAGAATTCTATATGCTGATGCTGAAGGTCGGGTTAAAATTGCCGAAGCTTTTAATACAGCAATCAATAAAGGGGAAATTGGAACTGTAATTTTAGGCAGAGATCACCATGATGTTTCAGGAACCGATTCTCCCTATCGTGAAACATCAAATATTTATGATGGCTCGCGATTTACTGCAGATATGGCTATTCAAAATGTAATTGGCGATAGTTTTCGAGGTGCAACTTGGGTTTCCATCCATAACGGTGGTGGAGTTGGTTGGGGAGAAGTTATTAATGGTGGTTTTGGTATGGTTCTTGACGGGAGTAAAGAAGCTTCAAAAAGATTGCAATCGATGCTTTTTTGGGATGTTAATAACGGAATTTCAAGGAGAAGCTGGGCACGAAATGAAGGAGCAATTTTTGCCATAAAAAGAGCCATGGAGGCGGAACCATTATTAAAAGTTACCCTTCCAAATAATGTAGACGATTCACTACTAAATTAATAGTAACAAATAAATCAATTAATCATGAAAGCAATTAAAATTATCCCGGTATTTATGTTCCTTTTTTTGAGTTCTTGCAGCTCTGTAATGGTAAATTCAGATTACGATATAAACGCAGACTTTACTATATACAAAACTTTTGGATTTCAAAAAAGTGGTATTGACAAAGTAGAAATTTCAGATTTAGACAAAAAGAGAATCTTAAGAGCTATTGACAGTGAAATGACAAAAAAGGGTTTTATAAAGAGTGAAACACCCGATTTATTAATTAACATTTTTACAAAAGAAAGAGAACAAGTTGACGTTAACCAATTCAATTCAAATTGGGGATTTGGTTGGAGATGGGGTTGGGATCCTTTTATGTGGGGTGGGCAAACAACGGTAACAAAAACTACAGAAGGAACACTTTTTATTGATATTATAGATGCAGCTAAAAAAGAATTGATTTGGCAAGGAGAAGGAAACGGTTATTTGACAAAAAAAATGGAAGAAAAAGACGTTAGAATTAATGAATTTGTAACCAAAATTTTAGCGCAATATCCGCCGGAGAAAAAGTAAAAAATAATAAATCTACTATTCAATTAACCTACCTTATTGGTGGGTTTTTTTTTGAAAAAGACACAAATAGTTAAAATAACAGTGTTAATAATAAGAAATCGATATTATTTATTGGAAATTAACCTGAAAAAATAGTACTTTTACACTAACCTATTTGGTTTAATTATGAAAGCACCTTTTGAAAGTAATCCATTAATAGAGCGACTTCCAGCGCATTTAAAACAATTTATCAAACCTCAAGATTACTCGGATTATACTTCGATAAATCAAGCCGTTTGGAGGTATGTTATGCGGAAAAACGTAAGCTATTTGTCAAAAGTAGCTCACGAATCTTACTTAATTGGTTTAGAAAAAACAGGTCTTGAAATTGAAAATATTCCAAACATGTATGGGATGAATAGGATCTTGAAAGAAATTGGATGGGCAGCAGTAGCCGTAGATGGATTTATTCCACCCAATGCTTTTATGGAATTTCAAGCTTATAACGTTTTGGTTATTGCTTCCGATATCCGACAATTAGAACACATAGAATATACTCCCGCTCCAGATATTATTCATGAAGGAGCAGGACACGCTCCAATCATTTCAAATCCTGAATATGCTGAATATTTAAGACGCTTTGGAGAAATAGGATGTAAAGCAATTTCTTCTTCCTATGACTATGAAATGTATGAAGCCATTCGACTACTTTCAATAGTTAAAGAAGCTGAAAATACGGCGCAATCGGTTATTGACGCAGCTGAAAAAGCGGTGAATGAGCTGCAAAATCAATCGGTTGAAATGTCAGAAATGGCGCAAATTAGAAATTTACATTGGTGGACCGTTGAATACGGTTTAATTGGAACCGTTGATAATCCTAAAATTTACGGTGCTGGTTTATTATCATCAATTGGTGAAAGTGCCTGGTGTATGACTGATAAAGTAAAGAAAATACCTTATGATATTTCCGCGGCTAAACAGAGTTTTGACATTACAAAACCGCAACCTCAACTTTATGTAACTCCTGATTTTGCTCACCTTAGTTTTGTACTAGAAGAATTTGCTAATAAAATGGCATTGAGAACTGGAGGATTATCTGGAATAAATAAATTGATTAATTCTAAGGCTTTAGGCACCATTGAATTGAGCACCGGGATACAAATTTCAGGGGTTTTTAGCAATGTTATTGAATTTGATGGGAAGCCTGTCTATGTTCAAACAACGGGGAAAACGGCTTTGGCCAATAGAGAAAAAGAACTAGTTGGTCATGGATCCAATTACCATGCCGCTGGTTTTGGAAGTCCAATTGGCAAACTAAAAGGAATCAACCTGGCCATAGAAGACATGAGTCCAAAGGATTTAATGGCTTATGGTATTTACGAAGGCAAAACGGTTACCTTAGAATTTGAAGGCGACATTAAAGTTACAGGAAATATAATTACAGGATCAAGAAATCTTCAAGGGGCAATAATAATTATTAGTTTTGAAAATTGCACAGTAACGCATTTAAATACGGTTTTATTCCAACCTGAATGGGGAGTTTTCGATATGGCTGTGGGTAAAAAAATAGTTTCAGCATTTTCTGGGGCTGCAGATTGTAACAGTTTTGTTATGATTACGAATATGCCAAATAGCAGAGCCATAAAGGCAGAAAAAACTCTAGAAAGACAAGAATTAGAATCTTATTATAGTGAAATTCGAAAGCTACGTGAAAATAAAAACAATTCTGAAAAAGCACTTGAAATTTTTAAAATTGTATCCAATAAATATCCGAATGACTGGTTGCTTAGCCTAGAAATTGCAGAAATTTTACAACTTCAAAAAGCGGAAAAATCGTTAAATGAAGTGTTGATTTATTTAAATAACTTGAAAATTAAAAGACCTGAAGTGAGTCATTTAATTGATAACGGATTAGAACTTTTTATCTAAAATTATTTTTGAAATTTCCTTAACGCTTCTTTTGTAAAAACAGACAGAACTAATTTTCCGCTAATTGCTGCTCTCTCTTTTAGAAGTGCGTCCCAGTTTTCAGTGTCTTTCCAAAGCAACTTTTTTAGTTCAATTAATGCGCTAGGATTATAGTTAGCTATATTTTGAGCCATTGTTTGTAACGCATTTTCAAGCTCACTATTGTCGGTAAAAACTCCGTTATACAAGCCCTTTAATTGAGCCCAATCAGCACTGTAGAAGTTATTGGCGTCTAATGTTAATTGAGAAAAAGCAGAAATTCCTATTTTTCTTTCAATAGCGGGTGCTACCACAAACGGCCCAATTCCGATGGTTAATTCGCTTAATTTAATGGAGGCAAATTGGGTTGCCAAACAATAATCGGTTGCTGCGGCAATGCCTACACCGCCCCCAACAGCCTTTCCATGAATGGCCCCAATAATTATTTTTGGGCATTTTCTCATTGCATTGATAACATTGGCAAAGCCTGAAAAAAATAACTTCCCAGTTTCCTCATTTTCAATCGAAATTAGTTCTTGAAAACTTGCTCCAGCACAAAAAGTAGTTCCGCCATCACTTTTAAGAATCACCACTTTAACAGCATCATTTTTTCCTAAATTAGTAATGGTATCGACTAGTTCACTCAATAAATTGGAGGGAAGCGAATTGTGTTCAGGATGAAAAAAAGAAATGGTAGCAATTCCATTTTCAATATCATTTTTAATGTAAGGTGTTGCCATTTAGATTGTTTTATACAATAATATTTGTGATATCAAATGTAGAATTTATTTCAAAGTAAAGTAAACTTTAACAAAAAAATATTCACGTGATGAAGTACCTTTGTAAAATAAAAATAAAATTATGGGATTATTAAATTTTTTAGGATTTGGAAACAAATCAAATAGCATTCAAGAGTTTAAAGATAAAGGCGCAATTGTAATTGATGTTAGAAGCCACAGTGAATTTGCTGGCGGACACATAAAAGGAGCAAAAAATATTCCCTTGAACGAAATTGGAAGTAAAATTAACGATATTAAAAAACTAAATAAACCTGTAATTGCTTGTTGTGCAAGTGGAATGAGAAGTTCTCAAGCGACTTCGATTTTGAAACAAAACGGCGTCGACGCTATTAACGGTTGTGGCTGGCAAAATTTACAAAATAAATTGTAATCAGAAATTCATAAAAGGGAATTTCGATTTTATCGTATTAATTTTAGCATCCAATTGAGTTTTGAATTTTTGGTAACTTTCCGATGAAGGATTGAATGGACGATGCGATAAATCTCTTTGAATCGCTTCCACTTCATTCATTGTGATAATAGTACCATCAGAAACAGAACTTTCCACAAATCGTTCCCAAATATAATCAATAGCCACCTGATTGGGGTGCAATAAATCTTCCCCATAAAAGCGGTAATCGCGAAGTTCGTCCATCATAATCTCATAGGAAGGAAAATACCTTTTTGTCGATTGTCGAATTTCAAAAGTCGAATGTAAAGCAGCAATTAGATTGGCTTTACTTCGTTGATTTTCTACAAAACCATCTTTAAGATGGCGCACGGGAGAAATAGTGAAAATTAGATTGCAATTTGGATTCACCTTTTCAATTAAATTGATCGTATTTTGAATTGATTTTTCGATATCAGAAACAGAAAGTAATTCTTTGTCAAAATTAGTTTGTGGCACTTTGTGACAATTAGCAACTAACTTATTGGTCTGTTTATTTCTATAAACCCAGGAAGTTCCATAGGTAATTATAATATGCGAAGCCTCTTTAACTTTCTTATTAGTTGTTACCAATAAATGATTAATTTCATTTAATAAATGACTTTTATCGGGATTGCTTAAATCGGAATGTACCTCAAAATTATGCCATCTTTCATTATAGAAAAACAACTCCTTTTCTTCAAATAATTCGAGGTTTATTGTTCTAGAAATACTATTCTCAATTGCTAACGGATGAAATAAAATACCAAATGGATTGCACAAATTTTGGAACTTATAATAATCAAATTTACTCGCCATATTTTCCGCAAAGCAAGATCCAAAAGAGAGTATCTTACTTTGATAATCAATTGGGAATTTTGATTTAGGAATTGGAACTTTTGTTGTAAAATCCATAATTATAAGTCTAATAATTGATTGCAATATTACAAATTTTGCGACTTAAATTTGTCAATTTTTTTAATAAATCAAGTATTTATTAAATTAATCTTAATATTTTAAAATATTAATTTTCGCATTTATTTTTATCTATATTTGTGTAACAATTAACTAAAAAAAATATTAAAATGAAGTATTTATTATCTACAATTATGGCCATTGGTTTTGCTTTTACTGGAGTTCAAGCTCAAGAAGCATCCAAAGCACCACAAGAAAAAACGCAATCTAAAGAAGAAAAAGCGGCTGCCAAAGCTAAAAAAGAAGCGGATTTAATGGAAGCATTTAAAACTGCAGGTGTGACAGCGGAAGAACAAATTAAAGTTAGAGCAATAATGGATGAAAATTCTGCTTTTGGAAAAACTTTAAAAGCGGATGCAACACTTTCAGATGAGGATAAAAAAGCTAAAAATAAGGAATATTACAATGTTTCAAATGGAAAACTTAAAGAATTATTAGGAGCTGATAAATACAAAGCTTTCAAAGACGTTCAAAAAGCCCAAAAAGAAGCTGCGAAAGCAAACTAATTGGCTATAGCAAACAAAAACCCTTTCAAATTGAAAGGGTTTTTGTTATGAAATATAATTGGGTTTATTTTATAAAATCAATTGCTTTTTCAAGGGCTTCAGTAATTCCAGAAGTATTTTTACCCCCCGCAGTTGCAAAGAAAGGCTGACCTCCTCCTCCACCTTGTATGTATTTACCTAATTCTCTAACTACATTTCCAGCGTTTAGCGATTTCTCAGCCACTAATTCTTTAGATATATAACAACTAATTGTTGGTTTTCCTCCAGAAACTTCGGGATCGACTGTTGCCAATACAACAAATACATTTGTTCCTAGGCCTCCTAATTCGTAAGCCAAATCTTTCGCGCCATTTGGATCTAAATCGACTTGCTTTGCAAGGAATTGAACCCCGTTTACTGTTTTGATTTCTAAAGCCAATGTTGCTTTGATAGTTTTAACTTTATCTTTCATTAAAGCCTCAATTTGCTTTGAAAGTTTTCCGTTATCTTCTTGTAAAGCATGGACCGCTTTTACTATGTCTTGTGGATTTTTTAGCGCTTCTTTAATATCATTCAAGGTGTTTTCATAGGATGCAAAATGAGCTTTCACCGCATCGCTAGTAATTGCTTCAATACGACGAATTCCTGCCGCAACGGCTCCTTCAGACACCATTTTAAAATGCCAGATTTCAGCGGTATTTTTAACGTGAATTCCACCACACAGTTCCATGCTTTCGCCAAATTTAATTGCACGAACTTCATCACCATATTTTTCTCCAAAAAGTGCCATAGCTCCCTCTGAAACTGCTTGCGCAAAGGGAATATTTCTTCGCTCAATTAATGGTAATTGCTCTTGAATTCTTGCATTTACAAAATCTTCTACTTGTTGCAACTCTCCTTCGGTCATTTTAGCAAAATGCGAAAAGTCAAAACGCAAGTAGTTTGAATTTACCAACGATCCTTTTTGCTCCACGTGAGTTCCTAAAATACTTCTCAAAGCGTGGTGCATTAAGTGCGTTGCAGAGTGATTTCTAGACGTTAAATCTCTCAAATTAGAATCTATTTTAGCCTCAAACGTAGCATTTACATTTTCAGGTAAATCCTTAGAAAAATGTATAATTAAGTTATTTTCTTTTTTCGTATCTATAATTTGAACGGTATCATTTGCAGTCACTAAAACTCCTTTATCACCCACTTGCCCACCTCCTTCTGGATAAAATGGCGTATTGTTTAAAACTATTTGGTATAAAACACCCTCTTTCTTACTATCTGTTTTTCTAAAACGAGTAATTTTAACTTCGTTTTCAACTTGGTCGTAACCCACAAAAGTTTCGTTATTTCCTTCTTGTAAAATTACCCAATCTTCCGTTGAAATTTCAGAGGCTGCGCGGGAACGCGTTTTTTGTTCTAGCATCGCTTTGTCAAAACCAGCTTCGTCTAACTCATACCCTCTTTCTCTTAAAATCAGGGCTGTTAAATCGATTGGAAAACCAAAAGTATCATACAATTCAAATGCTTTTTGTCCAGAAACCAATTTGCCTTGAGTGCTAGAAATAACATTTTCTAACAATTGTAATCCTTGATCCAACGTTCTTAAAAAGGAGTTTTCCTCTTCTTTAATCACGTTCATTACTAAATTTTTCTGCGCTGTGATTTCAGGAAACGAACCTCCCATTTGTGTACTTAAAGTGTCAACTAATTGATAAATAAAAGCTTCTTTAGTATTTAAAAATGTAAATCCGTAACGGATAGCACGACGCAAAATTCTGCGAATCACATATCCTGCACCCGTATTTGACGGCAATTGTCCGTCGGCTATAGCAAATGCAACAGCGCGAACGTGATCGGCAATTACGCGGATCGCAATATTGATTTTTTCTTCTTCGTCGTCTTTAGCTTTTATAGTGTATTTTGCAACTGTTATTTTCTCAATGTGTTGGATAATTGGCGAGAATACATCCGTGTCATAATTGGATTGTACACCTTGTAAAACCATACACAAACGCTCAAATCCCATTCCGGTATCTACGTGTTGTGCTGGTAATTTTTCAAGTGAACCGTCGGCTTTACGGTTGAATTCCATGAAAACATTGTTCCAAATTTCTACCACATGTGGATGGTCATTATTCACTAACTCTTTTCCTGAGATTTTTGCTTTTTCTTCTGCCGAACGAATGTCAACATGGATTTCTGAGCACGGACCACACGGACCTTGTTCTCCCATTTCCCAAAAATTATCTTTTTTATTTCCAAGGATAATTCGGTCTTCAGAAATTAAGGTTTTCCAAATATCGTATGCTTCTTGATCGAAAGGTACATTCTCGTCGGGGTTTCCTTCGAATACAGAAACGTAAAGAATGTCTTTTGGGATTTTATAGACTTCGGTTAGTAATTCCCATGCCCAATTGATGGCTTCTTTTTTGAAATAATCACCAAAGGACCAGTTTCCTAACATTTCAAACATGGTGTGGTGGTAGGTATCAATTCCTACTTCTTCCAGGTCGTTGTGTTTTCCTGAAACACGAAGACATTTTTGCGTGTCGGCAATTCTGTTACTTTTTGGAGTTCCATTTCCCAAAAAATATTCCTTGAATTGCGCCATTCCTGAGTTGTTGAACATCAGTGTGGGGTCCTCCTTTAGAACGATTGGTGCCGATGGAACAATTAAGTGTCCTTTGCCTTCGAAAAAGTTTAGAAATTGCTTTCTTACGTCTTGTGATTTCATTATAAATGTTTATTCGGTTATTGGTTATTTGGTTATTTGGTTTTCGAATTAACGAATCAACAAAACAACAAATAAACTTTTTTGCACCAGATTGTAGCGGAAAGCTTCGAGGAATTGAAAAATGTTTTTTATTAAGCTAGTAGAGCGACCAAAGGGAGCTCCTACTGGGTTTTATAAAAAAGTTTTTCAATCTGAGAACTTGCAGCGTAAAGCTGGAATAGGCACATAAAATAGTGTTAAAAAAAACGTTAGTCTACTCAAACATTTATTAAATTTGTTTTTCCAACGCTTTGTAAATTTATAAAACCTATTTTTACAAAGTACAAAAATAGCATATTTTTAAAACATGGCGAAGGTAAAATACTATTACGATACAGAAAGCTTGGCATATAGAATTATTACTCCTTTAAAAAGGAGAAGTTTTGCCTATATTATGCTGTTTTTATTGGCATCGGCGTTATTTGGCTTTTTGGCATTTGTGGTTTTATTGAATATTCCGTTTTTTGAAACTCCCAAGGACAAACTTCAATCGAGAGAAATCGATAAATTGAAAATTCAATATGCCATATTAAATCGGAAAATAGACCAAGTTGATGAAGTTATGAATGCTCTTGAAGAACGTGATAATAATTTGTACCGTGCTTATTTTAACTCCTCGCCTATTTCTGAAGAAGACAGAAAGGCAGTTTTTGGATTAGAAAATAGGTATAAAGATTTGGTCGGTTATAACAATTCGGAATTGATAATTAACACTACAAAACGAGTTGATGTGTTATCTAAACAATTGGTAGTTCAATCAAAATCATTGGATGAAATTTTGAAATTGGCAAAAAGTAAAGAGAAATTATTGGCTGCGATTCCCGCAATTCAGCCAATTCGTAATGAGAATTTGAAGCGAATGGCCTCTGGTTTTGGTTATCGTAGTGATCCCTTTACTAAGGCTAGAAAATTTCATGAGGGCATGGATTTTACCGCTAAAATGGGAACTCCAGTATTTGCTTCTGGCGATGGAATTGTTTCGAGAGCTGACAATAGCGCATCGGGATTTGGAAATCACATTGTGATTCGGCATGGTTTTGGTTATGAAACCCTATATGCTCATTTAAGCAGGTACAAAGCGCGTGTGGGACAGTATGTAAAACGTGGAGATGTTATTGGATATGTAGGGAGCACAGGGCGTTCGGAAGCTCCACACTTGCATTATGAAGTTCATAAAAATGGCGATGTGGTGAATCCTTTGAATTTTTATTATGGAAATATTTCAGCCGCAGAGTATGTTGCTATTTCAAAAATTGCGAATCAAGAAAATCAATCTTTAGATTAATGCATATAGAATTAACAGAAGGAAAAAGGTATTACAGCATTGGCGAATTGGCCAAAGCATTTGATGTAAATGCATCATTAATTCGTTTTTGGGACAAGGAATTTGATATTCTAAAACCAAAGAAAAACGCCAAAGGCAATAGAATGTTTACGCCTGAAGATGTTACTAATTTGAAATTAATATTTCATTTGGTAAAGGAACGCGGATTCACATTGGAAGGAGCCAAAACACATTTAAAAGAAGGCCAGAAAAAAACCCTTGATAAATATGAAATTATCAGTAAATTAGAAGGAATAAAAATGCAGCTGAACGCAATAAAATCAGAATTATAAATCTAATTATTAAACTTTAAAATTAAAAAAAATGGAAATGCTTAAAAAATTTTTACCTTGGATTATTGTTGCTGTAGTTGTTATTGGAATGTACAGCTGGGCATCAGGAATTTACAATAATGCTGTTCGTTATGAGCAAGATATTAAAGAAAGTTGGGGTAACGTTCAAACGTCTTACCAAAGAAGAAATGACCTAATAGGAAACCTAGTAAATACAGTTAAAGGTGCTGCCGATTTTGAAAAAAGCACTTTAACAGCAGTTATTGAAGCTAGAGCAAAAGCTACAGCGGTAACTATTGATCCTAAAAATATTACACCGGAACAATTAACTGCGTTTAACTCTGCTCAAAGCGGAGTAAGTTCGTCTTTATCAAAATTATTAGTTTCTGTTGAACAATATCCTGTGTTGAAAGCCAACGAGAATTTCTTGAAATTACAAGATGAATTGGCGAGTACCGAAAATCAAATTTTAACGGCTAGAACACGTTTCAACGAATCGGTTAAACCTTACAATAACAATATCAATACTTTCCCAAGAAATATTTTAGCTGGAATGTATGGTTTGAAAGAAAAACCTTATTTTGAAGCTGCTGTTGGTGCTGATAAACCAGTTGAAGTAAAATTCTAATACCCTCTAACCCTTAAAAAGGAGGGGCTTAAACGAAATATAATAACTATATCTATGTCGAAAGAAGTTTTTTTAACCCCTGAAGAAGAACAAGAAATTGTTGCTGCTATTACATTGGCAGAAAAAGAAACTTCTGGTGAAATTAGAGTGCACATTGAAAAAACCAGTTCAATTGCCGCTTATGATCGTGCATTAATCGTTTTTGAAGAATTAAAAATGCACGAAACGGAGCTTAAAAACGGTGTTTTGATTTATTTGGCTGTGGCCGATAAAACATTTGCAATTTGTGGAGATAAAGGAATTAACGATTTGGTTCCAACTGATTTTTGGGCTACTACTAAGGAAACGATGTTATTTCATTTTAAAAATGGAAATTTCAAAGAAGGCCTAATTGATGGAATTCAGAAAGCGGGTTCTCAATTGAAAAGCTATTTTCCATGGGAGAAAGAGGATACCAATGAATTGTCTAACGAAATATCAAAAGGATAATGAAGTCAACTATAAAAAATTCCTTTTTAATTTTGTTTGCCACTTTGCTGTATACACAAATAGGTTTTGCACAATTTGAAATACCAGAAATTCCGAAAGAGCAGACTTCCGTTTATGATTATGCTTCTATTTTAAGTCCGGAAGAAAAGGCGCAATTAGAAGAGAAACTCATTCGTTATTCTGATTCTACTACTACCCAAATTATAGTGATTACCATTGAAAGTTTAAAGGGAGAAGACGTGAGCCTTCTAGCTACCAATTGGGGACAGAAATGGGGAATTGGAGGAACCGCAAAAGATGACAATGGAGTAATAATTCTCTTGGCTAAAGCAGAAAAGAAAATTGCAATAAACCCCGGTTACGGAGT
>Ga0209443_1000101_pt1 | contig 52737 bp, 51 predicted proteins | sample LauGreBMM110DCMD_2_FD_187571 | JGI IMG/M metagenome (GOLD analysis project Ga0209443, IMG submission 187571) | Freshwater lake microbial communities from Lake Michigan, USA - Su13.BD.MM110.DCMD (SPAdes) (version 2) | ecosystem: Environmental > Aquatic > Freshwater > Lake | place: Lake Michigan... | reverse complement strand
GTCATCATCGTGCTGTATTAGATGCGATTTCACGTATTAAAAAGTTTTCTCCAACAACTGAAGTTATCGGTGGCAATGTTGCAACTCGCGCAGGTGCACAAGCCCTCATTAATGCAGGTGCTGATGCAGTGAAAGTTGGAGTTGGTCCTGGCTCAATTTGCACTACACGAGTAGTTGCAGGTGTAGGAGTTCCACAAATTACAGCGATCATGGAAGCGTCAAAGGCGTGCAATAAAGCCGGCATTCCATTAATCGCCGACGGTGGACTTCAATATTCAGGTGACATCGTAAAAGCGCTAGTTGCTGGCGCAAATGCAGTAATGCTGGGATCTTTACTTGCCGGATGTGAAGAAGCACCAGGTGAGCTAGTTGAAATTAATGGCATTAAATACAAGACATATCGTGGCATGGGATCTTTAGGTGCGATGCAATCACGCGGTGAAAAGAAGTCATACTCTAAAGATCGCTATATGCAGGACGATGTTTTATCGGAAGACAAGCTTGTCCCAGAAGGCATTGAAGGCAAAGTTGTTTTCCGTGGAACTGTTGCTGAAGTAGTGCATCAACTTGTTGGAGGACTTCGCTCTGGAATGGGTTATGCAGGAGCTCCAGATATTGAAACTTTGCGTCGCGACGGTCACCTCATTCAAATTACTGCTGCTGGTCTGCAGGAAAGTCATCCGCACGATGTTGCACACATTGCTGATGCGCCTAATTATCAAGGGAAGGGCCGCTCATGAAAGAGATTGAATTAGCACCAGGAAAGCGTGCGCGAAGTGCGTATTCATTTGATGACATAGCTATTGTGCCAAGTCGTCGTACACGCGATCCTGAAAATGTATCAACTAACTGGCAAATTGATGCATATAAGTTTGGTTTGCCAATGATGGCAGCACCAATGGACTCAGTAGTTTCTCCAGAAACTGCAATTGAAATCGGGCGACTTGGTGGACTCGGTGTTCTCAATCTTGAAGGCCTATGGACTCGCTATGAAGATCCACGCATTCCTCTAGGTGAAATCGCTTCAATGCCAGATAAAAATGCAACTAAGCGTATGCAGGAGATTTATAACGAACCAATTAAGCCAGCGTTAATTAAGGCTCGTATCCAACAAATCCGCGATGCTGGCGTGACCGTTGCTGCATCACTTTCACCTGCTCGCACAGCAGAGCTACATAAAGCTGTAATCGATGCTGGCGTAGATATATTCGTTATTCGTGGAACAACTGTCAGTGCTGAGCATGTAGCACCAGAGGATGAAGCCCTTAACTTAAAGAAATTCATTTATGAACTAGATGTGCCAGTAATTGTTGGTGGAGTTGCCACGGCAACTGCTGCACTCCACTTGATGCGCGCGGGAGCTGCAGGAGTTCTTGTTGGCTTTGGTGGCGGTGCTGCGCACACAACACGTAAGGTTTTAGGTATTGAAGTACCAATGGCATCAGCTGTTGCTGAAGTTGCATCTGCACGTCGTGAATATCTTGATGAATCAGGTGGACGTTATGTTCATGTGATTGCAGATGGAGCCGTTGGTCGCAGCGGTGATATTGCTAAGGCAATTGCATGCGGCGCAGATGCAGTCATGATGGGTTCTCCACTTGCTAAAGCATCTGAAGCCCCAGGACTTGGCTGGCACTGGGGATCAGAGGCGCATCACCAAGTTCTCCCACGTGGAGAGCGCGTCAATGTTGGAACTGTTGGAACGTTAGAAGAGATTTTGCTTGGACCATCACACACATCTGATGGATCAATGAATTTGTTTGGTGCTCTTCGCCGTGCAATGGCTACATGTGGGTATTCAGATGTGAAGGAGTTCCAGCGCGTAGAGGTACTTATTCACCGTGCCTAATGATCGCGGCGTACTTGTAGTCGATTTCGGGGCGCAGTATGCCCAGTTGATTGCACGTCGTGTTCGAGAAGCCCACGTTTATAGTGAAATTATTCCTTCGACAATTACTGCAGCACAAGTTCGTGAAAAGAATCCTTCTGCAATTATTTTATCTGGCGGACCTTCAAGTGTTTATGCCGAAAATGCCCCGCAATTTGATGCTGCAATCCTTAAATTAGGAATCCCAGTTTTTGGAATTTGTTACGGCTTTCAAGTAATGGCTGCTGCCCTTGGCGGAGTTGTTAGTCAGACTGGGAAATCAGAGTTCGGTCGCACGGACGTTAGCGCGCAAATTGCATCAAAGATTTTTAATGGTCTTCCAGCCCAGCAAAAAGTATGGATGTCACATGGCGACGCAGTAACTACCGCACCTGAAGGATTTAGCATTTGTGCAGTTACTGCTGACACACCCATCGCAGCTTTTGAAGATGCATCAGGTCAAATGGCTGGAGTTCAATTTCACCCAGAGGTTTTGCATAGTGAACATGGCCAAGCGATATTGCATAATTGGTTGGTCAATACAGCAAAGTGCGATGCAACATGGACAACTGGAAACATTGCACAGACTGAAGTAGCTAAAGCTAAGCAAGTCATTGGCGATAAAAGAGTCATTTGTGGTTTATCTGGCGGAGTTGATTCAGCGGTTGCCGCAGCGATTATTCAGAAAGCAGTTGGTAAGCAGTTAACGTGCGTGTTTGTTGATCATGGATTGTTGCGCAAAGGTGAGGCCGAACAAGTAGAGCGAGATTTTGTTGCTTCAACTGGAGTTCAGTTAGTTATTGTTGATGCAAAAAAGCAGTTTTTGGATGCTCTTAAAGGTGTTACTGATCCAGAAGAGAAGCGAAAGATTATCGGCCGTGAATTTATTCGATCTTTTGAAGCAGCGGCTCGGGATATCGCAGCCGGTGGAGATGTTGAATTCTTAGTACAGGGTACGTTGTATCCAGATGTAGTTGAGTCAGGCGGTGGCAGTGGAACTGCAAACATTAAATCCCACCACAATGTTGGCGGATTGCCAGATGATTTGAAATTTACTTTAGTTGAACCGCTTCGAACTTTGTTTAAAGATGAAGTGCGACAGGTTGGGCTGGAGTTAGGTCTGCCTGAAGAGATCGTTTGGCGCCAACCATTCCCAGGCCCAGGTCTTGGAATTCGAATAGTTGGAGAAGTCACGCAAGAGCGTCTTGATTTATTGCGCGAAGCAGATGCAATCGCCCGCTTTGAGTTAAAGGCTGCTGGACTTGATCGCGATATTTGGCAGTGCCCAGTTGTTCTTTTGGCCGAAGTTCGAAGTGTTGGTGTGCAGGGGGATGGTCGCACATACGGTCATCCCATAGTTTTGCGCCCGGTATCTAGCGAAGATGCAATGACTGCTGATTGGTCTCGCCTACCATATGAAGTTCTTGAGAAGATTTCGACTCGTATAACTAATGAAGTGCGTGAAGTTAATAGAGTCGTGTTAGATGTGACAAGTAAACCGCCAGGAACGATTGAATGGGAATGAACGTGAAGAAAATATCTTTAGTAATAGCAGTGGTATTGGTGTCAGCTTTTTCAATTGCACCGATACAAGCAGCAGAGAAGCCAACAACTGTTCCTGGGTGCAAAACCCCCACAGCTAAAGCGCATGCTCCAGCAACTGTTAAAGAACCTATGACAGTTGCAAAGTCGCTCCCTAAGACAATGACTATTGATACTAACTGCGGTGCCATAGTGATTTCACTGCTCACAACTAAAGCGCCTTTAACGATTACTAAGTTGTCTGCATTGGCAAAGGCTAAGTACTTCGATTTATCCTTCTGCCACAGACTCACAACTGATGGTTTATTTGTCTTGCAATGCGGAGATCCAACAGCTTCTGGTTCAGGAAATCCAACTGGGTGGAAGGGATACAAAGATGAAAATCTTCCAGCCAACAAAGCAAAGAACTATCCAGTAGGCACAGTTGCAATGGCCAACTCTGGCCCAGGCACAAATGGCTCACAATTTTTCATCATCTATGCAGACACAACTCTTGGTCCAAATTACACAATCTGGGGCAAGGTTACAAAGGGCTTAGATCTTGTGAAGAAGATTGGTGAGGTTGGAGCATACAAACTCAATCCAAGTGATAACAAGCCTTATTACGCCACTGATGGCTTTCCAATTCAGACCATTGAAATTAGAAAAGTTAGCGTTAAATAATTAATTCGTATTAACTATTTTAAAGGCTTCAGCTATACGTCCTTCAGGTAACCCGCCAAGTCCAGCATTTCGCTGACCCCATTCGCGGACCATATTCTCTAATTCCAGGTTATGGGCTGTTTGTGATGCGTGTGCTTGTAATGCTTTTATCTTCAAATCAAAAGTATCAGTGATGTCTACAAAGTGATCAGGGGTTGAAAATGCACTTACCCACACTTCTTTAACACGCCAAGGTTGCAAACCTTCTTTGTCGAGTAAATCGGTAAATGCAAAAGGATTTCGTGCATCTGGGTATACAGCTTGAATTGCTGCTTCACCTGCAGCTAAATGATCTGGGTGACTTGCACCAATACGATCCCAGTTTCTTTCAGGACTTTGACACACCATACGATCTGGTTGTGATTTGCGAATTTGTCGCACTAAATCTTTACGAAGACCAATGGTGGGTTCAAGATGACCATCGACGTAATTAAGAAAAGTAATATCTGTAACACCGATTGCCGCACCAGCTGCACGTTGTTCACGTTGGCGAATTGCAGGCATCTCTTCTTTTGTGAAACCAGATTCTTCGCCGCCTTGATCACCATTGGTACAAAACACATAGGCAACTTCAATGCCCTTCTTGACCCATTGGGCAATAGTTCCTGATGCTCCAAAATCTGAATCATCGGGGTGGGCACTAACGACCAAGACGCGCTTGATCTCACTATCGGCGATGGGTTCCATGTCGCTTAGCCTAATAGACTCACCACCATGACGAGTACTGATCCGCTGCTAGCTGGGCTTAACCCTCAGCAAGCAGAAGCAGTTACTCATGCAGGTGGTCCATTACTTGTTGTGGCAGGAGCTGGCTCAGGTAAAACTCGCGTTTTAACGCGTCGAATTGCTTATTTAATGTCACGCCGAAATGTTGCTCCGTATCAGATTCTTGCAATCACTTTTACAAATAAAGCTGCTGGAGAAATGAAGGAGCGCGTTGCTGATTTAGTAGGACCCATTGCTAAATCAATGTGGGTATCCACTTTCCACTCTGCATGCGTTCGCATCTTGCGACAAGAGGCTATGCGCCTTGGCTATAGCAACTCTTTTTCTATTTATGATTCAGCAGATTCGCTACGACTTATTACCATTGTCGCTAAAGAGCTCAACTTAGATGCCAAGCGTTATCCAGCTCGCCAGTTCCAAGCAATGATCTCAAATGCTAAAAACGAACTTCTAGGCCCACAAGATTATATAAATGCTGCAAGTAACCAATTTGAACAAGTAGTAGCTGATGTCTATACGGTCTATCAACAACGATTGCAGCGCGCTAATGCCATGGATTTTGATGATTTGATTTTAAAGACCGTTGAAGTAATTCAGCGTTTTCCAGAAGCTAAAGCACGCTTTAGATCCCGCTTTCGCCATGTGCTAGTAGATGAGTATCAGGACACAAACCATGCCCAGTACATGTTGGTTAAAGAGTTAGTTGGCATAGAGGCTGAAGGTGTTCCTCTTGCAGAGCTTTGTGTGGTGGGTGATGCTGACCAAAGTATCTATGGTTTCCGTGGAGCCACTATTCGCAATATCTTGCAGTTTGAACTCGACTACCCAAATGCCACCACAGTACTGCTTGAACAAAACTATCGATCAACTCAAAACATTCTAAATGCAGCTAATGCAGTTATTACTCGCAATGAAAGCCGTAAAGAAAAGAATTTGTGGTCTGATGCCGGATCAGGTGCACCACTTGTTGGATATGTAGCTGAGAGTGAACACGATGAAGCCAGTTTTATCGCTGATGAGATTCGCCAACTGCAGAAGGAATCAAAATCTCAACCTGGAGATACAGCAATTTTCTATCGTACAAATGCCCAGTCCCGTGTTTTTGAAGAAGTATTCATGCGAAATGCACTGCCTTATAAGGTCGTAGGTGGCTTGCGCTTCTATGAGCGCCGAGAAGTAAAGGACTTGCTCGCCTATTTGCGGGTATTGGCCAACCTAGAAGATGAGATATCACTACGACGTATTATCAATGTTCCAAAGCGCGGCATTGGGGATACTTCTTTAGATTATGTTGACGCATTTGCTAACCAGAACTCGATTTCATTTTGGCAAGGTCTGCTTCGCTGCGGTGAAGCACCTGGATTACCATCACGTGCAGCTCAGGCTATTAATGAGTTTACTTCGATGATCAGTGCTCTCAGTGTCTTAGTTGAAGCCAAAACCAGACCATCTGTCATCGTTGAAGCAGCATTAGAGCAATCTGGTTTATTGAAAGAGCTAGCCGATAGCACTGATCCTCAAGATGAAGTGCGAGTAGAAAACTTAAAGGAGTTAGTTGCTGTTTCCATGGAATATGAAGAGCGACCAATTGAAGAGTTAGGTGAGGATGAAGAAATCTCTTTAGCTAGATTCCTAGAAAAGGTTTCTTTAGTCGCTGATGCAGATGAGATTCCAGAGGGTGAAGATCATGGCGGTGTAGTAACTATGATGACATTGCATACTGCTAAGGGTCTTGAGTTCCCAACTGTTTTCTTAACTGGAATGGAAGATGGAATTTTTCCTCATTCACGAACTCTTGGTGAAAAAGATGAGATTGAAGAAGAGCGCCGACTCGCATACGTTGGCTTAACTCGTGCACGTCAACGTCTATATATTTCACGAGCCGAATATCGCTCAACTTGGGGCGCACCAAATTACAATCCACCATCACGCTTTCTTGATGAGATTCCAGAAGATGTCATTGAGTGGCGCAATCAAGGTGGAGCATCTTTAACACCATCACTGGTGCGCAAATCACGTGTTTCAACTCCGCCACCACCACGGGCAACAGGTAAGAAGATTTCAGTGATGGAACTCAGTATTGGTGATCGTGTGTCACATGACACATTTGGTTTGGGCTCTGTTGTTGCAGTTGCTGGTGAGGGAGATAAGGCCGAGGCAACAATTAACTTTGGCCAGTACGGTGAGAAGCGATTACTGCTGCGTTATGCACCCGTTGAGAAGCTCTAGGATTAGGGCCTAATTAGAATGTGGAGCACCAGTGGATCTCTTTGAATATCAAGCTCGCGATCTCTTTGAAAAACATGGCGTACCTGTTTTGGCAGCTGCAATTGCAACTACTGCTGATGAAGCCCGGGTTGCAGCAACAAAGATTGGTGGCAAAGTAGTTGTTAAGGCCCAAGTGAAAGTAGGTGGCCGCGGAAAAGCAGGTGGCGTAAAGCTTGCAGAAAATCCATCTGATGCTCGCGAAAAAGCCGAAGCAATTCTTGGATTAGATATAAAAGGTCACGTTGTTCGCACAGTAATGATTGCTGCTGCTGCCCCAATTGAATCCGAGTACTACTTAGCAATTTTGCTTGATCGCTCTAACCGAACATTTCTTGTCATGGCCTCAGTTTCTGGCGGTATGGATATCGAAGAAGTTGCTCACACAGCTCCGGAAAAACTAGCAAAGATTCCAGTATCTGCAGTTGATGGAATTAGCGCGGCTAAGGCTAAAGAAATTATTACGGCAGCTAATTTTCCAGCAGATGTTGCCGATCAAGTTGCCAATGTACTTGTGAAATTGTGGGAAGTATTCCAGTCTGAAGATGCAACTTTGGTTGAAGTTAACCCACTTGTTAAGACAAAAGATGGCAAAATTATTGCACTCGATGGCAAAGTAACTCTTGATGACAATGCAGATTTTCGCCAACCTGACCATGACGCACTTATTGATCAAGCGGCTGAGAATTCACTTGAGGTAGCTGCCAAAGAAAAGGGTCTTAACTACGTAAAGCTTGAAGGCGAAGTTGGAATCATTGGTAATGGCGCTGGCCTAGTAATGAGCACACTTGATGTTGTTGCTTATGCTGGCGAAAAACATGGGGGAGTACGCCCAGCAAACTTCTTAGATATTGGTGGTGGTGCTTCAGCTCAAGTGATGGCCGATGGACTGTCAATCATTTTGGGCGATAAAGATGTGAAAAGCGTTTTTGTTAACGTATTTGGTGGAATTACTGCATGTGATGCTGTGGCCACTGGAATCGTTCAAGCCCTTGAATTACTTGGCTCAAAGGCCACTAAGCCAATCGTTGTGCGTCTTGATGGCAACAACGTGATGGAAGGCAGAGCAATTTTGAATAAAGCAGCACACCCATTGGTGCAGCAGTTAGACACCATGGATGGCGCAGCTGATCGTGCTGCAGAATTGGCGGCAAAGTAAATGTCTATCTTCTTAAATGAAAACACCAAGGTAATTGTTCAAGGTATGACCGGTTCTGAAGGAACTAAGCACACCCGCCGTATGTTGGCCTCCGGCACAAAGATTGTTGGTGGAGTTACTCCAGGTAAAGGTGGACAGGTAGTCGATATTGATGGCCACCAACTTCCAGTCTTTAACACTGTAGCTGAAGCCATGAGTGCCACCGGCGCTAATGCCTCAGTAGTTTTCGTTCCACCTAAATTTGCTAAAGCTGCAGTTATTGATGCTATTGATGCTGTGATGCCTTTGGTGGTTGTAATCACTGAGGGAATTCCAGTTCACGACTCTGCAAGTTTCTATGCCTACTCATTAACTAAGGGAACAACTCGCATCGTTGGTCCCAACTGTCCAGGTCTTATTAGCCCTGGAAAATCAAACATCGGAATCATTCCTGCAGATATCACTGGCGCAGGTCCAATCGGTCTAGTTTCTAAATCAGGAACTCTTACCTACCAAATGATGTATGAACTTCGAGATATTGGTTTTAGTACTGCCGTAGGTATTGGTGGAGATCCAGTTATTGGAACTACTCATATCGATTGCCTTCGTGCATTCCAAGATGATCCAGATACAAAAGCAATTGTCATGATTGGTGAAATTGGTGGTGATGCTGAAGAGCGTGCAGCTGCATTTATTGCAGAGTATGTAACTAAGCCAGTTGTTGGCTACGTTGCAGGCTTCACCGCACCTGAAGGAAAGACTATGGGTCACGCTGGTGCGATTGTTTCTGGTTCTTCAGGAACTGCGCAAGGAAAGAAAGATGCTCTTGAAGCAGCTGGTGTGAAAGTTGGTCAAACTCCAAGTGAAACCGCGCGTTTATTGCGCGCGATCCTAGGCCGCTAAGACCATGTTTGGCCGCGTACTTGGAACCACTACGGCCCAAGTCGCGCGCAGTATTGCCTTTGTTCTACTTCCTATTTCTTTTATCGCACTTTTAGCGTGGGCAACGGCGGGAAGTGCAACTGGAAATACAGGAGATCCGCTGCGAGCAGCGCTATGGATCTGGCTGGGTGCACACCAAGTTCCATTTTCATTAGCACTGCCACCAGCAAATATTGCTGGCTATCTTTCCTATTTACCTTTAGGTGCAGTAGTGCTTCCGATTTTTGCAATTCGAAGTGGGTTTAACCGAGTTATTGATCGCTTAGACCACAACACTTCTACGTTGCCATTGGCTCGACTTCTCTTTGCTATTGAATACAGCATTGCAGCAATGCTTCTTTCTTATTTTTCATCCAATCAAACTGTTAAGCCGGTTTGGTATTTAGCACCGCTTTTTGTTTTTCCACTCGTTCTCATCAGCGCAGCAACGGTTGGCCGTCGACTAGTTTTTGCTCAGGCAGTTTTATACGGATCTAGAGCATTAGCGCTCTTGCTCGGGGTTTCTTCAATCATTCTGGGAATCTCAATTTTCACTCACCTATCAACCGTTAAAAATCTCACAACTGTTTTAGAGCCAGGAATTTTTGGCGGTCTGCTTTTACTACTACTTAATATTCTTTATTTACCAAATGCTGTAGTGGCAACTCTTGGATATTTCTCTGGCGCAGGCTTTGCAGTTGGCTCTGGCACATTGGTTGCACCCTGGAGATTTGATCTCAACTCAATTCCTGCTTTTCCATTGCTAGGTGCAATGCCATCAGGACCATCCTTGTTTGCGCTATTTGGAATTGTTGTGGTGATTCTGACTGGCGCACTTCTTGCAAGTTGGACAATCGATTTAAATATGAGGATTTTGGTTCAAAGTTTAGTTGTTAGCGCAGTCATGTGTGCAGTAATTGGAATCGCAGGCAGTGGAGCACTTCTAACGGACGCGATGTCTGCAGTGGGAGTATCGCCTTGGAAGTTCACACTTTCACTGGCAGCTGAACTATCTCTGGGTGCATTTTTAGCTTTATATTTACCTCGCCTTGGAAAGCGCTAATGAGCCATCGTCTTGTGTTGCTGGCATCAGGTTCAGGAACTCTTGCTCAAGCAATAATCGATGCAGAAGAACTCGATATCGAAATCGTCGCACTCATTAGTGATAATCCGCAAGCACAAGCATTAAAGCGCGCACGAGAATCCAAAATCCAAACTTTTGTCTTACCTATGAAGGATTCACGTGATGAATGGAACCAAGGAATCATTCAAACAGTAGTTTCGCTCTCGGCTGATCTTGTAGTGAGCGCTGGTTTTATGCGAATTCTTTCGCCAGATTTTGTTAACCGTTTTCCAACGATTAATTCTCACCCCGCACTCCTACCTCAATTTCCTGGGGCACATGCAGTGCGCGATGCGCTGGCTGCCGGAGTCGCAGTCACTGGCACGACTGTTCACTGGGTTGATGATGGCGTGGACACGGGCCCAGTCATTACCCAGATGGAAGTACCCGTATTGCCAGGAGATGATGAGGCCACACTTCATGAGAGAATTAAGAAAGTTGAACGCGGTCTCATTGTTGCGACCATAGCCTTGATTCTTCCAACTTTGGAGCACAATGTCTGATTGCAAATCTATTCGTCGAGCACTGGTCAGTGTCTATGACAAAGATCGCTTGCTGGAAATCGGAAATGTACTCAGTGGCGCTGGCGTTGAGATACTTTCAACCGGCTCAACAGCAAAGACATTACAAGCTGCTGGAATAGCTGTAACTGAAGTAAGTGCCTATACAGGTTTCCCAGAGATCATGGGAGGTCGAGTCAAGACTTTGCATCCTCGCGTTCACTCAGGGATCTTGGCCGATCAAAATAACCCAGAGCATCTAGCTGCGATTAAAGATTTAGATATCGAACCTTTTGATTTAGTAATTATCAATCTATATCCCTTTGCAGCCACTATTGCTTCTGGAGCAGATTTTGCTGAGTGCATCGAGCAGATAGATATCGGTGGGCCTTCTATGTTGCGTGGGGCGGCTAAAAACCATGGTTCTGTGGCTGTTATTTGCAAGACTTCGCAATACGACCAGTTGTTATCTGCGATTAAAGCTGGTGGCTTCACACAAGTGCAGCGCAAAGAGTTAGCACTAGAAGTATTTAGAACTACCGCTGAATACGATTTAGCGATTGCCAACTGGCTAGGCCAAAACGATGAACTGCCTGAATGGTTTGGACGGATTTGGCATCGTGAGAGTGTTTTGCGTTATGGGGAAAATCCACATCAAAGTGCGGCAATTTACTCCGGTGGCCCAGTTGGAATCGTGAGTGCCGTGCAGTTGCATGGAAAAGAGATGTCTTTTAACAACTATACGGATGCAGAATCTGCATGGCGGGCGGTGCTAGATCATCGCGATCCAGCAGTAGCAATTATGAAACATGCTAATCCATGTGGAATTGCGGTGTGTGCAGAAGGAGTTGCAGTTGCTTATCAGCATGCACATGAATGTGATCCAGTCTCAGCATATGGTGGGGTAGTTGCTGCTAATCGAAAAGTTGATCTCGCGATGGCAACGCCTCTTTCAGATGTTTTCACCGAAGTTTTAATTGCACCTGATTACGATGCTGATGCATTAGAGCTATTAATGAAGAAGCCATCAATCAGAATTCTTAAATGCGCAATTCCTTCAGTTGCTCCACTAGAGTTGCGCCCGGTATCGGGTGGCATCCTTGTGCAGGAAGCAGATTTAATTGATGCACCTGGTGATTCACCAAGTAGTTGGAAACAAGTCAGTGGCGCAAAAGTAAATAATCAAACTATGAAAGATCTTGAATTCGCATGGCGCAGCGTGAGAAGTGTAAAGAGCAATGCAATTTTGTTAGCAAAAAATACTGCCTCTGTTGGAATTGGAATGGGTCAAGTAAATCGCGTTGATTCTGCCAAGTTAGCTGTTGATCGTGCAGGTGAAAGAGTAAAAGGCTCTGTAGCTGCAAGTGATGCTTTCTTCCCATTTGCTGATGGGCTCGAGATTTTGATCAATGCTGGTGTGGTTGCAATAGTGCAACCAGGTGGAAGTGTTCGAGATGAAGAGGTCATCGCAGCGGCGCAAAAGGCTGGTATTGCGATGTTCTTCACAGGCGTACGTCATTTCTCTCACGCCTAAGAGGCTATTAGGATGAGCACTATGAGTGCACAAATTCTGGATGGAAAAGCATTAGCCTCAAAAATCAAAGGCGAATTAGCTATTCGTGTGACTGAACTTAATTCACGCGGAATCACTCCAGGACTTGGAACTGTTCTTGTGGGTGATGATCCAGGATCACATTCATATGTTGGTGGAAAACACCGCGACTGCCATGAAATTGGAATCAATTCAATTCGTGTGGACCTTCCAGAAAATGCAAGCGAAGCCGATGTTATGGCCGCAATTAAAGATTTAAATTCATCTAAAGAATGCACTGGCTACATCGTTCAACTTCCATTGCCTAAGGGAATTAACACGCAAAGAGTTCTAGAAGCAATTGATCCAGGTAAGGATGCCGATGGTCTACATCCCATGAACTTAGGTCGATTAGTTTCAGGTTATGACGCACCACTACCTTGCACGCCACATGGAATTGTTGAACTCTTATCCCACTATGGCATTAGCACCAAAAGCGCCGAAGTTACCGTTATTGGTCGTGGGTTAACTGTTGGCCGCCCACTTGGCTTGCTGCTTACTCGCAAACAAGAAAATGCAACCGTTACTCTTACACATACCGGAACAAAAGATTTATTAATGCACACAAAAAAGGCCGACATTATTGTGGCTGCTGTGGGACAAGCTCATTTCCTAAAAGCCGAGATGATTAAGCCTGGAGCAGTTGTCATTGATGTTGGTATTTCACGAACCGATAAAGGTTTACTGGGCGATGTTGATCCATCAGTAATGAATGTGGCTTCATGGGTAGCACCCATGCCTGGCGGTGTTGGGCCAATGACTCGAGCGATGTTAGTTAAGAATGTTGTTGATGCATGCGGATAAATGACCGGTTTTTAACGTTAGCTAGCAATGTCGTAATCCTGATTGGGATTGCACTGGGCATCTTTGGAGCAGTGCGAGTTGCATCACTCTTTATTGCCGTGGGCACGGCAGGGATGGCAATTAAGGCCCGTCATCAACGTAAATTCGACTTTTATTTCCCACTTCTTATAGCAATAGCCCTTTTTGCTCTGGCAATTGCACTTCCTCGCGGGCGGTAGAGTTGGGCGTATTGTCGAATGTAGGGAGTACGCGATGGGCGGAAAAGTCACAGTAGTTGGTGCAGGTTTTTATGGTTCAACAACTGCGCTTCGTTTAGCTGAATACAACATCTTCGACACCGTCGTCTTAACTGACATTCTTGAAGGTAAGCCTGAAGGTCTGGCCCTTGATATGAACCAATCTCGTTCAATCGAAGGTTTTGAGACAAAGATAATTGGCGCAACAACATCGCCTGAAGGTGCCGGCTATGAAGCAACGGCTAATTCAGATGTAGTAGTTATTACTGCAGGACTTCCACGTAAGCCAGGAATGAGCCGTATGGATCTCATTGGCGTTAACGCAGGAATCGTTCGCGGAGTTGCAGAAAATATTGCTAAGCATTCACCTAACGCAGTCATCATTGTGGTTTCAAATCCATTAGATGAAATGACTGCTCTTGCTCAACTTGCAACTAACTTTCCAAAAAACCGTGTCATGGGTCAGGCAGGAATGCTAGATACTGCCCGCTTTACTAACTTTGTTGCAGAAAAGCTTGGCGTAAAAGTGGGCTCAGTTAAGACTCTGACTCTTGGTTCACATGGCGACACCATGGTTCCAGTTCCAAGTCGCTGCACAGTAAATGGCAAGCCGCTCAGTGATTTGTTATCGCAAGTTGAAATTGATGAGTTAGTTGATCGCACACGCAATGGTGGCGCCGAAGTAGTTGCACTCCTTAAGACTGGTTCTGCTTACTACGCACCATCTGCAGCTGCTGCCAGAATGGCAAAAGCTGTCATCGAAGATTCAGGTGCAGTAATGCCAGTATGCGCATGGGTTGATGGCGAATATGGAATATCAGGTGTCTATCTCGGTGTTGAAGCCGAGATCGGCCGCACTGGAATTAAGAAAGTTGTTGAAAGTAAGTTGACGGACTCTGAAGTTGAAGCTCTCAAGGCGGCAGCTGAAGCAGTTCGTGCAAAGCAAGCAGACGTACAAACACTCTAAAGGAGCGCGTTTCATGGCCAAGATTAAAGTTGAAGGAACCGTTGTTGAGCTAGATGGCGACGAGATGACTCGCATCATCTGGCAGTTCATCAAAGACTCATTGATCCTTCCTTATTTGGAGGTCAATCTTGAGTACTACGACCTTGGTATGGAAAACCGTGATGCAACAGATGATCAAGTAACTATTGATTCAGCTCATGCAATCCAAAAGCATGGCGTTGGTATTAAGTGCGCAACTATTACTCCTGATGAGGCCCGTGTTGAAGAGTTTGGTCTTAAGAAGATGTGGAAGTCGCCTAATGGAACTGTCCGTAATATCTTGGGCGGAGTGATTTTCCGTGAGCCAATCATTATTAGCAACGTCCCACGTTTAGTTCCACACTGGACTAAGCCAATTGTTATTGGCCGTCACGCATTTGGTGACCAATACCGCGCAACAGATTTCAAGGTTCCAGGTGCGGGCAAGCTAACCATGTCATTTGTTCCAGAAGATGGATCTGCCCCTACCGAGTACACAGTCTTTGATTTCAAATCATCTGGTGTTGCAATGGGTATGTATAACTTGGATGAATCAATCCGCGACTTTGCCCGTGCTTCTTTAAACTATGGCCTTAATCGTAAATTCCCGGTTTACCTTTCAACTAAGAACACAATCTTGAAGGCCTATGACGGCCGCTTCAAAGATATCTTTGAAGATATTTATCAAGCAGAGTTCAAGAGTGCATTTGATGCGGCAGGTATTTGGTATGAGCACCGCCTTATCGATGACATGGTTGCAATGTCACTTCGTATGGAAGGTGGCTATGTCTGGGCATGTAAGAACTATGACGGTGACGTTCAATCTGACACTGTGGCTCAGGGTTACGGCTCACTTGGTCTAATGACTTCTGTGCTGATGACACCAGATGGAAAGGTTGTTGAGTCAGAGGCAGCACACGGCACTGTTACTCGTCACTACCGTGATCACCAAAAAGGTAAAGCAACTTCTACAAATCCAATCGCATCAATTTTTGCCTGGACTCGTGGACTTGCACACCGTGCAAAGCTTGATAACAACGCCGATCTAGCTAAGTTTTGCGACACTCTAGAGCGCGTTTGTATCGAAACTGTTGAGCAAGGCAAGATGACTAAAGACTTATCTTTGCTGATCTCAAAAGAGGCTCCGTATCAAACTACTCAGGAGTTCTTGAATTCAATCGATGAGAACCTGAAGAAGGCAATGGCATAAAATTCCAATAAAAAAACCCGCCGTGTACATACGGCGGGTTTTTTTAATTAATACTTTAAATACGCTCTCCAGTTGTTGAGCTAAACAAGTGAACTGCATTTGGATTTGCAGTAACAGTGATTGTTTGACCAGCCTTTGGAGGATTCTTTGGATCCCAGCGAACAATAATCTGTGCACCTTCATCTGTTGCGTTAGCGAACTTAACGTTTGTGTCAGCTGGCTTTCCATAAACGAAAGCATCTGAACCAAGTTCTTCAACTACTTCAACCAAGACATGGAATCCTTCAGTAGATGGTGTGAAGCCTTCTGGGCGAACACCAACAGTTACTTCATTTCCAGCAGAGGCTGGAACAGCAAGTCCAAGATTTCCGAGCATTGCTTTACCGCCCACGATTGGAGCGTTGAGCAAGTTCATGGCTGGTGAGCCAATAAAGCCTGCGACGAAAGCGTTAGCTGGGTTGTCATAAAGATTACGAGGTGTGTCTACTTGCTGGAGCAAGCCATCCTTAAGAACTGCAACACGATCGCCCATAGTCATAGCTTCAACCTGGTCGTGTGTTACATAAACAGTTGTGATTCCTAAGCGACGCTGCAATGCAGCGATCTGTGTACGAGTTGCAACGCGCAACTTCGCATCAAGGTTTGATAGAGGTTCGTCCATAAGGAAAACCTGAGGTTCGCGAACAATTGCGCGACCCATAGCAACGCGCTGACGTTGTCCACCTGAAAGAGCTTTTGGCTTGCGCTCTAGGTATGGCTCAAGGTCAAGCAACTTTGCTGCTTCAAGAACGCGGCGCTCACGTTCTTCTTTTGGAGTTCCAGCGATCTTAAGTGCGAAGCCCATGTTTTCTGCAACGCTCATGTGTGGGTACAACGCATATGACTGGAATACCATCGCGATATCGCGATCTTTTGGTGCAACGTTTGTAACGTCGCGATCACCAATCAAGATTCTTCCATTATCAACTTCTTCAAGTCCTGCCAACATACGAAGTGATGTTGACTTACCGCAACCTGATGGTCCGACTAAAACCAAAAACTCACCGTCATTGACAGTGAGATTTAATTTATCGACTGCAGGTGCTGTAGTTCCTGGATAGATCCGTGATGCTGCTTCGAAAACTACTGATGCCATGAGATTGCTCTCCTTCTCCGGGCAGGTACGTGCCCGACGGTCCGTGGATGAAGGTGAAGGCCCGGGTGGGCCAACGCACCGAAGGTTACGCGTAAAGGAGGAAATTGGCTAGACCGCCTAGAGCTGCGGTGCCGTATAGTTGTCCACCTAATGGAGTCCCACTCGGTCGGTACGTTATTTGCAGATCTAGCAGTTATTGCTGGCCTTATTGTTCTGGCCTCATTCTTCGTAGCAGCTGAAATCGCCCTCATCTCACTGCGAGATAGCCAAGTTCGAGAAATTGCGACCCGTGGCAAACGTGGCGCTCGCGTTGCAGCCCTAGCCGCACACCCCAACCGATTGCTGGCTGCGGTCCAAATTGGCGTAACTGTCAGCGGCTTTCTCTCTGCCGCCCTTGGAGCTGATCAACTAGGTGATTATGTAATTCCGTGGCTGGAATCTCTAGGCATTTCCAATGGCTGGAGTACGACTATTTCTCTTATTGGTGTCACTTTAGTGATTGCTTACTTCTCTTTAGTCTTTGGTGAGTTAGTTCCAAAGAGAGTGGCTCTATTTAGGGCTGAAGAGATTGCAATGGCAACAGCGGGAATCATTAACATCGTTGCAAACATTTTCCGCCCATTGATCTGGCTACTCTCAAAGTCCACAGACATTGTTTTGCGCGCATTTGGCATCAATCCTAAAGAGGCGAGAAGCCAAATCTCTGAAGAAGAGCTACTAGATCTTGTGGCTGGCCATGCTGCATTAAGTGATGAAGAGCGTGACATCGTTGAAGAAGTCTTTAATGCTTCAGAGCGCCAGATCCATGAAGTGATGGTTCCGCGCACAGAAGTAGATTTTATGGATGTCTCATTTACCGTTGGAAAAGCCATTGAGCTAGTCGTTGATAAAGCGCATTCTCGTTATCCGGTAATTCGTGGTTCATCTGATGAAGTGATTGGTTTTATTCACGTGCGCGATCTGCTTGATACTTCTTTGGCTACTAAGGAAACAAAGATTATTGAACTAGTTCGATCCATTATCTTTTTGCCTGGAACAAAAGGCATTTTGCCTGCGCTCTCTGAGATGCGTAAACAGGGCCAACACGTTGCAATCGTCCTTGATGAATACGGTGGCACAGATGGCATCGTTACTTTGGAAGACTTAGTGGAGTGCCTCATCGGTGATATCCGAGATGAATACGATGAAGATGAATCAGATGTCGCAGTGGAGTCACGCACGGGCGATTTTGAAGTCGATGGCTTGATTTCAATTGAGGATTTAATTGAGCAGACCGGTCTAGAAATTCAAGATGGTCCCTATGAAACTGCCAGTGGCTTTGTTATGCATCATTTGGGCCGAATTCCCAAGGAGCATGACGTAGTAGTGGTCGATGGAGTGCGAATTACAGTGCTTTCTATGGAGGGTAAGCGCGCTGGAGCGCTATTGATCTCTCGTAGCGCATGATGTGTGAAAGAATTAACAGATGAGCGCAAAGCGGGTTTTATCTGGAATCCAGCCAACAAGTGATTCTTTCCACCTTGGCAATTACTTAGGCGCTGTTAAGCAGTGGGTTGATTTACAGGATGGGCATGACGCTTTTTATTGCATCGTTGATTTGCATGCATTAACGGGAGAGATCGAACCGGCGCTACTGCGAAAGCGGACGTTGGCATCAGCCGCACAGTTAATAGCACTTGGAATTTCACCAGAGAAATCAACTCTTTTTGTTCAATCACAAGTTCCACAACACAATCAACTCGGTTGGTTAATGGAGTGCATGGCTGGCTTTGGTGAAGCAAGCCGCATGACGCAGTTCAAAGATAAATCTGCTAAAGGTGGCTCAGACTCTGCGCGCGTTGGACTCTTCACTTATCCCATGTTGCAAGCTGCAGATATTTTGTTGTATCAAGCCAACTTAGTTCCAGTCGGTGAAGATCAACGCCAACACATTGAGCTAACTAGAGATTTAGCAGGCAGATTCAATACTCGTTTTGGTGAGACATTTACAGTTCCAGAAAACTTTATTTTAAAGACTGCGGCCAAGATTCAAGACCTACAAGATCCATCAGCAAAGATGAGTAAGTCATCAGGCTCTGCTGCAGGAGTCCTTGAATTAATGGACACCCCAGAATCAAATGCCAAGAAGATTAAGAGTGCGGCAACTGATGCTGGCCGTGAAGTGAAATTTGATGAAAAAGAAAAGCCTGGAATTAGTAATTTGCTCACAATTCATAGCGCTTTATCTGGCCAATCCATCGTAAGCCTTGAAAAAGAGTTTGATGGCAAGGGCTATGGCGACTTTAAAGGCGCAGTTGCTGAGGTAGTTGTTGAATATTTCCGACCTATTCGCGCTAAGGCAGTTGAGTTATTGAGCGATGAGAAGCATTTGCTTGATATTTTGCATAACGGGGCGACAAAAGCGCGCGTAGTAGCGTCTCAAACCCTTGAAAAAGCCTATGAAAACCTAGGGATCGTTAAATAATCCAGCGTTAGCAGTATCAACTCCAGGTTGAGACTTATCCAAAACGTTACATAGGCCCCATTAAAACCCGAGGGCGAGTGTTGAGTTTATTCATGCATAACTACTAGGCTCACATACACACAGAGCTCCTATACCTGCTTTTGGTAGGCGTAGGGGAGCCCCTTGAAGGAGGAAAATTGAAGAAAGTATTTCGTCTCGTAGCAGTTATCGCTGCAGCAGCTATTGCAGCAACTGCATTTGTTGCACCATCAGCAACTGCAGCATCAAAGGTAAAAGTTGGACTTGCTTATGACATCGGTGGCCGCGGAGACAAGTCTTTCAATGACTCTGCTGCAGCTGGTCTAGATGCTGCCAAGAAGAAGTTTGGCGTTACTGCTAAAGAAGTAACAGTCACAACTGGTTCAGACTCAGAGCGCGAAGACAAGCTCCGCTTGCTCGCCAAGGCTGGATACAACCCAATCATCGCAGTTGGTTTCCTATACGCAGGCCCACTAAAGGCTGTTGCATCAGATTACCCAAACACTCAGTTCGGAATAGTTGATGATGCATCAGTAGATCTTCTCAACGTTGCTGGCCTTATCTTCTCTGAAGAGCAAGGTTCATACTTAGCTGGTGTTGCAGCAGCACTTGGATCAAAATCAGGAAAAATCGGTTATATCGGTGGAGTTCGTATTCCACTTCTACAGAAGTTTGAAGCAGGATTTGTTGCTGGTGTTAAGGCAACAAAGAAGTCTGCAACAGTAGATGTTAAGTATGTAACTGAGTTCCCAGACTTCTCTGGCTTCAATGACCCAGCAAAGTTAAAGGTTATTGCTAAGGGAATGATCGATAAGGGCGTAGATGTAATTTACTCAGCTGCTGGCGGTTCAGGTGCGGGTAACTTCGCAGCTGCACTAGATGCAGGAAAGGCTGGCAAGAAGGTTTGGACTATTGGAGTTGACTCTGATCAGTACCTAACTGCTACAGATGCTGAGAAGAAGAACATGCTTACATCAATGATCAAGCGCGTTGACCGTGCTGTTTATGACGTAATCGCAACATCTGTTGCTGGTTCTTCAGTTAACGACGTTCTCGATGCCAAGGCTGGTATCTACGGACGTTCATACAACTTGGCGTTAGATGGTGTTGGAGTTTCATACTCTGGCGGATACATCACCAAGTTCAAAGCTGCAATCGACAAGGCTGCAGCAGGAATCAAGTCTGGCAAGATTAAGGTTCCAACAAAGCCATAATCACAGATTAAATAGTGGCATTTGGCCCAACAATGGAGTTAAATCTCCTTGTTGGGCCAAATGTTTTTTAATTATCAACTCAAAGGAGAGTCATTAAGTGTCAGTAGCTGTTGAACTGCGACACATCTCCAAGCGTTTCCCAGGCGTAATCGCCAATAAAGATGTTTCGATGAAGGTTGAAACTGGGACTGTTCACGCACTAGTTGGTGAAAATGGTGCAGGCAAGTCCACCGTAATGAAGATTTTGTATGGCATGCAACGCCCAGATGGTGGCGAAATTTTGGTCAATGGCCAAGGCGTTAATTTTAAAAACCCTAATGATGCAATCGATGCAAGTATTGGCATGGTCCACCAGCACTTTATGCTGGCAGATAACTTCACAGTTTTAGAAAATATTATTTTGGGTGCTGAGCCTAAACATGGAATAACAATTGACTTTGCCGCAGCTCGCAAGAAAGTTGCTGATATGTCTGCGGCATATGGCTTAGAAGTTAATCCAGATATTTTGGTTGAAGAGTTAGGCGTTGGGCAGCGCCAACGTGTTGAAATTTTGAAGGTTCTCTATCGTGGTGCTCGAATTTTGATCTTTGATGAACCAACAGCGGTGCTCGTTCCTCAGGAAGTTGATGACTTATTTAATGCACTCAAAGGTCTACGCGCAGAAGGTATGGCAATTATCTTTATCTCTCACAAACTTGATGAGGTATTACGTGTTGCTGATGATGTCACGGTGGTTCGTGCAGGATCAACTGTTGCCCAAGTGAAATCTAAAGATGTCACTGCAAGGCAGTTAGCTGAACTCATGGTGGGCAGTGAACTTCCACAGCCAACTACCCATGGAGATACTCGCCGTCCTGAAGTGACACTCTCACTTAAAGATGTTTCAGTTCCAACTAAATCAGGTAGCCGCGATCTGATTTCTCACATCTCCTTCGACTTACAAGCAGGCGAAGTTATCGGTATAGCTGGAGTTGAGGGAAATGGCCAAGCTGAGTTAGTTGAAGCAATCATGGGTCTGCGTGAATACACCGGCCAGATTGAATTCAAAGGTAAAAACATAGATCACTACTCCGTGGCCCACCGCCATGATGCAGGTATTGGCTTGATTCCAGAAGATCGCCAGCGACAGGCATTAATGATGAATTCACCACTATGGGAAAATAGAATTCTTGGGCATCAAAGAAGTAAGCCCGTTATGCGTGGTTTTATTTTAGATAAGAAAGCCACAATTGCAGATACTCGAGTAATCATGGATGAGTTTGATGTTCGCGCACCAGGCCCACACACTTTGGCCACAGCGTTATCAGGCGGTAACCAACAAAAATTTATTGTAGGACGTGAAATGAGTAAGGCCCCCGCGCTCCTTGTTGCATCACACCCAACTCGTGGCGTGGATGTTGGTGCACAAGCTGCAATTTGGGATGAACTTCGTAGTGCACGCGAAAAGGGAATGGCAATCGTGTTGATCTCAGCCGACCTAGAAGAGCTCATTGGAATGTCTGATCGACTTTTGGTGATGCTGCGCGGTGCGATTACTGCAGAACTTAATCCTCAAAAGACAACTCCTGAGCAACTTGGTTCTGCGATGACTGGTGCACAATGAAAAGTCCATCAACCTCAAAGGTACTTCTAGCAGTTGCTGCGCCTATTGCTGCAGCAGTAGTTTCAATTTTTGTTTCTAGTTTTGCAGTTTTAGCATCAAAGAAATCTCCAATGGATGCCTATAAGACCATGTGGGAGTTTGGTACACAAGCTGGCTCTTTACTTGAAGTTCTCAACATAGCAACCCCTTACTACATTGCAGCAATTGCGATCGCTGTAACTTTTAGGGCAGGTTTATTTAATATTGGTGTTGAAGGCCAACTTCGTTTAGGCGCTCTCTTTAGTGCATACCTGAGTGCAAAATTTGTCTTGCCTCCTGTGCTCCATGTGCTTGCAGTGTTTCTCATTGCCATGACTGTCGGTGGATTATGGGCAGCTATCGCGGCTTACTTAAAGGTTAAGCGCGGCGTGAGCGAAGTCATCTCAACAATTATGTTGAATTCTCTTGCCGTTGGTCTAACGTCGTTCCTATTTTCTCAGTACTTTGCAGAAATTACTGAAGGTTCTAATAACTTAACAACCAAGACGCTTCCAACCTCTGCACAGGTTCCAGATCTGATGCCATTATTGAATAAATTAGGCGTAGAAGATCAGCCTGGCGGCGGGGTTTATGGCATGTTGTTGGTCGCGATTGCACTTGGAATTGCCTTCTGGTTCATTGTTAACCGCACACGTTTTGGATTTGAATTGCGCGCATCAGGTGCAAATCCAATAGCGGCTCGCGTAAGCGGTGTGAACTCAAAGAAAATGATTTTTCTAGCGCTAGTTATTTCAGGTGCAATAGCTGGATTGGCTGGTCTTCCAGATATTCTGGGTGATACTCACTCATACACCATGGGATTTAGACCAGGAGTTGGGTTCACAGCAATTGCTGTGGCGCTACTAGGTCGAAACGGCGCAGTAGGAATGGCAATCAGTGCATTGCTATTCGGCTTCCTTGAAGTGAGCTCACGTTCACTTGAGCTTATCGATATAGCTCCTGAGACTTATGTGATCATGCAAGGTTCAATATTGCTCAGTTCAGTCATTGCCTATGAAGTTATTCGCCGTTACAAGATAACACTGCAGAGCAAAGAGCTTGCAAAGGCGGTGGCAGCATGAAAACTAAGGCAACCAAGCTTTTGCTTAATGCAACACTCGTTCTACTCATCATTTCGATAATTCGCTTAATTACTGGTGCCAGTGACTTAACTAGTATTGGAACTGCATCCGCGGCGCTCTTGCTCTCAGTACCAATTGTTTTAGCTGGACTAGGTGGCTTGTTCTCCGAACGCTCAGGCGTTGTGAACATCGGCCTTGAAGGCATGATGATTCTTGGTGCATGGGCCGGCGGATTTATTGGTTCCAAGCACGGACCATGGCTTGGTTTAGCAGCTGCGGTTTTCTTTGGCTCAGTGGGTGCTCTTGTGCACGCAATTGCAACAATTTCCTTTGGTGTTGATCATGTCGTCTCTGGTGTTGCTATCAACATCATCGCTGCAGGATTAGTCCGCTATCTTTCAACAATTTTGTATCAAGGTGGATCATGGCCAGGGCCATCACAATCACCAGATGTTGATGCAATCTCAAACAATGGGTTACCTGTGCTTTCAGGTGGAACTTACTTTGGTTGGAAGAGCCCTGATATTTTGACGCCAATCGCTGAAAAACAATGGTTTCTCATCTCTGACATAGCCTCAATTCTCCGCGGTTTCACTGGCGATCTTTCCTATGTAACGATGATTGCAGTTGCCATAGTTCCAATCTCATTCTTTATTCTTTGGAAAACATCTTTTGGACTTCGACTACGCAGCGCTGGCGAGGCACCAATTGCTGCTGAATCACTGGGCGTAAATGTTTACTTCATGAAGTATTCAGGTGTTCTCATCTCAGGTGGCTTAGCTGGATTAGGTGGTGGATTCTTAGCAATTGTTGCGGCGAACCACTATCAAGAAAACCAAGTTGCTGGACGCGGTTACATCGGTCTTGCTGCCTTGCTCTTTGGAAATTATCGACCAGGTGGAATTCTGATGGGTGCTGGTTTGTTCGGTTTTGCCGATGCGTTGCAGTTACGTGATTCAGCGGCAATTCATGCGCTTATTCTTTTGATTGTTGTCACTCTTGCCTACCTTGTTTATCGTGATGTGCGAAAGGGTAGATATCTTTCCGCGGCAATTAGTGGCGTAATGTCAGCTGGCTTTATGTGGTTCTACTTAGCAGTTGATGTTCTTCCAGGACAGTTAGTAACAATGACGCCATACATTGCAACCCTTCTGGTTTTATCACTCGCATCCCAGCGCCTACGAATGCCAGCAGCTGACGGCATTCCATATCGTCGCGGCGGATCGTAATGAAGGCTATTGATTGGGATGCACTGCACACCGCTGCAGTAGCAGCAATGAAAACGGCTTATGCACCTTATTCAAAGTTTCCTGTTGGTGTTGCAGCGTTAGTAGATGATGGTCGAATTGTTTCTGGATGCAATGTTGAAAATGCCAGTTATGGTTTAGGGCTTTGTGCAGAGTGCGGATTAGTGTCAAACCTCATCGCAACAGGTGGTGGTCGTTTAGTTGCAATTTCATGTGTTGATGGACAGGGAAATCACTTGGCACCATGTGGGCGATGCCGCCAACTCTTATTTGAGCATGGCGGATCTAATGCGCTATTGATGACAGATGATGGGCCACAAACAATGGCGGCTATGTTGCCTTGGGCTTTTGGCCCTGATGATTTAGACCGCAACGAGCGCTAAATGTCGCAGGTTGAGGCTTTCTCAGCAGCTGAAGTAATCGCTGCAAAACGTGATCGGCATTCACTCACTGATCCACAAATCGATTGGGTCATCGATGCATACACACGCAGCGCAGTAGCCGATGAACAAATGTCTGCACTGTTAATGGCAATCTTGCTCAACGGCATGGAATCTCGTGAAATTTCCCGATGGACTGATGCAATGATTAATAGCGGTGAGCGTATGAACTGGTCAGCGCTTACGAGACCAACAGTTGATAAGCATTCAACGGGTGGAGTCGGGGACAAGATCACTTTGCCTCTAGCGCCACTAGTTGCTGCGTGTGGTGCTGCCGTTCCACAGCTCTCTGGTCGAGGTTTAGGTCATACGGGTGGAACTTTAGATAAGTTGGAATCAATTCCTGGTTGGCGTGCATCTCTTTCAAATGAAGAAATGCTTAAAGTTTTGCAGGATTGTGGCGCTGTTATTTGTGCAGCTGGAGCAGGGTTAGCCCCAGCGGATAAGAAGCTCTATGCACTGCGTGATGTCACTGCCACGGTGGAAGCTATTCCACTCATTGCATCATCGATTATGAGTAAGAAGATTGCAGAAGGAACAAGTGCACTGGTGCTAGATGTTAAGACTGGTGCTGGTGCATTCATGAGTGATCCGCAAAAGGCTAAAGAGTTGGCACACGTGATGGTGGGTCTAGGAAAACGTGCTGGGGTAAAGACAATCGCACTTGTAACAGCAATGGATATTCCATTGGGCTTAACTGCAGGTAATGCTTTAGAAGTACGCGAATCTGTAGAAGTATTGGCCGGCGGTGGACCAGCCGATGTCATCGAACTTACCGTTCTACTTGCACGTGAGATGTTAGAACTTGTTGGTATCACTAACGTTGATCCAGCTGATATGTTAAAAAATGGAAAAGCAATGGATGTTTGGCGTCAGATGATTAGTGCCCAGGGCGGAGATCCTGATGCAAAACTTCCAACTGCAAAAGAGAATTTAGTTATTACGGCGCCATCGAGTGGAACGATTCTTTCAATGGATGCACTGAAGGTGGGGCTGGCTGCCTGGCGTTTAGGAGCAGGCCGTTCACGCCAAGGCGAGGCAGTTCAGGCTGGGGCTGGAATCCAGATTCACGCTAAACCTGGTGATGTTGTTGCCGCTGGAGCTGCGCTCTATACATTGCATACCGATACTCCAGCAGCCTTTGCCCGTGCCCAGGAATCACTTACTAATTCAGTAACTATTGGCGATTTACCAAAGGATGGAAAAATAGATAGATTGCCACTAGTAGTCGAACGAATTACGGATTGAGAGCATTCAGTTGAGCCTTACAAGTAAGCCCTCACCAGCCCAGATTAAGCGTGTTCCAAAAGTGCTTTTGCATGATCACCTTGATGGCGGACTACGACCACAAACAATCATTGATATCGCAGGCGAGATTGGTTACACCGCGCTTCCAACTACTGATGCTGCTGAACTTGCAACATGGTTCCGTGAATCATGTGATTCGGGATCTTTAGTTCGATACTTAGAGACTTTTTCTCACACAATCGCAGTGATGCAACGTCGTGAAGACATTGTTCGAGTTGCACGTGAGTGTGCATTAGATTTGGCACGAGATGGTGTTGTGTATGCTGAAGTTCGCGGTGCACCTGAGCTATTCACGGCAAAAGGTTTATCCATGGCCAATGTTGTCGATGCAACTATTGAAGGTTATCAACAGGGCATGGCAGAGGCTAAAGCTGAAGGTCATGAAATTCATGTCTTTTCATTGCTCTGCGGAATGCGCCAGAACAAACTCTCACAAGAGGTTGCTGAATTAGTAGTGAAGTATCGCGATAAAGGTGTTGTTGGTTTTGATATTGCAGGTCCAGAAGATGGATTCCCACCAAGTGATCAGAAAGAAACTTTTGATTACTTACGTAAAGAGGATGCTCACTTCACGATTCATGCTGGCGAGGCATATGGACTACCTTCTATTTGGGAAGCGATTCAACTTTGTGGTGCTGAGCGCTTAGGTCATGGCGTTCGAATCATCGATGACATTGATTTCTCAGGCCCAGAACCAAAGCTAGGACAACTTGCTTCCTATGTTAGAGATCGCAGAATTCCACTAGAGCTATGTCCAACTTCTAATCTTCAAACAGGTGCCGCCAAGAGTTATGCCGAACATCCCATCGGAGCCTTGGCCCGCTTGCGCTTTAGAGTCACTCTCAACACTGATAACCGCTTGATGAGTCAGACTTCAATGTCATTTGAGATGGAAGAGGCTGTAAAGGCATTTGGCTGGGATTTTGCAGAGCTTCAGCGCATCACAATTAATGCGATGAAAAGCGCGTTTATTCCATATCCAGAGCGTTTAAAGATTATTGATGGTGTTATTAAACCTGGCTATGCGAAAATCTCTGCTGAGTAATGATTGATTTCAATAATCCTACTTTTGTCGCCAACCCATATGAGCAATTAAAGGCTCTTCGTGAGATTGGCAAACCTGTCTGGCATGAGGGGATGCAGTTATTTCTTGCAGCACGCCACAGTGATGCAAATGATGTTTTTAGAAATAAGTCATTAGGTCGTATTTTCACAGACAAGAGCCCAGAATTTGAGTGGGAAACGTTCAACTGGCTTCACTCAGATTCGATTCTAGATAGTGAACCACCCAAGCACACTCGTTTGCGTTCTTTGGTTGCCAAAGCATTTAATCGAAACAAGATTGTAGGTATGCGACCGGCGGTGGAGCGCATCACGCAGCAGCTACTGGATGCAATTGATGAAAAAGTGAAATCAGGGGAGAACTTTGATTTAATCGCTGATTACGCGGAGCCTCTACCAGTAAAAATCATTGCTGATTTGTTGGGCTTTCCAGAATCTGAAGAGCACTTATTGCGTCCATGGTCACAATCAATTGTGAAGATGTATGAAGTCAATCCATCAGAGCAGTACCAAATTGAGGCCAAGAAGGCGGCGGGAGAGTTCGCCGAGTATGTTCGCAATTTAGCTGAGCACCGTAAAACAAATCCAGGTCAGGATCTCATTACTGATTTAGCAATGGTTGAAGAGAATGGCGAAAAGTTAAACTCCCATGAGCTAGTGGCAACATGTGTGCTTTTACTTAACGCAGGTCATGAGGCAAGTGTGAATGCATTTGGAAATGGAATGGTTGCAGCCCTCGAGCGTCCTGACCAAGCCGAACTTCTGCGCAAAAACTCACGTGTAATTACAGATACGGCTTTGGAAGAATTCATGCGATTTGATGCCCCGCTTCACTTATTTGAGCGTACGGCAACTACAGATACCGAGCTTGGAGGCGTGAAAATAGAGAAGGGCCAGAAGATTGCAGCCCTGATTGGCTCTGCTAATCGTGATTCCTTAGTCTTTGAAAGGGCCGATGAAATGGATTTAACTCGCGATCCCAATCCGCACATTGGTTTTGGAGCAGGCATTCACTTCTGTTTAGGCGCACCTCTAGCCCGTTTAGAAATGAGTGTTTCTTTGCCGGCGTTGTGGGAGAGACATCCCAATATGCAATTAGCTGGCACACCAGTGCGCAGACCTACTTTTGTATTACGAGGTTATGAAAGTGTCTCAATCTCTGCTTGAGAAGGATATGAGGATTGCGCACCTTTGCGTGTGACGCTCATCGATGCAACTTTAACTCCTAACTTCATCGCATCTTCTGGGCTCTTTCCACTTGCTAGAGCAAAAGCAAAGGTTCCAACGAAGGCATCACCAGCACCAGTTGTATCCACAGCATTTACTTTCGGCGCACCCACTCGAGTGAGATTTCCATCGGAGGTAATCAACACAGCACCTTCTGATCCCAAAGTGACAATGGAATTCTTACCTGGTCTAAATCCTTTTAGAACTTCATCACTAATAGGTGATTGACCATGGAGTTCTTTGAACTCAGTTTCATTAGGAATGATCCAGTCCGTTACTTCTAGAAGTTCTTTACTAAGAGGCTGAAATGGCGCTGGATTAAGAATAGTCACACACCCTCGCGCTTTAGCTGCACTAAATGCAGCCAGAGTTACGTCCTGCTTGATTTCACATTGGGCAACGACAACTGCAAGCTCTGGGATAGAATCAATAGCTTGAACAGTCTTTTTCAATTCAATCTCATGATTTGCCCCAGGAATAATCACGATTCTATTTTCACCATTGGCATCGACCCAAATATGCGCAACACCGTTTGGGGTGTCACTGCGTTCTAAAAATTCGGAACCGATACTTAGCTTCTTGAAGTTTTCAGCTATCAAGTCACCGAATAAGTCTTTACCTAACTTTCCAACAAAGTGAACTTGGGCTCCGCAATGTGCGGCAATAACGGCCTGATTAGCTCCTTTACCGCCAAAACCGGTAGTAAATAGATCGCCTTCTAAAGTTTGCCCAGGAGCAGGAATTACTTTGGTATAGGCAGTTAAATCAATCATTGCACTGCCAACTATCGCTATTACTGCTTTGCTCATACCGCTAGGCTATCGCTTATGGAAAAAACTTCAATCATTCTTGATGTTGATACCGGCGTTGACGATGCCTTTGCGGTCCTTTTTGCCGCTATGCATCCAGCAATCAATTTACTAGGAGTCACCTGTGTTGATGGCAATACCAATGTTGATCAGGTCATAGCTAATACCTTGAAGGTTTTAGATGCAGCTGGAGCGGGGGATATTCCAGTTGCTCGAGGCGCAGTTCGTCCACTACTCGGTAAGTCTGAGTATGCCGAATACGTGCATGGTGCAGATGGAATGGGCGATCTTGGTATTACCCCATCACGTCGAAAAGTTGATTCCCGTTCTGCTATTGAACTTCTTCGCGATTTAATTGAAGAATCAAAGGAGCCAGTAACACTCGTACCAATCGCCCCTCTTACAAACATTGCTCTCTTTTTGCGCGCATTTCCTGAGACTGCCAAAAAATTGCACAGAATTGTTTTGATGGGTGGATCAGCATCAGCTGGTAATGCAACGGCTGCAGCTGAGTTTAATGTTTGGCATGATCCAGAAGCAGCCGCAATTGTTTTCCAAAGCGGTGTGCCAATAACTATGTATGGGTTAGATGTCTTTATGCGTCCAGGTGCAACAAGTGAGAATGCAGCACAACTACTCAAATCCTCTGATCCTGCTCCACAGTTTGCTGCAACCCTTATAGAGGCATTTATTGAACGCCTACATGTCTCACCCATTACTTTGGGGGATTACGGGGCAGTAGCGTGTGTAATACATCCAGAGCTATTTACAACTGAACTCTTTGATGTCGTGGTTGATACATCACAAGGACCTGCGCGTGGTCAAACAATCTGTGATCGCAGAGCACCATTTTTAAAGTCCATAGAGCCAAATGATTTAGCTGATTCAGCTTCAGTGCGCGTGGTTCTAGACTTAGATGTTGCTGCTGTTGAACAACTATGGTTTAAAACCATTGATAAAGGCTGGCTATAGACCTATTGGATGCCAGACAGTCTTGTTTTCCATGAAGGCAAGAATGCGCCCAGGATCAGCGTTTTTAAAGCTATAGATTCTCTTGAGGTTTTCAGTTCCTGCAGATTTAACCTCTGCATGCTTTTTCCCACCTAAACCTGAGATATCTAAACCATCAATATCCATATGTGAAGCCATCCAAGGAGTAATTTCATCTTTCTTTCCAGTCAAAATGTTAATTACTCCAGCTGGAACATCACTTGTTGCAATCACTTCAGCAAAGCTCATGGCGGATAACGGCGCTTTTGTGCTTGCTAGAACGATGACGGTGTTACCACCAACAATGATGGGTGCAATTGAATCAATCAAACCAAGCAAGGAAGGTGTCTCTGGAGCAATGGCTGCAATCACTCCCATGCTTTCAGGGATTGTGAAGTTGTAATAAGGACCAGCCACAGGGTTGAGAGCACCTGAAAGTGATGAAATCTTGTCGCTCCATCCCGCATACCAAACAAGACGGTCAACTGAATCTGTCACTTCTTTTTCAGCTTTTGCTTTAGAAACTTCAGTGACTGTGACAATTTCATCAACGAATTGAGTACGACGACCTTCAAGCATTTCTGCTAGTCGGTAGAGAATTTGTCCCTTGTTATAGGCAGTTGCTTTGTTCCATCCATGTTGGGCAGCACGGGCTGCAACAACGGCATCTTTCAAATCTTTACGAGATGCTAAGCATGGGTTTGCAATAAAGACACCCTTTGCACTCTTAACTTCATATGTTCGCCCAGACTCAGTACGTGGGAACGCTCCATTAATAAATAGCTTGTATGTCTTTTTCACATCAATTCGATTACTCATGTGAGACTCCCTTCAAATATGCAGACAAGCCATGTCGTCCGCCTTCACGACCCCAACCGGATTCTTTATATCCACCAAATGGTGAAGTCGGATCAAATTTATTGAATGTGTTAGCCCAGATGACACCTGCGCGAAGTTGTTGAGATGCCCATAAAACCTTAGATCCCTTTTCACTCCAGATGCCGGCAGAGAGTCCGAATGGAGTGTTATTGGCTTTATCTATACCTTCTTGAGGCGTTCTAAAAGTTAAAACTGAAAGTACTGGACCAAAGATTTCTTCGCGGGCAATGCGGTGGGCTTGAGTTACACCTGTAAAGATCGTTGGCGCAAACCAGAAACCCTTGCCAGGCAGATCACATGGCGCACTCCAACGCTCGGCGCCCTCAGAATCCCCTGCAGCAGTAAGTTCGCGAATCTTTAATAGCTGTTCCTTGCTATTAATGGCTCCTAAATCTGTGTTCTTATCCATGGGATCACCCACACGGATCTTAGCCATTCTATTTTTAAGCTTTTCTAATACTTCATCAGCAATGCTCTCTTGCAGGATTAAGCGAGAACCAGCACAGCAGACATGGCCTTGATTAAAGAAAATTCCATTAACAATGCCTTCAACACTTTCATCGATGGCAGCATCTTCAAAGATGATATTTGCAGCTTTACCGCCGAGCTCTAAGGTCACACTCTTATTTGTTGGAGCCACTGCGCGGGCAATAATTTTGCCAACTTCAGTAGATCCAGTAAATGCAATCTTGTCGATTCCTGGATGATTAACAATAAGTGCACCAGTTGAACCATCACCGGTCACGATATTCACAACTCCTGCAGGAAGTTCTGCCTGTTGGCACACTTCAGCAAACAAAAGCGCGGTAAGGGATGTTGTTTCAGCTGGCTTTAGAACAACTGTGTTTCCAGCAGCAAGTGCAGGTGCAACCTTCCACGCCAACATCAATAATGGAAAATTCCAAGGGATAATTTGACCTGCAACGCCGTGAGCTTTTGGAGTTGTTCCTAAGCCTGCATATTCAAGTTTGTCAGCCCATCCTGCGTGATAGAAGAAATGTGCTGCAGAAAGTGGAACATCTACATCGCGCGATTCACGAATTGGCTTTCCATTATCAAGGGTTTCAAGTACTGCGAATTCACGTGAGCGCTCTTGCATGATGCGAGCGATACGAAATAGATACTTTCCACGCTCTTTACCGCTCATTTTTGACCACGTAGTTGTGTATGCCTTGCGCGCAGCCTTTACAGCAGCATCAACATCGCTTTTACCGCCACGTGCAATCTGTGAAAGAACTTCTTCAGTAGCTGGATTAATGGTGGGGAAGTGCTTGCTTCCAGCAACAAACTTGCCACCTATGAAATGTCCGTACTTAGGCTTGATCGATACGAGGGCGCGCGACTCAGGAGCCGGCGCGTATTCAAAAGACAATTTTTCCCCCATTAGTCGATCGTCACATACTGAGGGCTAGCGTAGTAGCCATCATCCATTTTCATGCGTTGCATTAATAAGTCATTCAATAACGCACTAGCCCCAATACGAAACAGTGATGGTTTGAGCCATTCAGGCCCAGCGGTCTCATTGACTAGGACTAGCTGCTTGATGGCATCTTTAGTATTTCTGATTCCTCCAGCAGGTTTAACGCCAATTCGCACCTGTGTCATTGCATAAAAATCTCTCACTGCCTCAAGCATGACAAGAACAACAGGGGCGGTAGCAGCTGGTGCAACTTTTCCTGTTGAAGTTTTAATGAAATCTGCCCCAGCTGCCATGGCTAAAAATGAGGCTTTACGAACATTGTCATATGTAACTAGTTCGCCTGTTTCAAAGATAACTTTTAAATGTGCTTGAGTGCCACATACTTCACGGATCTTCACGATTTCATCAAAGACTTCGATATATCGACCTGAAAGAAATGCACCGCGGTCAATCACCATATCAATTTCTGAAGCACCAGCATCAACTGCATCTTTTGTATCTTGAATCTTTACTTCCATTGAGGCACGACCAGATGGGAAAGCAGTTGAAACCGCTGCCACACCAACATGCTGACCACCGATTAGATCTAAGTGCGTGCGGGCAATTTTGACCATGTCGTTGTAAACACAGACTGCTCCCACGCTTGGAACAGAGGAATCTGTTGGGTCAGGTCGCACAGCTTTAGTGCATAGCGCCTTAACTTTTCCAGGTGTATCTGCACCTTCTAAAGTTGTTAAATCCACCATTGTGATTGCAGTGTCGATTGCCCATCGCTTAGAGGTTGTTTTAATACTACGAGTGGCCAACATTGCTGCTCTTGCATCAGCACCAACTTGATCAACTCCTGATAGCGAACCCAGATATTTCTTTAGGGATGCTTCAGTACCATCGACTAAACCATAAAAACTCACGATAGTAATTCCTTCAATGGGGCTCGTAACTGATCCAGAACCGTTTGCGCAGTTGCAGAATCCTTTGCAATTGCCTCAATGTAACACTTCATCTTTGCTTCTGTGCCACTGGGACGAATGATTATTCGAATTCCACCATCGAGCCAAATGCGTAAGCCATCTGTAGGGGGTAATCCATCCTTTGGTTTAGCAAGATCATCAATAGATGTGACTGTGCGACCAGCAATTTCTTTAGGGGAATTGCGGCGCAAATTTCCCATGATTACACCCACTTGAGAAAGATCGCTCAGGCGTATTGAAATCTGCTCAGTTGCATGAAAACCATGACGAGCCCACACTTCATCGAGCAGATCAAGAAGAGTCTTACTCTGTGCAGCTAAATCAGTTGCTATCTGAGCCAGCTTGATTGCCGCTGATATTCCATCTTTGTCATTGACCGTAACTGCATCAACGGCATAGCCAAGAGCCTCTTCATAACCAAAAGTTAGTCCATCAATTTTAGCTAACCATTTAAAGCCTGTTAGGGTTTCTCTAAAATCAAGTTTGTAGTGAGCAGCAATTTTGCTCAATATTGATGAGGAAACTATGGAGTTAGCAAGGATTCCCTGAGTTGTTGCCCGAGCGATAGTTTCGCCAAAAATTACGCCTAATTCATCCCCGCGCAACATTCTCCAGCCTTTAACCGGATCCTTTACTGCAGCCGCGCAGCGATCTGCATCTGGATCGTTAGCAATTACTAGATCAGCATCAAATGCTCGTGCAGTTTCTAAAGCCAAATCAATTGCACCTGGTTCTTCAGGATTTGGAAATGCAACGGTTGGAAAATCTGGATCTGGTTTTGCTTGAGAATCAACCAAGATGGGCTGTGGGAACCCTGCTTTATGAAAGACATGTTGAAGAGTTTCAGTTCCAACACCATGCATCGCGGTGTAAACAATCTTTAGATTTCCAGGCTTATGAGCAAGAGCTGCTGTAATTCCTACATATTTATCAACAACTTCTTCGCCTAATACTGTCCATTCCTTTCCACGAGGGTGTGAAGCAAGAGATGTGATTGAATCTATTTTCTGTGCAATTGACTCATCTGTTGGTGAAACTATCTGTGAACCACGGTAATGGATTCCATCAACCGTGCCACCTAAATACACTTTGTAACCATTATCTTGTGGGGGATTGTGGCTAGCGGTAACCATAATTCCCACATCACATTTCAATTCATTTGTGGCAAAAGCTAAGACAGGAGTGGGAAGTGGGCGGGGCAAGACATAAACCTTCATACCGGCACCACTCATAATTTGCGCAGTTTCAAAGGTGAAATCCTCAGAGCCATAACGGGCATCACGGCCAATTACTACTGAAGTTAAATTACGTTCCTTCATATATGCCGCAAGACCTGCAGCTGTTCGACCAACGACTGCTCGGTTCATTCCTGATGGCCCTGGGCGAATGGGACCACGCAATCCAGCAGTGCCGAACTGTAAAAAGCCGGAGAAAGAGGCGCGGAGCTCTACTTCATTATTGGAATCTAGCCATTGCTGTAATTGGGCAGCAGTCTTTGGATCTGGATCATCAGCAATCCAAGCTTGAACTTCTTGTTTTAGATCCATGTTCCTAGAATAACTTCGGAATTACCCCTTTGAGAAGAGCGCCCATTCGATCTGCAGCGGCCTTTCCAGCGGCAATAACTTCTTCATGATTAAGCTTTTCGCCAGTAACACCAGCAGCTGCATTTGTTACTAATGAAATTCCAAGAACTTCAGCACCTAATGCATGTGCAGCAATTGCTTCAGGAACCGTGGACATACCAACTAAATCCGCTCCCATAGTCCGCATCATTAAAATCTCAGCTGGGGTTTCATAAGTTGGGCCACGCCAGTGCACGTAGACACCCTCTTCAAGTGATGAATCTTCTTTCTTAACAATTTCGCGAATTCGCTTGCTATAGAGATCTGTTAAATCAACAAAGGTTGCGCCAGATAATGGAGACACAGCAGTTAAAGAGATGTGATCACGAATCAGAACTGGCTGGCCAACTTTGTAAGCCTTATTTATTCCACCACACGCATTAGTCAAAATAATAACTTTGCATCCAGCTTTAACCGCAGTTCGAACGCTATGGACAACAGGCTCAACACCTTTACCTTCATAGAGATGTGTACGACCTAAAAAGACGAGTGCTCGTAGTTTCTTGCCATTTGTATCAATTTCATAGGAGCGAACTTTTCCTGAGTGCCCCTGAACTGTTGGAGGAAGAAAGCCAGTTATATCTTCAGCGTTGCATTCATATGCTGGAGTTCCTAAGGCATCAACTGCGCTCACCCAACCAGAACCCATTACTAGGGCAACATCATGGGAGGCGACTCCTGTGCGCTCTGTGATTTCTTTAGCTGCAGCAGTTGCTGCGGCTAGTGGATCGGAATAGAGGAGTTCGCTATTTGTCATGCATCAATGATGTCACAAAGAGCTGTTCCACTAGAAACTGTGGCCCCTATGACTGCGCTCAAATTGCTAATAACGCCGGCTTTATGAGCCATGAGTGGTTGTTCCATTTTCATCGCTTCTAGAACGATAACTAAATCGCCCACTTCTACTCGATCACCTTCTTTAACTGCAATCTTCACAACAGTTCCCTGCATTGGACTATTCAGTGCTGCTCCACCTGCTCCACCGGCCATGGATTGCTTTGCTCGGTGACGCTTAACTACTGGCTTTGGAGCGTGTACTAAGACTTCAAAGCGCTTTCCATTTACTTCAGCTACTAAATACTCAGGTGCCATATGTGTCTCAAGTGGGACAACAGGTGCTTGATACATTGGAATCTCATTATTGAATTCATTTTCAATATAGCTGGTGTAGATCTTAAACTCCTGAGTAAAAGCTGGATCTTCCAAAATTGCACGGTGGAATGGGAGCGCTGTAGCTAATCCTTCGACATTAAATTCCGCCAAAGCGCGACGAGCACGCTCAATAGCCTGTTCACGTGTTGCGCCAGTAACAATGAGTTTTGCTAGTAACGAATCAAAATTACCCCCGATGGTATCTCCATTTTTAAAGCCAGCATCAACTCTGACGCCAGGTCCAGTTGGAATAACCCAATCAGTAATACGTCCAGGTGCTGGGAGAAATGAGCGACCTGGGTCTTCTCCGTTAATACGAAACTCAATTGAGTGCCCACGAATAACTGGGTCATCAAAGCCAAGTGATTCACCCATTGCAATTCTAAATTGTTCACGAACTAAATCAATTCCCGTTACTTCCTCGCTCACTGGGTGCTCCACCTGCAAGCGAGTATTTACTTCTAGAAATGAGATTGTTCCATCAAGGCCAATTAAGAATTCACAAGTACCAGCACCAACGTAGCCAGCCTCTTTCATAATGGCTTTACTTGATCTATAGAGCTCTTCTTCTTGTGCTTTGCTCAAAAATGGTGCAGGTGCTTCTTCAACAAGTTTTTGGTGGCGGCGTTGCAGTGAACAATCGCGAGTACTAACGACCACTGCGTGACCATGCTTATCAACTAAAACTTGGGTTTCAACGTGGCGGGGCTTATCCAAATAACGTTCAACGAAGCATTCACCGCGACCAAAACCACTTATTGCTTCACGCACGGCAGAGGCAAATAACTCTGGAATCTCCTCCATGGTGCGGGCTACTTTTAATCCACGTCCACCACCACCATGAGCGGCCTTGATTGCGATAGGTAATCCATACTCTTTAGCAAAAGCTAAGACTTCTTCATGCCCCTCAACTGGATCTTTGGTTCCGGCAACAAGAGGCGCACCAGCTTTAGCTGCAATTTTACGTGCAGAGACTTTATCTCCCAGCGCACGAATTGCTGCAGGGGAAGGCCCAATCCAAATAAGACCAGCATCGATAACTGCTTGAGCAAAGTTGGCATTTTCAGATAAGAATCCATAACCAGGGTGAACTGCATCAGCACCTGATTGCTTGGCAACTTCGATAAGTTTTTCGATATTTAGATAGGTCTGAGTCGCAGTTGTTCCATGCAGAGAAAAGGCAGAATCAGCCATCTGGGAATGAATTGAATTGCGGTCTTCCTCTGAATAAACCGCAACGCTTTCTAAACCATGATCTTTACACGCACGAATGACACGGACAGCAATTTCGCCGCGGTTGGCAATCAAAACGCGCTTCATTGCATCACCTTAACTTCTGGCCAGGAGTAGCCGAGTTGCGCAAAGGCTTTTCTAACAAAGGGCATAGAAATTCCCACCACATTTGTGTAGTCACCCTCAATAGAGGGGATGAAGGGAGAGCTAAATCCATCAAGAGTAAATCCACCGGCAACGTGCAACGGTTCGCCAGTTGCAACATAATCTGCAATCTCAGCATCTGTCATGTCGTCAAAAGTTACTTTTGTAGTGACGATACTTGAAATCTCTTTGTCTTTTGTTGTGTCAATAATGCAGTGACCGGTATGGAGTAATCCGGTGTTTCCGCGAACTCTAGAGGCACGTTCAATTGCAATCTCAGCAGTCGCTGGCTTACCTAGAGATTGTAAATTAAATTCGAAGGTTGAATCACAGCCAATAATTATCGCTGGAAAATCTATTTGCTCCCGAATTGTGTGAGCCTTAGTTATTGCCAAGGCAATGACCATATCGGCAGGTGTCATGGCATTAAAGAAATCAGTTTCTTCATCAACATTGCTCACCATAATTGTTGGCTTTAATCCGGCTGATTCGAGTAAGCGCCGTCTGGACACAGATGCAGAAGCTAAAACAATTCTTGGCATTGTTTATGAGTTCTTTCGTGCGCCAAAAGTAATTTTATTGGACAAATCTTGTCGTAGTTGAGGCAAACCATAAATGCTTCGGCGAATCACAGGCTTTAGTTCTTCACGTTTGTGTTGAGCCAAGGCGGTTTTGAGTACTTCTAACTCTTGCGGTGTTGGATCTCCTTTAATGATTGAAAACTCCATTACAGCGGAATATTTCCATGTTTACGGGCCGGTAATGTGTCGCGCTTAGTGCGCAATGTTCTAAATGCTTTTGTGATGTATGCACGAGATTGATTTGGTTCAATGACTGTATCAATTGTTCCGCGCTCAGCGGCTAAGTATGGATTTGCGAGTGATTCGTTGTATTCATCGATTAACTCAGCTCTAGCAGCAACTGGATCCTTTGCATCAGCAATTTCCTTGCGATACAAAATATTTACTGCACCTTGCGCGCCCATAACGGCAATCTCAGCACTTGGCCAAGCAAAGTTAATATCGCTACCAAGATATTTAGAACCCATAACGATAAATGCTCCGCCATATGCTTTACGAGTAATGAGAGTTACAAGTGGAACAGATGCTTCTGCATAGGCATAGAGTAATTTAGCTCCACGACGAATAATTCCATCCCATTCCTGCTCAGTTCCAGGCAAGAAACCAGGCACATCAACAAGGGTTAAGATTGGGATATTAAATGCATCGCAAAAGCGTAAGAATCGTGCAGCTTTTTCGCTGGAGTTAATATCAAGCGTTCCAGCCAACTGATTAGGTTGATTTGCAATTATTCCAATTGATTCACCTTCGATGCGGGCAAAACCAACAACGATATTTGGAGCATAGAGAGCATGGACTTCTAGAAACTCTGCTTCATCGACTAGCGCTTGAATCAAAATCTTCATGTCATATGGTTGATTTGGGCTATCTGGAATCAATGTATCAAGTGCGATATCTGAAGCTTTCTTTTCTAAAAGCTCTGTTGGTGGAAGATGTGGAGCTCTATCCATATTATTTGATGGTAAATATGAAAGAAGCGCCTTAACGTAATCAATCGCATCTGCTTCATTTTCAGCTAGGTAGTGTGAATTACCAGTACGAACATTATGAGTTCGTGCTCCGCCTAACTCTTCCATTCCTACTTCTTCACCAGTGACTGTCTTAATAACATCTGGACCGGTAATAAACATATGTGAAGTCTCGTTAACCATCACAGTAAAGTCAGTAAGTGCAGGTGAGTAAGCAGAACCACCAGCACAAGGTCCAAGGATCAAAGAGATTTGAGGAATAACTCCAGAAGAGCGAGTGTTTAGGCGGAAGATTTTTCCGTAACCCGCAAGAGAAGCAACACCTTCTTGAATACGAGCTCCACCTGAGTCATTAATTCCAATGAGTGGAATTCCACTCTTTAAAGCAAACGCTGCAATCTTTACGATCTTTTCTGCATGAACTTCACCAAGTGATCCACCCATGATGGTGAAATCTTGTGAATACAAAGCAATAGGGCGTCCATCGACAGTTGCTGTTCCAATTACAACGCCATCACCGTAAGGACGATTATTTTCCATTCCAAATTGTGTTGAACGGTGGCGAGCAAATTCATCAATTTCGGTAAATGAATCTGGGTCAACCAACATTTCAATGCGCTCACGGGCAGTGTTCTTACCCTTGGCATGCTGCTTCTCAACGGCGCGTGCTGAGCCAGCGTGTACCGCTTCCTCAACGCGCGCACGCAGATCTTCGATTTTCCCGGCAGTTGTATGCAGATCACGGCTCATACCCCTACGGTACATGTCATGGGCATTGAAATGCTAAGAGGGGCACTTGATAAGGCAGTTATCAACTCTTCAGTTACGCAGTACTGGCGAGTAAGCGTGGTTGATGTCACCGCCTCTACGCAAAACGATCTAGCCGCTTTAGCGCGAAGTGGAAAAGCTAAAGCTGGCGATGTAATTGCCGCCAATTATCAAAGTGCGGGCCGAGGAAGATTATCAAGAACTTTTGAAGCACCTAAAAACTCTGCGCTTCTATTTTCTTTCTATATTCAACCAAAGAGAAATAAAGAAGATTGGGGATGGATTGCATTAATTGCTGGTGCATCAGTTGCGCAAGCGCTAGCTAAAGTTAAGGCGAACGTTAAGTGGCCAAATGACATTTTGATAAATGAGAAAAAGATTTCTGGATTGATTGCAGAAATAGTTGACGATGGAGTTGTCATTGGAATTGGGATAAATGTTGGAATGACTTTAGACGAACTTCCTGTGCCAACAGCCACATCTCTGGCAATAGAAGGCGTGAGCGATACAAACAGAAATGAAATTTTGGCAAGAGTTCTAGCTTTATTTGAAACTAACTTCACCGCTTGGGATGAAGGAGATAACTCAGTGGCACAGCTCTACGCATCCCTGAGCTCAACCCTTGGAACTAAGGTGCAGATTCATTACCCGAATGAACAAATTGAAAAAGGCCTGGCAGTGGCAATCTCACCCCGCGGAGAGTTGATTTTAGATTCAGGTAGCCATGTTCAAGCAGGCGACGTAGTTCATCTACGATAAGCCAGTGAGTAATCATTTTCCAACTGTTGGCGTGATTGGTGCTGGGCAATTAGCGCGCATGAGCGTTGCTCCTGCTGCAGCACTTGGAGTCAATCTCTTATTGCTTGCAAATGATGCTCACGATAGTGGAGCGCAAATAACAAACCATGTGGTTGGTGACTACAGAGATCTAGAAACAGTCCGTGCATTTGCCCGCAAGTGTGATGTCATTACTTTTGAACACGAATTGATCCCACTAAGCATCATTAAAACTTTAGAGGCAGAAGGCGTAGTAGTTCGTCCAAGTTCTGCCAGCTTTATATTTTCGCAAGATAAAGCTGCAATGCGTGAGTGCTTGAGCAAATTTCCTTCTCCAAAGAACGCCGTGGTAACTAAAGCCGAAGAAGTGCGTGAATTTCCAGTAATTGCTAAAGCTATTTCAGGCGGTTATGACGGTCGTGGCGTATGGAAAATCAATAGCGAAGCAGAGCTGGCCACAGTATTAAAAGAAGTTGGCAAAGTATTAATTGAAGAGCTCATTGATTTCGATTATGAAATAGCTGTGATGGTGGCGCGATCTCCTCATGGTCAAGCAACTACTTGGGCTCCAACTCAAACAATTCAGCGCGATGGCATATGCGTTATGACTATAACGCCAGCTCCAGAGCTATCTAATGATCTAAGTGAGAAAGCACAGAAATTAGCATTAGATATTGCCAATGAAATTGGTGTCATTGGTGTTATGGCAGTTGAGATCTTTGTCAAAGGTGAAGAGTTATTCATCAATGAATTAGCAATGCGTCCTCATAACTCTGGGCATTGGACAATCGAAGGTTCTATAACCTCTCAGTTTGAACAACATCTTCGAGCTGTTCTAGATCTTCCTCTTGGAAATCCGCAGATGACTGCCCCGATAGCCGTGATGGGAAACATCTTGGGAGGGGACAAGGAAGATATGTATCGCCCATATCTGCATCTCATGGCCCGCACGCCAGAGTTGAAATTTCACCACTATAAGAAGCAGGTGCGCCCTGGGCGCAAGATTGGCCATGTTAATTTGCTGGGAGATAACCTCGTAGAATTAACCCAAGAAGTCCAACATGCCCTTGATTACATGAGCGGAGAAATTGATGAGTGATGTAGCAATCATCATGGGATCCGATTCTGACTGGCCGGTAATGGAAGAGGCAGCAAAGGTTCTAGATCAATTAGGAATTTCGCATGAAGTAGATGTTGTTTCAGCTCACCGTATGCCACTTGAAATGGTTCAGTTTGCACAAAACGCAGCAGGTAAAGGGTTTAAAGTAATTATTGCTGGCGCTGGCGGCGCAGCACACTTACCTGGAATGGTTGCTTCATTAACCACACTTCCAGTAATTGGTGTTCCTGTTGCACTAAAAAATCTTGATGGAATGGATTCACTTCTCTCTATTGTGCAGATGCCAGCAGGTGTTCCAGTGGCAACTGTTGGTGTGGGAAATGCCAAGAACGCAGCCTTACTTGCTGCACGAATTTTAGGTATCGCTGATTCAGAAATTAGTGCCAAAGTTGGAGATGCTCTAAAGGAGATTAATGCCGAAGCCAAAGCCAAGGGTGCGAGCTTAAATTCACGCCGCGGAAACAAAACTGGTTTCTAGTTTTTCTTTCTATATTCAATAGCAGGGCATTTATCCATCACTGTGATTAAGCCTGCAGATTGTGCGCGAGCAATAGCTTCATGATCAATTACATCTAACTGCAGCCATACCGCTTTTGCTCCGATAGCAATTGCTTCATCTACGACTTTGCCGACAAGTGTGGAGTTAACAAAACAGTCAACAACATCTACGGCCCCTGGAATTTCTGCAAGCGTCTTATAACCAACCTCACCGTGCACGGTTTCTGCGCGAGGATAAACAGGAATGATGCGATGGCCTTTATCTTGCAACAGTTTTGCCACACCATAAGCGGCACGCTCTGAGTTATTTCCAAGCCCAACAACAGCCCATGTCTTCATTGCAAGGACTGCATCGATGCTTTCTTGCTCGTTAATCAGTGCGTCCTAAAGCATGGAACTTCCAACCAGCTTCGCGCCATAGCTCTCGGTTGAGCATATTGCGCCCATCGATAATGATTTTTCTTTTAACTAATGAAGAAATAGCTGATGGATCAATTGCTCGGTACTCTTTCCACTCAGTTAAGTGCAAGATCAAATCAGCGTCTTTAACCGCATCTGTGACCATCTCAGCAAATTTAAGCTTTGGAAAACGCTTGCGAGCCGGTTCAATTCCTTTGGGATCATGAACAACCACACCTGCTCCGGCTGCTTGTAATTGAACTGCGATATCTAGGGCTGGGGAGTCACGCACATCATCACTATCTGGTTTGAAAGTAGCTCCAAGAACAGCAATCTTGTATTGCGTTAAATCCTCTGAAAGTTCGCTGCGAACAACATCAATGACACGCTGGCGTGCGCGCATGTTAATAGCATCAATTTCCCGCAAGAATTCAAGGGCTTGTTTAGCACCCAATTCTTCAGCGCGTGCCATAAATGCTCGAATATCTTTTGGAAGACAACCTCCACCAAAACCAATACCGGCCTGTAAGAACTTATTTCCAATGCGTGGGTCATAGCCAATTGCTTGGGCTAGAACCGTTACGTCACCGCCAGCAGCTTCACACACTTCAGCCATAGCGTTAATAAAAGATATCTTCGTTGCAAGGAAAGAGTTTGCAGCAACCTTTACAAGTTCGGCAGTTGGAAGATCTGCTCTAATCCAGGGAGTACCTAAGTCAATAATTGGCTTATAAACTTCCTTAAGAATCTGCTCAGCGCGATCATTAGCAACACCGACGACTAAGCGATTAGGTGTGAGTGTGTCTTCAACTGCGAAACCTTCACGTAAGAACTCTGGATTCCAGGCTAGGTCTGCTTGCGGCGCTGTTTTTGCGAGCTCTTCACGAAGTGATTGCGCAGTTCCAACCGGAACAGTTGATTTTCCAACAACTAAAGAGCCATCTTTCAAATACGGTGCAATCTCAGCAACTGCAGAGCGCACGTAAGTCAGATCAGCGGCCAGCCCATCTTTACTCTGTGGAGTGCCAACACAAACAAAGTGAATGTCAGCATCTTTGACTGCAGAAAAATTTGTCGTAAACGAGAGGCGACCTGTCTTCATTTCTTGTGCAAGCAAAGTATCTAGACCTGGCTCATAGAAAGGAAGTTCACCATTTTGAAGCATCGCCACTTTATTGGGATCGGTATCAATGCCAATAACGGTAAAGCCAAGAGAAGACATGCATGCGGCATGTGTTGCGCCTAGATAGCCGCAGCCAACTACTGAAAGAGTCAATGTCATGGGCGCGAGTTTACTTCAGTGCTCCGCAAGGATTTTCATCAGCGGTACGAGTCTTAAATTTATCAATCTCAGTTGGTGATGCTGACGAGCTAGATGATGCTGATGGTGAGGGGGTTACCTCATCAACTAACGGCAAATCTTCACGTAAACGGTTAAATAGATCAGGTGCAAGCACAGAATCCCAGGTCACAACTGATCCAAGTCCAGGTACTCGAGCATTTGTATTTCCTAAAGGAATTGTTAGCGTGCGCACTTTACTTGGGGAGAGATTCTTGAGCTGTTTAGCCAGAACAATCAAGTCATTTCGATTAAGTTGAGAATCTGTCTTAACAGTTGCAATAGTTGCATTGAAGAAATTGACTAACTTAACTGGATTGAGAAGAACACCAGTACTTGTCACTTTTCTCAGCACAGCGCTCATGAATTGCTGTTGGCGTTGCATGCGCCCAAGATCACCCATTCCATCAAAGTCACGGGTGCGAACGTACTTAAGCGATTCAATTCCATCAAGTGTGTGGACACCAGCTTTCAAAACCAGGTGACTATTTGGATCATCAATATCGCGCTTTGTACAAACATCAATTCCGCCTAATGCATCAACCATTCCAGCAAAGCCAGCGAAGCCAATTTCAATATAGTGATCAATTTTTATGTTGGTTTCTTGTTCAATAGTTTGAATTAATAATGGAGGCCCACCCCAAGCAAATGCAGCATTGATTTTTCCTTTTGCTGCGGGAACGATTTTTTCTTTATTGAGGGAAGAAGGATGTTCTGGAATAGTCACAAGTGAATCTCTTGGAATCGAGATAATTGTTGCTTTGTCACGAGATTTACTAATATGAACAAGAAGCATGGTGTCTGATCGCGCACCTGCCGCAGCCTTTGTAGTTCCTACTCGCAATAACTTTGATTGTTCTCTCGTTAAACCTTCGCGTGTATCTGAACCCACCAACAAGTAATTAAGTGCAGAGCTCGGCTTATCTGGTCGTTCACCCAGTGAGCCAAATACATCGATGCGGTTAATTGCTCCGCTAACTTGGCCCAGACCCAACCAAGAAAATGCGGAGATAGCGACGACGGCAAGGGAGAGGGAAGTAATAATTCGTATTGGTCGCGTCGCCTTCACCGTGTAAGAGTACTTGGACGATACGGTGTAGGGGTTATGACGACATCAGCAAATGAGTTATATGGCTCACCGGAGCCCAGAATCTCAGTCATCCTGCCGGTTCTCAACGAATCAAAATATTTAGACGAGGCTGTAAAGGCTGTACTTGATCAGGACTTTGGCGGCGAGATTGAAATTATTTTAGCTATTGGGCCTTCTCATGATGGAACAGAAGTTATTGCTCACGCATTAGCTAAAGCGGATTCTCGTGTTGTGGTTGTTTCAAATCCCACTGGACGCACTGCCGCAGGTCTCAATCTTGCAGTTGCTGCAAGTAGATACTCAATCATTGTGCGAGTAGATGGCCACTCTAGAATTCCAAGTAATTACCTTTCCCTAGCTTTTGAAATCTTGAAAGAAACTGGCGCTGTCAATGTTGGCGGAGTTATGGCTGCAGAGGGCCAAACGGTTTTTGAGAGAGGTGTAGCACGTGCAATGCGCAGTCCATTGGGTGTTGGCGCTTCTCGTTTTCATACAGGTGGCGGCGCAGCATCGGTTGATACGGTGTATCTAGGTGCATTTAGAAAGCAAGCTTTGATTGCAGTCGGTGGATTTGATGAGAGATTTACACGTGCCCAGGATTGGGAGTTAAATTTTCGATTGCGTGCAGCTGGTGGAACCATCTATTTCGATCCTCGATTAGTTGTTACATACCGCCCACGATCAACAGTTAAAGCACTTGCGAAACAGTATTTTGAATATGGGCGTTGGCGCCGAGTTGTATCGCGCAGACATGAAGGAACAATCAACTACAGATATCTTGCACCGCCATTTACAGTAGTTGGGGTTATTTCATCATTTATCCTTGGTGCGAGCGTTTCACCCATTCTCTTCCTGCCCTTACTGACATATACATTTTTCATTCTCATTGCATCGGTAAGAATTGGTAAATCACTCGGTGAGTTTGTCTCACTGCCACTTATTTTGCTCACAATGCATATGACATGGGGTATTGGCTTTCTAACTTCGCCAAAGTCGTTAGCGCCTGCGGTAACCTTACGACCGTGAGCACTCCAACGCAGGTCTATGAGCCATTTCGCGCTGGCCTGCCACCACTGAGGAAGTACTGGAAGTCTCTATGGTCACGTCGGACATTTATATCTGAATATTCACGTTCAGAACTTCGGGAACAGCATTTTGATTCAGCCTTCGGTCAGCTATGGCTAGTGCTTAATCCTTTGTTGTTATCAGCCGTTTATTTCTTATTAATTGTGATTATTAGTGGATCATCTGATAGCACCCGGTATGCGCACCTGACTGCAACGCTTTTCCTATTCTATCTAGTAGCTAACTCATTAACAGGTGGCGTTAAATCAATTACTGCCGGACAGCGCTTGATTTTAAATACTGCCTTTCCTCGAATTATGTTGCCAATCTCAGCAGTCGTAATCGCAATCTTTAAATTCCTACCAACACTGGCGGTTTTTCTGGCAATCAGAACAGTTCTAGGCATACCTTTTTCTTGGCAGATGTTGTGGGCCATCCCAGTGCTTCTCATAACAATGTTGTTGGCGTTGGGTCTAGCAGTGACTATTTCCTGTATCAATGTGTATTTCCGCGACATTGCGAGCTTCTTGCCATACATGACGCGCACTCTTTTGTACTTGTCTCCAATTTTGTATGAAGCTTCAGACTTGAAGCCACAGTTAAGAACTCTTGAACTCTTTAATCCGCTATTTCCAATTTTAGATAGTTGGTCTCGCGCATTGGTACATGGTCAAGCTCCACTTACCTCTCACATGTTTATTGGTCTTGGTTGGGCGATAGGAATTTTCTTGATTGGCACTTACTTCTTTTTATCAAGGGAGCGTGAATTTGCCGTCCGTCTCTAGCTCACACAAGACTAATGAAGTTGCCGTTTCAGTTCGTGGCCTTGGTCTTACATACACGACTGCAATTGATCGCAGACCAACTTTAAAAGCACGAGTTAAATCATTGGGTCGTGGAGGAAAACAAACTCGCGTAATCCGCGCATTGGATGAAGTTAATCTTGATGTGGAATATGGCCAGGTATTAGGAATTATTGGAACAAATGGCGCAGGAAAATCTTCATTGATGCGCGTTATTGCAGGAATTTTGCCACCCACACAAGGGCGAATTGAAGTCTATGGAAGCGTGAGTACTTTGCTGGCACTTGGAGTTGGCTTTAATCCATCCATGTCAGGACGCGACAATGTTTATTTAGGTGGGCTAGCTGCAGGAATGTCACGCGATGAAATTGATAGCCACTTCGAAGAAATCGCTGAATTCTCTGAACTAGGTGAGGCAATTGATGCTCCGATGCGCACTTATTCATCAGGCATGTATGCCCGCCTAGCTTTCTCAGTTGCGGCAACTGTTCGCCCAGATATTTTAATTGTTGATGAGGCGTTGAGCACTGGTGATGCAAAATTTAAAGAGAAATCCCTCAACCGCATTAAAGAACTACGAAGCGATGATCGAGCCCTCATTCTTGTTAGCCATGCAATGGCAACGTTGGAAGATGTTTGCAACGATGTTGCCTGGCTTCATAAAGGAAAGCTTGTTCAGCGCGGAGATCCAAAAACCGTAATTAATGCATATCGCGAGTTTTTGCAGGTAGGAAAGAGCGCGGCCATCGATGAGGATGTCTAAAGCTTTTCTAGCATTACTTTTTATATTTTCATCTTTAATTCCAACTGCTCATGCTCAAGATGTGCCTGCATCCTTTACTTTTCAAGGTTCGGGCTATGGCCATGGTGTTGGTTTAAGTCAGATGGGTGCGCGCTCTATGGCGCTAGCTGGACAAAGCTCAGAGCAGATTATTAAGTATTACTACAAAGATGTTGCAATAGAGCAAAGAGATGATTCCAAAATCCTACGAGTTAACATCGGCCATTTACTGACTACTGCAAAGATTTCAACTGCTACAAAAGGTTCCCAGCTTCAGATTATTCAAGGTGAGGCAGGAAATGAAAGCGTTCTCCCGGTAATTTCTTTAGCTGATTCAATATCTTTCTCAATTATTGGTTCAACAGTGAGTCCGCGAGTAACTCTTGGAAAAACAACGCAGGTACTGACGCGAAGTAGAACCTTCACAATTCGCTGGGCTGGTACGCGTTATTTAGAGGGCCCTGACACTCTCATTTCCGTTAATCACTCAGGTGTAACGCAGAAACTTCGCTATGGGCAGATACAAGTAAAGGCAATCAAAAGCCCATCTGGGTACCGGATCGCAATGACTAACTCTGTGCGCTTAGCCGATGAATATCTGTGGGGTATTAGTGAGATGCCATCTTTTTGGCCAGATGCAGCGCTAGAGGCTCAAGCAATTGCTTCTCGCACATATGCATTGAGTAAAGCAGGCATATATAGAAGTGCATGTGACTGTGATTTATATGGTTCGATCTCGGATCAAACATTCCTGGGTTATGCAAAGGAAATTGAAAAGAAATACGGAGTAATTTGGAAGGACATTGTTACGCGCACTGCAGGCTTAACAATTACGCAAGCTGGAATACCAATTACGGCTTATTTCTCCTCTTCATCAGGGGGCAAGACAGAGTTAGCAATAAACGCCTGGGGAAGCAGTAAGGCGTATACGCAGATTGTCGACGATCCTGGTTCTTTAGATTTAGCACTTAATCCACGATTTGTTACCTGGAGTCGAGAAGTCCCACAGAGCGTTATTGCTGCTGCATTTGTTTTATCTGATGTGGTGAGTTTAGAAATACTTGGCGTAAATGAAAGTGGAACCGTTGCTCAGATTCAAGCAACATCTAGTACTGGTGTGAAGGTGGCGCTGCGTGGTGAAACTTTTAGAAGCAGAACTAAAATACCTTCAGCCTGGTTTAGCTTAGTTAGCGTGCAAAATTGAATTAAGTCCGCCCCAAGTACCAGTGCGGTTAATAGCTTCAAGTGCTCCATCGAGTGAATTGCGACGAAAGAGTAAGTTATTGCCACCGGAGAGTGCTGCAGCTTTCACAATCTCTCCATCAGGCAAACGAACCTTGGATGCAGCTGTCACATAAGTTCCAGCTTCAATCACACAGTTATCACCTAGTGAAATTCCACAGCCAGAGTTTGCGCCTAGAAGTGATTTTTCACCGATTGAAATAACTTCTTTTCCTCCGCCGCTGAGCGTTCCCATAATGGAAGCGCCGCCACCAACATCTGAGCCATCGCCAACAACAACTCCAGCTGAGATGCGACCCTCAACCATTGAAGTTCCAAGTGTTCCGGCATTGAAGTTAACAAATCCTTCATGCATAACTGTTGTGCCAGAAGCTAAATGTGCTCCTAGTCTTACGCGATCAGCATCAGCGATTCGAACCCCACTTGGAATTACATAATCAACCATGCGTGGGAATTTATCTACAGAAAGAATAGTTACATGGCCATAGGCAGCTTTTAAGCGTGCACGTGTTGATTCAAAACCTTCAACAGCGCATGGACCAAAGTTTGTCCAAACAACATTGTTAAGTAAGCCAAAAATGCCATCCAGTACAACTCCGTGAGGCTTAACTAAGCGATGTGATAACAAGTGCAAACGCAGGTATGCATCTTGGGCATTAGTTGGAGCTGCAGTTATATCAATTTCAACTTTAACTAATTCGCGAGTGACTCCACGTGCCTCATCACTTCCAACTAAAGCCGTCAGTTCACTGGGAACAGTTGCTGCCAGTGAACCAAGTTGCGGGGCAGGAAACCAGACATCGAGAGTTTTCCCAGCAGCCATCGTTGCAATGCCGTGGCCTGATGCAATGGTGGTCATGTCCTAAGCCTAACCCCTATCCTTACCCGCATGCGCATCGCAGTCTTTTGTTCTTCATCGCCAACGATTGACCCAAAGTATGTGGATCTTGCCTTTGAACTCGGCGAGGCTATTGCCGCTAACTCATGGGAGTTAGTCACCGGGGGAGGTCATATCTCAATGATGGGCGCAGTTTCTAGGGGAGCTCGTCAGCACGGCGGACGAACTATTGGTGTTATCCCACAAGCCCTTGTTGATATTGAATTTGCTGATCACGACAACGACGAACTACACGTCGTTGAAACTATGGGTGAGCGCAAAGCGATGATTACAGATATTGCAGATGCATTCATTACTTTGCCAGGGGGTGCTGGAACTCTTGAAGAGTTTTTTGAGATTTGGGTTGGTCGTTATTTAAAGTTTCACAATAAGCCAGTAGTGATTCTTGATCCATTTGGAATTTATGACCCACTACATGAATTAGTTGAGCATTTAGAAGTAGAAAACTTTATTAAGCCAGGTATGCGTGAATTAATCTCTTGGACAACAGATGTAAACCAAGCGCTAAAGGCGTGCTTTTAATGTCTAGTAATCACATAGCAATCTCTTTGAAGATTGATGCACCCATCCAAAAGGTTTGGGATTCGCTAGCACAATGGGAAAAACAGGGTGAATGGATGCTTCAGACTAAAGTCTGGGTGACATCAGAGATAACTGAAGGCGTTGGAACTTCTATAAATGCATTCACTGGAATAGGTCCATTAGGAGTTTTAGATTCAATGACGGTAACAGCATGGCAGCCTCCTCACACATGCGATGTGCTTCACACAGGCAAAATAATCAAAGGCACAGGTCGATTTCATTTGCGCGAACTCAATGCACAGACGACAATCTTTGATTGGTCAGAAGAAGTTATCGCCCCACGCTTAATCTTTTTGGTGATGCTTCCTGCGCTCTATATAGGTGTGCGCATCTCTTTATCCCGCTTTGCACGAACATTCCGCTAAGACCATCTTCACCCGCCTAGGCGTGAAGAGCCAGTAGCCTTATAACCATGAGCGAGTCCCCAACATTGGCCCAGGTGCTGGCCTCGTTGCCTGAAGAAGAGCGGATCATCTTGACCTTGCACTACATGCGCCAAATGTCACCTGGAGAGATTGCCCTAATGCTCAAAGTGCCAGAGCGCGCAGTTGATGCCGTAATTTCGACGGGAAAAGCGAGATTGAGCGCGGTTCTCGGCTTATAAACCCAGCAAGATTTCGCGCTTGCGCTCTAAATACGAGATACTTCTCCTCTTGAACGTTCCCCGCCTATCTTTGAAGGAGTCCCCACATGGCAGCCATGAAACCTCGTACCGGTGATGGTCCAATGGAGGTCACCAAGGAGGCTCGTTCGCTCGTGATGCGAATTCCTCTAGAAGGTGGCGGACGTCTAGTTGTTGAACTTAACTCTGAAGAAGCTAATAATCTGAGCGCCGCACTTCATGCCGCGGTTGCATTAGTTAAGAAGTAAATCACTAACAGGCGATAGCCTTCAACGCATGTTCTGGACACTTAAAGCTGCCAAGCCTCAACTTTCACAAGCGATAACCGCTGACTCAATTGCGCTCGCTTTTGCTAAAGATTCTGCAGGTGTCATTTCATTTTCAGGCCCTGAAACAATAGTCCAGGATATTGAAAAGTTTTTCGAAATTAACCTTCTAGATGAGCTTTCATTCTTCTCAGCATCTGGCAAAGAAGGAGAGTTGTTCGAATTTCCAGTAAGTGCTTCAGATGCTCAAACAGATCGTATCTTCTTAGTTGGAATCGGCGATTCCTCAACAGCATCGTTTCGTGTTGCTGCCACAACAATTGCCAGAAAAGTTCGCGGAAAGAACACCACGGTGTATTCAGCGTGTGCAATCAGCGGCAAAGATGTCAAAGCCCATGCAATTGCTTTGACATTAGGTGCATACCTTTGGAATCTAAAAACTGGGGAACCAGCAGGTAAGCCAAATTTCATAGTTGCGACAAATGATAAAGAGGATATAAATGCTGCTATCACTATTTCGAAAGCAATTACGCGCGCTCGTGATTTGGTTCATACGCCTTCTAATATTAAAACTCCTGCGTGGATGGCTACTAAAGCTCAAGAGTTCGCCAAAGGAACCGGGCTCACAGTAAAAGTACTTGCTGGAAAAGAGCTCAAAGAGTTTGGTGGATTGCGCGCAGTTGGTAACTCTTCTCCAAAACCTGGACCGCGCTTTATTGAGGTGGGCTACGCACCGGCAAAGAAGAAAAATGCAATTAATGCCCTTCCTCACGTTGTTTTAGTGGGCAAAGGAATCACTTATGACACTGGTGGAATAGTTCTCAAACGCCCTTATGACTTAATGATTCCAATGAAAAGTGACATGGCAGGAGCAGCGGTAATTCTTGCCACGTTAACTGCACTTGAAGAATTACAGCCAAATATTCGCGTAACAGCGTTGATGATGTGTGCAGAGAACGCATTTTCAGGCACCGCCCAGCGCCCTAGTGATGTTATTACTCACTATGGTGGAACAACTGTTGAAGTAACTGATACCGATGCAGAAGGACGTTTAGTTCTAGCTGATGGCTTGGCCTATGCCGATAAAAACTTAGACCCAGATTATTTGGTCGATATTGCAACTTTAACTTCATCAGCAACTCTGGGCCTTGGTAAGCAGCATGCCGCTATGTATACGCGCGATGAGCAACTAGCACGTGATTTTGAGTTTGCAGGAATTGAATCAGGCGATCGAGTCTGGCATATGCCATTAGTTGATGATTATAAAGATGCTCTTGAAAGTGATGT
>Ga0209443_1000099_pt1 | contig 53050 bp, 52 predicted proteins | sample LauGreBMM110DCMD_2_FD_187571 | JGI IMG/M metagenome (GOLD analysis project Ga0209443, IMG submission 187571) | Freshwater lake microbial communities from Lake Michigan, USA - Su13.BD.MM110.DCMD (SPAdes) (version 2) | ecosystem: Environmental > Aquatic > Freshwater > Lake | place: Lake Michigan... | reverse complement strand
GACTTTCAGGTAAATAGACCAATGATTTATGTCGATGAATCAAGTGTTCGTAATCTGACCTGGCCGGGAACACAAATTTATGCGCTGCGCACACCGTCACTTGCTCATGACTTCATCGTTGTGCGCGGTGTTGAGCCATCTATGAAGTGGAAGACCTTTACCTCCGATCTGCTAGATTTAGCAGAAGATCTCGAGATTGATTTAGTCATAACCATGGGATCGATGCTCGCTGATACTCCTCACACGCGTCCGATTACTGTCAGTGGAAGTGGCGCTCACCCAGATATCGCAAAGCGCCTTGGAGTAGAGATAAGTAAATATGAAGGACCAACGGGAATTCTTGGTGTTATCCAGGTTGCATGCGTTGGCCGTGGAATAGATGCGGTCTCCTTATGGGCCGCCGTTCCTCACTATGCATCTAATTCGCCGTCACCGAAAGCATCACTTGCCCTGGTAAATGCGTTGGAAGATTTCCTTCGAATTTCCATCCCACAAGGAACACTGCCTGAAGAGTCAGCTGCCTGGGAAGTGGAAGTGACAGAGATGGCAAAAGAAGACTCTGATGTTGCCGAATATGTTAAGGCGTTGGAAGAAAGTAAGGATGCATCTGAACTCCCCGATGTAACAGGTGAGTCAATCGCTCGTGAATTGGAGCGATTCCTACGTCGTCAAAACGGAGGTTAGAGCGCGAGTCCAAGCAAGGTATCTAGTGCGCGAGAAAGCTCACCCGCTTGCCCGCCAGTCTGACCTTCACCTGTATTTCGCATCCAGCCGCGAATAATATCTTTGACTTTTTCGGTATCGAGATTATCGCTGAGGGCAGAGATGATTGCGGTAATTACCTGATCGGTTGGAGCAACATCAACTCGAGATAATTGCAGTCGAAGATCGACTATTTCTAAAGATGCATTATCTAGAATTTCACTGCTCCACATTAGATCTTGCGAGAATCGATGGCCCATGAGCGCCCATCGAATCGCCATGGGTTCAACACCTTCGGAAATAAGCTTGGAAATAAAGAGCAAATTTCCCTTAGACTTACTCATCTTCTCTCCATCAAGACCGATCATTCCGGAGTGCACATAGGTACGAGCGAATCTCTGGCGCCCGATTATCCGACTCTGAGCAGCTGACATCTCATGATGAGGGAAAATGAGATCAGTTCCTCCGCCCTGTATATCTATCGCAAATTCATCATGAATATCGGGTTGCAGATAGTGCAGGGCGATAGCACAACATTCGATATGCCAACCAGGGCGACCCATGCCAAATGGACTAGCCCATCCAGGTTCGCCCTCGCGCTGGGCTAACCAGAGAAGTGCATCGAAGGGATCTTCCTTTCCAGAACGCTTTGGGTCTCCCCCACGTTCGGCAAATATTGAAAGCATTTGCTCATCTGAGTAATGAGAACGTGCTCCGAACTCTGCATCAGAATGAATTCTAAAATAGAGATCATTTTCAACGTTATATGTCGTCTCTGAAGCCTGCAATGCGAGGATTGAGTCGATTACCAGCGGCATAGCCTCAACGACTCCAACATAGTGTTGTGGAGGTAAGACATGAAGATCTGTCATGTCACCACGAAAGAGATCGATCTGGGAATTAGCGAGAACTTCCCAATTAATTCCATCGCGGCCTGCGCGTTCCAGTAACGGGTCATCGATATCAGTTATGTTCTGCACGTAGCACACCTCGGAACCTGTTGCTTTGAGGTAGCGATGAATCAAATCGAAGGTCAGGTAAGTGGCGGCATGTCCAAGGTGGGTTGCATCGTATGGAGTAATCCCACATACATACATGCGATAGCGGGGCTTGATTGGTAGAGCTTCAACGCGCCGGGTTGCCGTATTAAGAAGTGAAAGTGGGGCAAGTGAGAATTTACTGGAGAGCTGCGGTATATACATCTCCGGCCAGGCGCGCATATCCGAACTTTAACTTAAAAAGGTGGCCATGGTACAGCCGGCCAATCTTCACTCGGTGACGGGAATATTCCTGTTTCTAGCAGTCGCTCTATTCTCGCTATCAAGGCACCAAATTCAATCTCGGTGATCAATTGCAGTATTGCCGCTGACTCGGCTTGCAATCTAGAGATTAAGTCACCGAGAGTGTCAATCTCTTCATTAGTGAGCTCGCGCTCGGCGAACTGCCAAATAACAGTACGCAATTTGTTCTCTTCGTGGAAAGTAACTCCATGGTCACAGCCAAGAAGAGTTCCATCGACTACTGGCAACAAGTGACCTATCTTGCGATCTGTGTTGTTAATGACCGCATCAAAGAGGGCCATGCGCCGCAGATTCTCGTTTTCTTCTCGATAGTACAGCGCCAAATCAATTGACTCATCAATATCAATCCACTGCTGCACCATTCCTGGGCCGAATGGTCCTTCCCGCAATACCGTGGGGGGCACAACCTTCCAGCCTGAATATTCACTAATTAAGAATGCGGCGTACTCGCGGTGAGCAAGATTTCCATCCGGAAAATCCCAAAGCGGACGCTCCCCTGCAATCGGTTTATAAATCACCGCCATCTTTTCATCATTGAAAGCGCATTCGGCATAGAGGGTGGCATTAGAAGCATCAACAAGTCGACCGGTGACTGCAAGGGTCCCAGAAAGTAGGTGTTTGATGATGGTGCTCATCTGCGGTAGCCATTGGATCTGGGGCATAGATGTCCTTTGATATCTATCGGTCCTCCGCAGAATGGACAGGGTTGGCGTCCTGCGCCCACTACGATGAAAGCCCGCTTGGAGAATCGATCCGCTTCACTAGGGGTAATCAACACTCGCAAAATATCTTGCTCACCAGTTAAGTCATCGACGTCAATGAATTGCGGATCTTGATCGCTATTCTCATTAATAGCTTGCATATCCACTTGAATTAAACCGTTCTCCGCGTCGAAAGCTATACCTATTACTCCGACGCGAAACTCTTCTTCGATCGGGGTACTCAGCGGTGCGTCATCTTTGGGAAGCCGGGAAAAGCCGATGCTGGGATTGTTCTGCTTAATATCGCGAATTGTGTAGAGCAGGCGATCTGCAAGTGCTTGAACCTGAGTCTTCTCTAGCGATACTGAAATTAAACGCGTACCGCTCTGAGCTTGGATAAAAAAGGTACGTTCCCCAGGCTGGCCTACTGTGCCGACTGTGAATCGCTCTGGTTGATCAAAGCGAAGAATCTGAGAACTCATCTCTTCTTACGCCCGACCGCTCCGGCTCCACCACCCAGGAGCATCTTCTTGGGACGCGCACTAGACAGGGATCCTGCTAGTTGAGTCAGATGATCATTAAAAAGTATTAAACGTGCGCTCCGCCCATCATATTCCAGTATCGTAATAGACGCTGGATCGATAACTAAGGACTGGAAATTATCGAGTTTCATCTTTAACAAACTAGCAACCATCGCTTTGATGACATCGCCATGGCTGACAAACAAGTGAGTGCCTTTAGCTCTTTCAGCGATTGCTTCTTCAATCGATGCCACAGCACGCTTTTGCATGGCTGTCATACGTTCACCCTGCGGAAACTCGACTTTACTTGGTCTCTCCTGAATTATTTTCCAGAGTGGTTTCTTGGATAGTGAGTTCAATTTCTGCCCGCTCCAATTACCGTAATTCATCTCAATGAGTTTCTCGTCCAGAATGAACTTCTTAAGCCCATTTGAATGCGATGATTCCAGCCATGGCGCGAGGGTCTCCTGACAGCGCTGCATGGGGCTCATGCGAATAGAATCAAATGAAACTTTTCCAATTCGATCGACTAACTCGAATGCCTGCTGGGCCCCTTTTTTACTCAGGCAGATTCCGGGTAATTGGCCAGCCAGTATTCCCGATTCATTGGCGATTGAATGTGCATGTCTTAAAAGGATTATCCGCGCCACAACACGAAGGTTATCGCTTAATTTCTAATCACGACTTTTCTGCTTTCACCTTGCTAAGGTCTGCGTCATGGAGATGCGTCGGGCGGGAAATAGTGGGCTCACACTCTCTCGTTTGGGCCTAGGCACCATGACATGGGGTCGAGATACCGATACCCACGAGGCAGCTGACCAATGCCGTGCGTATATCGAGGCAGGTGGCAATTTCTTTGATACATCTCCAACCTTTGGTGACGGAGATAGTGAGAGAGTCATCGGCGGACTCATCGGCGCCCTGTTTAACCGTGGGGATGTGGCGATTGCCACGAAGGCAGGTGTTTCACATCCTGGTGGAGTTCGCACAATCAATAACTCTCGCACATCTCTGATCGCTGAATTGGATAAATCACTGCTACGACTTGAAACCGATTATGTAGATATCTGGCAGATACAGATGTGGGATGAGCACACCCCGCTAGAAGACACTCTCTCCGCACTTGATTATGCATATACATCTGGGAAAGCGCGCCATGTGGGAGTATCGAATTTCTCCGGCTGGCAAAGTGCGCGAGCGATTACGATTCAAGCGGGCAACTCCGCCAAGGCCCCTATTGTGGCGAACCAGATTGAGTTCTCTCTTCTTAATCGCAGCGCCGAACTAGAAGTTCTACCCTGTGCCCGATCAACCGGAACCGGAGTCTTGGCCTGGGCCCCCCTTGGTCGTGGTGTACTGACTGGAAAATATCGCACTGGTATTCCAAGTGATTCGCGCGCGGCAGCGCCACATTTTGTCAAACATGTGGAGCCTTACTTGCAAGAGAAATCAACTCGGATTGTGGAAGCGGTATTGGTGGCAGCAGAAGGCCTTGGTTACTCACCGCTAGAAGTTGCACTCGCCTGGGTGCGAGATTCCCCTGGAATTACAAGTGCAATAGTTGGGGCAAGAACTGGTGCACAACTTCGTGGCATCTTAAAGTCCGAAGAGATAGCGTTGCCAGAGATTGTCCGTAGTGTGTTGGATGAAATCTCAGCTTAAGCGTTCTCTAGAAATTCTTTCAAAACCTGAACCCCGAAGTGCAGGCCAGTGATGGGAACGCGTTCATCTACTCCGTGGAATAGAGACATGAAATCTAAATCTGGTGGAAGCCGTAGCGGACTAAATCCGTAACCAATGATTCCAAGTTCAGATAGCGCCTTGTTATCAGTTCCTCCGCTCAAGAGATAGGGAACCGGAATACCTTCGGGATCATGAGCCACGATGGCGGCGCACATTGCCTCTACCAGGTCTCCTTCAAAATCGACTTCTAGCGCAATATCGCGAGTAATGGTTTCGATCTCAATTTCTGGACCAATGATTGATTTAATTGTTGCATTGAGCTCATCTTCATATCCAGGTAAGAAGCGGCCATCGATGACCGCAGATGCTGAGGCTGGAATCACGTTCTCTTTATACCCAGCTTCTAACATGGTTGGGTTAGCGGTGTTCTGCAACGTTGCACCGACCATGCGAGCTGTTGGGCCTATCTCTGCCAAGAGCGGCCTAAGGTCAGCTGGGTTGAGCGGCTGGCCGGTTGCTTGCGCGATTTTTTCAAAGAGAACTTTGACTGTCTTTGTATATCGCTGCGGCCATTGGTAGCGACCAATCTTTGCTACCGCCTCTGTAATTGCAGTAATTGGATTCTCATCATTGATCATCGAACCGTGTCCGGCGCGTCCATGTGCGGTGATTTTCATCCAATGAATACCCTTTTGTGCCGCTTCGATAAAGTACAAACGCTTGCCACCGGTGACTGTAACTGAAAAACCGCCCACTTCAGATACTGCTTCGGTGCATCCTGCAAACACTTCTGGGTGCACTGAAGTCATAAAGCGTGAACCATAGGAACTACCCGCTTCCTCATCAGCAAAGAAAGCTAGGACAATATCTCTTTCTGGTTGATAGCCGATGCGCGACCAATCGCGAACAACCGCCAAGATCATCGCATCCATATTCTTCATATCAACTGCGCCCCGACCCCCCTACCCCAGATCATTCCGTCACGAATTTCCGCCGCAAATGGATCGACCGACCAATCCTTTGCATCAGCAGGAACTACATCGAGATGTCCGTGGACTACCAATCCACCGAGCGAACTATTCTTTCCAGGGATTCGTGCAATCACATTGCAGCGATTAGGTGCAGATTCGTAGATTTCAGCCTTAATACCTACTTCAGCAAGTGATGCAACGACATATTCTGCACACGCCTTTTCATCTCCTCTACCTTCGCCATAATTAACGGAAGGGATGCGAATCAGATCCTGGCAGATAGAAACAACTTCGCTCTCAATACTCATCGATTTCTCTGCGCTACTCATGGTCGTATTCTGCCCTTTCATGGCTCTCTTTTGCGCCCATGGCGCCAGGTTGATATCGTTACCCAGTTATTTCGACTCGAGCGCATCAGATTTATCTTCTAGCGAGCGGGTACTCGTCCGGGTGGCGGAATTGGCAGACGCGCTAGCTTGAGGTGCTAGTTCTCGCAAGGGATTCGGGGTTCAAGTCCCCGTTCGGACACAAACGGGGTGCATTTATGGATATCAGTCAGTCACTTGCACTGATTAGACCTATCCCTGATTTCCCTAAGCCGGGGATTCTCTTTCAAGATATTTCCCCTCTGCTGGCTAATCCAGAAGCCTTCGCCACTGTTATTTCGGCACTTTCTGCACTCGGTGATGAGATTGATTATGTTGCCGCACTCGATGCGCGCGGATTCATCCTGGGAAGTTCAGTAGCGCTGCAAAAGAAGGTTGGTTTCATTCCCATACGTAAGGCTGGAAAACTGCCTTATACAACTTTCTCACGTAGTTATAGCCTCGAGTATGGCCAGGACAAGTTAGAAATCCATCGGGATGCGATGGCGCCCAGTTCGCGTGTACTACTTATAGATGATGTCTTAGCAACCGGAGGAACTCTCAAGGCCGCAATCTTGCTCATTCAAGATCTCGGCGCAGTTGTAGTCGCCGCCGCAGTTCTCTTGGAAATTTCGGAGTTAGCAGGTCGTGCCAATATTGCGCAGTTAGATTCAGCTCCCCCCGTAGTCTCGCTATCGCAGGCATAAATGCGACTACCGTCGGCCGGAGTTTAGAGGCGAGAATATTGAGACGATTCATGGCAGGATTCCCATGTGGCGGAACTGATTTATTACTGCGGAACAATGGATTCGGGTAAGTCAACCCTGGCCTTGCAGACCGCGCACAATCACAAATCTCGTGGACGCACAGGGCTTATATTCACAAGTAAAGACCGCGCCGGTGCCGGGCTTATTAGCTCTCGGCTAGGACTGCAATCGGAAGCGATAGAAGTCGAGACCACACTGGATATTCATAAATTTGTGGTCGATCATTTATCTGCTGGTGATCGTATTGATTACATTATTTGCGACGAAGCTCAGTTTTATCAACCCCAGCAGATTGATGGTCTGGCAAAGATTGTCGATGGCTTGGGTATTGATGTGTATGCCTTTGGAATTTTGGCAGATTTTCGCACCAAGCTATTTCCAGGATCGGCGCGACTTGTTGAACTCGCTGATCGCGTAAACACGCTGCAGGTGGAAGCCCTGTGTTGGTGTGGATCGCGAGCGACGCATAATGCTCGCACGATCAATGGCGTAATGGTTACTGAAGGCGAACAAGTGGTGGTTGGAGACGTGGGCAAAAGTGATCAGATTGCCTATGAAGTCCTATGCCGCAGGCACCATATGCGCCAGGTTACAGCTCGCGCATCACGGGCTGGTCATATAAGTTCTGACCCGTTGCCATTTACTGAAATATAGAAGCCAGCGAAAACGAGGAAAAATGAATACCCGTGCCTATGCCGCAATGACAGTCGGAGCAGATCTAGTTCCTTATCAATTCGATCGTCGCGAGGTTGGAGCGCACGATGTTGCACTTGATATTGCTTACTCCGGAATCTGTCACTCAGATATTCATCAGGCGCGCGAGGAATGGGGTCCTGCTCTCTTTCCTATGGTTCCAGGCCATGAAATTGCTGGAACTGTGACCAAGGTTGGTAGCGCCGTCACCAAGTTCAAAGTGGGTGACCTCATCGGCGTAGGGGTGTTCGTTGATTCTTGTCGTGTCTGTGAAAACTGTGAGGCTGGATTACAGCAATATTGCCTGCAAGGAATGACCGGAACCTATAACAGCTACGAGCGAGATAGAACAACACTTGCCATGGGTGGTTATAGCAACTACTTCGTAATCAATGAAGATTACGCAGTCCATATTCCTAGCAATCTTCCTTTGGAAGGTGTTGCGCCACTTCTCTGTGCTGGAATTACCTTGTACTCCCCCATTAAGAATTGGAACGTAGGACCAGGAAAGAAAGTTGCGGTGATGGGCCTCGGTGGTCTCGGACATATGGGAGTGAAGTTTGCGGTGGCAATGGGAGCAGAAGTAACAGTGCTCTCACATTCTGCTCATAAGGAAGCTGATGCACGCGCCATGGGAGCCCATCATTTTATCCGCACTCAAGATGCTGCGGTATTTGCGGCTCATGAGAAAGAGTTCGATGTCATCCTAAACACGATCAGTGCTGAGATCGATATCAACCAGTATCTTTCGCTACTCAAACTCAATGGAACACTTGTCGTTATTGGACTGCCAGGTAAGCCATATGCAGTTGAGGTGGGCTCACTCTTGAACGGACGTCGCTCTATAGGTGGATCCATGATTGGCGGCATTCCAGAGCTGCAAGAGATGCTAGATTTCTGTGGCAAACACAATATTGTCAGCGATGTTGAAGTGATTAAGCCTGACTACATTAATGCTGCTTACACACGCACTGTCGCAAGTGATGTGAAGTACCGCTTTGTGATTGACACTTCAGCTCTTTAAATCGAATGTAGAAATGTTGCTAGCAATGGAGCAATCACCAGAGCTGGTAATAGGTTTGCAACAGACATCTTCTTGATATTGAGTAGTCTTAGTCCGATACCAACCAACATCAGCCCCCCACAGATAGTCATCGCATCGATTTGATACTGCTCGAGCACTGAACCGGCAAAGAATCCGATCACTGTCCAAAAGCCTTGGTAGATTCCAACTGGAATTATCGAGGCCATCACACCTATTCCTAAAGTTGATGCGAAGGCCATGGCAGCAAAGAAGTCGAGCGAAGATTTGAGAATCAACTGATCCAGACCCTGAGACATGCCATCACTAACACTTCCTAAGATTGCAAGCGGGCCGATAACAAACAAAAGTGAAGCGCTCACGAATCCCTCAACAAAGGGGCTATCACTAGATGCCTTAAATCTCTTTCTCAGCTTCTCACCGAAGCTTTCCACCCGCTGCTCGATTCTTAGAGCCGTTCCGATAAGTCCTCCGAGGAGCATGGAAGCAAGAACGAGGAGCAGGGGTGAACCATTTGGCAGTGAATCTCTAAACTCTTTTGACCAGAGTGGCAACAGCGCCGAGGTTGCGCCCAGAATTGTGATGAGCCCCAAAACATCAGTAATCATTTTCTGCGATTTCTTAGGTAGTCGCCCACCTAGGGCAATGCCAATCGCACAACCTAAGATGATAGTGAGCAAATTTATTACTGTTCCGAGGCCTACAAACATTCATCCACTATAGACTCACCAAGTGAATTTTGCATCTATCTTCCAGAGTCTGCGCCCTCATAAAACGGTGCCGATAACGCCATGGACTGCTCAAGGTCTTTGGGATCTAACTCCGCTTCGAACTTCGATTCTCTTCTTTGGCTTAGCTATCTTTGGTCTTGGTGATTCATTATTAATCCAAGCCGGGATTGGCAATACACCTTGGACGGTTTTTGCTGAGGGACTAACGCTAAAAACTGGACTCAGTATCGGATGGGCAACTTTTATCATTAGCATGTGTGTGATGTTGCTCTGGATTCCGCTGGATGAACGTGTGGGTTTTGGAACAATTTCAAATATTGTCATCATCGCCGCCTTTATTCAGATAGGTACAATTATTTTTCCTAAGCAAGATAACTTTGCAACCGGAGTGATCTTTGATTTCATTGGAATTGCACTCGTCGGATTAGGATCGGCTCTTTACATCACATGTGGGCTAGGCCGTGGTCCGCGAGATGGGGCAATGACTGGCATCCACTACAAAACTGGGGTCCGAGTGGGGCGAGTTCGTATGGGCATTGAAGTCACAGTCTTGATTATCGGCTGGTTCCTAGGAGGCACCGTTGGACTCGGAACGGCCCTATTTGCCCTCTTTATAGGACAATCGGTAGCGATATTTCTGGGTCTTTTGGCGCGTTTAACTCACAAGTACGTCTAAGCACCTACTAGCGTTTGGCCCATCTCCCCTTGGTCTGTGAGCCGTTATTTCACACGAGGTCGCAAACACCCTCGATAAAAAAATTAGAAAGGTCCATTTATGTTGGATTCCTACTTCAAAATCAAAGAACGAGGCTCCTCGATAGCCCAAGAGGTTAGAGGCGGGCTAGTTACCTTCTTCACCATGGCATATATCGTTGCCCTTAACCCACTTATCCTCGCCACAACTGATGGAGCTGGAGAATTCATCGGAGGTGGAGATAGAACCAACGCGATCATTATTGTCGCCGCTGGTACCGCACTTATCGCCGGAATTTTAACCATCCTCATGGGAGCAGTTGCTAACTTTCCGCTGGCACTTGCCACCGGTCTTGGCTTAAACACCTTTGTGGCTGTCTCAATCGCTAAGAACGCTACCTGGGCTCAAGCCATGGGCTTAGTTTTGATCGAAGGTATTCTCATTCTCATTCTGGTTCTTACCGGATTTAGAATTGCCGTCTTTAAGGCGATTCCAACGGCACTCAAAATTGCAATCTCGGTGGGAATTGGATTGTTTATCGCTCTCATTGGCTTAGTTGATAGTGGATTCGTGAGACGTACTCCGAATGTGGTGTGGGGCAGTTCTAACTCCAAGCCTTCTGCGGTACCACTCGAACTAGGCGATGGCGGAACACTCGTTGGCTGGCCTATCGTCATCTTCGCATTTGGTCTCTTCCTCACAATCATCTTGATGATCAAGAAAATTAAGGGATCGATTCTGATTGGAATCATCTCTTCCACCATACTTGCGCTCATAGTTGAAACTCAATTTAAGGTGGGAAACAGTTTCGTCAGTCCTACTGAGTCAAACCCACGAGGATGGGGGCTAAATACGCCGGCGCTACCTAAGGATGCTTCCGGATCCCTAAACTTGACCGATACTCCACGATTTGATTCCTTAGGTTTAGGTTTCGATGACATCTTCGGTGCATTCACCAATCCAAAAACTGGTGTATTGGCTGCGTGCCTACTCGTTTTCACCCTATTGCTGGCAGATTTCTTTGACACCATGGGAACGATGACTGCGATTGGAAACCAGGCAGGCCTAGTCGATAAGGACGGCAATGTTCAAGGTGCTAATCGCATCCTCGTTGTTGACTCAATAGCTGCTGCCGCTGGTGGAGCTGCTGGTATTTCATCGAACACCAGTTACATCGAATCCGCATCTGGCGTAGGTGAAGGTGCTCGCACTGGCCTTGCTTCTATCGTTACTGGAATTGCGTTCTTGTTAACAACATTCCTAGCACCTCTTGTAGCAATCATTCCTTATGAGGCGGCAACTCCGGCTTTGATCATCGTTGGCTTCCTCATGATGGGACAAGTTAAAAATATTCAATGGGATGATCTCGGGATTGGTATTCCAGCCTTCCTTACCATCATCTTGATGCCATTTAGCTATAACATTTCAGTTGGCATCGGCGCTGGGTTCGTTACCCACGTCGTTATTCGCATCGTTCAGGGACGGCGCAAGGAAGTACATCCTCTGCTTCTTCTCGTCTCTGGTCTCTTCATGATCTACTTCTTATCATCTCCAATAAACGCCTGGATTTAATAAGCAATATCTAGCTAACAAGGGCTCGCATCGAAAGATGTGGGCCCTTGTTGTTTTACAGGGACCAATCGATGGGTGAAATTCCGCGCCGCTCAAGTTCTTGATTGACTCGAGAGAAAGGCTTGCTACCAAAGAAGCCGCGATAGGCACTTAGCGGACTTGGATGAACACTTTCAATGCGGTGATTGAATAGATATGAAAGCTCCTGCGCGCTCTTGCCCCAGAGAACTCCGATGGCACCCTGTGCCCCCGCTGCTTGAGCTATATGAGTTGTGATTTCCTGCCAACCGATATTCGTATGTGCATTACTTTTTCCGACCTGTGTTGTTAGAACTCGATTAAGCAGCAAAACCCCTTGGTCCTGCCATTTGGAGAGATTGCCATTAACTGGGACCTTGGATTGCAGATCGCTGACCAACTCGGTAAATATATTTCTGAGCGATGCCGGTATCGGCTTCACCTCAGGACTGACAGAGAAGGCAAGCCCATGGGCATTTCCTCGAGTGGGATAGGGATCTTGTCCAACGATGACACATTTGACGTTCTGTAAATCCATTTCACAGGCGGCAAAGATTCGCTCAATGCTCGGTGCAATCTCTTCCTTGGAGATTGATTTCAGTATTTTTTGAATCTGAGGAGCTAGCGGGTCAAGAACACTACTCCAACTAGAGTGCACGGGCAAAAAAACGCGACCCATCGTGACTAACTTCCATCGGCAAATCAAAGACATGAGACATATGTTCCGATGTAATCACTTCCGTGATTGGACCCGATACCGCAGTTAAACCATCTTTGAGAATCAGGGCGTGAGTAGTGCCAACTGGGATCTCTTCTATGTGGTGCGTGACGAGAATTGATGCGGGGGCAAGTGGGTCGGATGCGAAAACACTAAATCTTTTCAAAAGATCTTCGCGTCCACCTAGATCTAAACCAGAGGCGGGCTCATCCAATAGAAGTAACTCAGGGTCAGCCATCAACGCACGAGAGATTTGAACACGTTTGCGTTCACCTTCACTCAAGGTTCCATACTCACGATCGGCAAGCTCGCGAACACCGAATGTTGTTAAGAGGGCTACGGCTCTAGATTCATCCCATAAGTCATAGGCCTCATTCCAGCGACCCAGAATTGCATACGCTGCAGTCAGCACTACATCGCGAACCTTCTCATCGTGCGGAATATCTTCGGAGATAAGAGCACCACAAATACCGATGCGAGTGCGAAGGTCCCAAAGATCGACCTTACCCATCTGCTTATCAAGTAAAAAGACAGTCCCGGATGTGGGAAACATTCTCGTTGCCAATATTTGCAGAAGAGTAGATTTACCAGCACCGTTGGGTCCGAGGACTACCCATCGCTCCCCTGGGGAAATCACGAAATTTAGCGGGCCTAATATGTTCTTCTGACCTCGCCGGACAGAGACATCACGTAGCTCTAAAACGCGATTATTACTCATAGGTGACAAAAGATATATCGTCATTCTATAAATCACTCGCAAATTGCGAACGAAGTGAACGTGATTCGCGATAACCTCACCCATATGAGCGCCGAGCAGAGTCACTACACGGGTCTTATTCTCGTCTCCGGAGTCGACTCCCCCGGAATCACTAGAGCTCTCTTTGAGACCCTGGCTCCCTTTGCAGTCACTATTTTAGATATTGAACAGGTTGTCATTCGTGAGCGCCTCATTCTCACCGCACTCATCTCACTCAATCCTGATCATGCCCAAGCGATAGCGGCAGATCTCAACGAATGTGCAGAAAAGCTATCTGTCGATATCGCCACATCTTTCGGTCCCCAAGAAGGGGCCTCTATCGCTGCTAAGACAGGACTCGTTCACGTTGTTATTTTGACAACCGAACTTCATCCGCGCTCAATCGCAGCAGTTGCCGAAGCGATATCTGTAGAGCAGGGAAATATCGAACGCATTCATCGGACAGCTAGTTATCCTATTACCGCTATTGAGCTAACCGTATCTGGTGCCAACACCGCAAGGCTTCGCCAGTCACTTGCTGCGGTATCAAATGAATACTCTATCGATATCGCAGTCTCTCCTGGTGGACTCATGCGTTGGGCAAAAAAGTTAGTTGTGCTAGATGTTGACTCAACTCTTATTCAGCAGGAAGTGATAGAGCTGCTAGCGGCACATGCTGGTGTTGAAGCACAGGTTCGAGAAATCACCGAGCGCGCCATGCGCGGCGAGCTAGATTTTAGGCAGAGCCTTGAATCCAGAGTCGCACTGCTGGCAGGACTTCCAGAAACAGTGATAGCGGATGTGCGCAAGCAGATTGTGCTGACTCCTGGAGCCCGCACCCTCATTGAGACGCTACATAAACTTGGTCATAATGTTGCTGTTGTCTCAGGTGGTTTCACCGCTGTAATTGAACCGATACTCAAAGATCTCGGTATCACGCATTATCGGGCCAATACTCTAGAAGTTGTGGACGGTAAACTCACCGGCAAAATTGTTGGAGATGTTATCGACCGCGCCGCTAAAGCAACTGCGCTGCGTGATTTTGCAAAGATTGTCGGTGTCGAACTTGAGCAAACGATTGCAATTGGCGATGGCGCCAATGATCTGGATATGATTGCAATTGCCGGTATGGGAATAGCATTTAATGCCAAGCCGGCTGTAAAAGCTGCTGCAGATAGTTCTGTGAGCGCGCCGTATTTAGACTCAGTTCTCTATCTTCTCGGAATTTCACGTGAAGATATTGAAGAAGCTGGCGCTAGCCGAAAATAATTAGAGTCTGCAAGCGTGAATATCAGTTACAAGAATTCCGCGCGCTCCTAGCGCCCAGAGCTCATCCATCAAGCGATTGGTATCTTTGCGGAGCACCATCGCGCGCACAGCAACCCAATCTGGTTTCTGCAGCGGTGAGATGGTTGGCGACTCTAAACCTGGAGTAATCGCGCAAGCCTGATCCACACTTATCTTGGGAATGTCATAATCAAGAAGCACATATTGCCTGGCAGTGACCACACCTTGTAAGCGACGTATAAGAATCTCTAACTCCGCAGCTGCAGCTGGTGCCTTGCCCTTGATTAGAACTGCCTCTGAAACCAATATCGGATCGCCAAAGATTGCTAAGCCGGCCTGACGGAGAGTATTTCCGGTACTGACAACATCGGCAATGACATCTGCTACTCCTAGTCTGATGCTGCTCTCTACCGCACCATCTAGTCGCACAACTTCTGCTGTAATCTTTAAATCTGCCAGGTGCTTCTGTACCAACCCTGGATACGCCGTTGCTACGCGCTTACCACTTATAGATGTTAGGGATAGCTTCTCTTGGGCTGGTCCGGCAAACCTAAATGTCGATCCCCCAAAATCAAGCGGTAGAATTTCCTGCGCGTCCGCTCCGGAGTCAATGAGCAGATCTCGCCCCGTTATTCCAGCCTCTAACTCACCCGAGCCCACATAAATTGCAATATCGCGTGGGCGCAGATAATAGAACTCAACACCATTAGCAGGGTCAATCAGGACCAGATCTCTTGAATCAGTGCGTTGGCGATATCCGGCCTCTTTTAGAATCTCAATCGAAGCATCAGCAAGTGAACCCTTATTGGGAACAGCTATTCGTAACATGAAACTCCCTGTTTTTCGTTAGAGGTACTTATAGATATCAGTGGGTGTGAGTCCGCGGGCAAGCATCATTGTCTGGATATGATAAATCAGTTGGCTAATTTCCTGCGCTAGCGCCTCGTCTGACTCATGTTCAGCTGCCAGCCAGACTTCACCGGCCTCTTCCAGAATCTTCTTTCCGATTGCGTGAACCCCGGCATCAACTGCTGCCACCGTTGCTGAACCCTCGGCCCGCTCAGCCAGCTTTTGCGCTAACTCAATCCAGAGTGAATCAAATGACTTCATAGCGCTACTTTACTAGAGAGATAACCAGGGTGAGTCCGCATTAGCGAAGTGAGGCTTGTGTGCGTAATTGCTCAACCATCATCGCCGGATCATCAGCGTTAAAGACGGCGCTGCCTGCCACAAAAGTGTCGGCGCCAGCTTCTCGAGCGATATCGATAGTTGCTAGTGAAATACCACCATCGACCTGGAGCCAAATCGGGCGACCACCGATTAACTTCCTGGTGTCTCGGACCTTGGCCATCATATTTTCCATAAATTTTTGTCCACCAAAGCCTGGTTCGACAGTCATTATGAGGACCATATCGATGAGATCGAAGTACTCCGAATATTCGTGGATAGTGGTATTTGGTTTAAGAGCAATGGATGCCCGAGCTCCGTGGCTCTTGATCTCCTTAAGAGTGCCGCGAATATCGCTAGCAGCCTCCACATGAATCGTGACGCTAGCCGAACCAACTTCCGCGTATTGAATTGCTATTAAATCCACGTCTGCAACCATCAGATGAGAGTCGACTGGAATCGGGCAACTCTTAATAATCTTTATTGCGGCCTGGAAATCAAAAGTCATATTCGGAACGAATACGTTATCCATGATGTCGAGGTGGATGAAGTCACTTGCCCCAGCTATCTTGGCAATCTCCGAGTCAAGATGTGCGAAATCAGCGTTGAGAATACTCGGTGTGATTCGAACATCGCGTGACATAAGTAAAGTTTATCCCCTCTTACGAAAGAGAGCTAAGAACATCGCATCCGTGCCGTGTTTGCTGGTCCACAGCGATAAGGACTTATGGCTGGCAGATACTGAGCAATCTCTATCTGCTCCAGATCTGGATGTTCTTTAAGAATACGAAGAACCTCACCTGAAGTCTCAGAAAAATGCGGGCTACATGTTGCATAGCCAAATACTCCCCCTGGATTAAGAACTGAGATTGCGGCGTCAGATAGCTCTCTTTGTAATACGAGTAATCCTCGCAAGTCCTGAACGGTTCTTCGCCAGCGAACCTCAGGTCTGCGGCGCAGCGCACCGAGGCCAGTGCATGGAACATCCGCCAAAATCGCATCGTAACTCTCTCCAAGTGCTGCAATATCTCTGGCATCACCCACTTGAACTGGGAATCTACCTATAACGTTCTTGACAAGCTTTGCACGAGCCTCGGAGATTTCATTGGCAGTAAATTTCTGTCCATTCACACTTGCAAGATGGGCTAGCAGAGCGGCCTTGCCACCGGGACCTGCACACAAATCCAAAATCGATGCAGAATCTCTCGCAGCAAGTGAGAATATATGCGCAACTAATTGCGAACCCTCATCTTGCACTCCCGCTTTGCGATGTCTAATAATCTCAAGTGAGCCCGGAGCGCCATCAAATCTTGCTCCATAGGGTGAATACTCGGTTGCCACCGCTCCTAGCTCAACTAGCTCAGATTGAGTCGAATCCCCCGGCCACGAAACCAGTGTTGGCATTGCTGGAACGTTATTGGCGGCAAGCTCCTTCTCAACGCAATCAAAGTCTTTCAGTAAATCAAAGTAGGCCGAGATTATCCACTCTGGATGTGAGTACTGAATTGATAGGCGTTCGATGGGATCTGCTACAAATGAAGTGGGTTCAAGCCATTGTTCTAAAGTCTGCGAACTCACCTTTCGTAAAATCGCATTAACAAATGATGCCTTCGACTCCCCGATGACTTTTCGAGCAAGCTCAACAGTTGCTGAGACTGCAGCATGCGTTGCTACCCGCATCTCGAATAGCTGATGAACTCCCATTCTGCAGATATCCACGATTCCTTCGTCGACTTCTGCTAATGGACGATCAGATACCTGCTGCAAAATGTAGTCGTGACGACCTTGCATCCGCAGCGTTCCATAAAGTAGCTCAGTAACGAATCCTTTATCTCGAACCTCGAAATTAGAGGCTGAAAGTGCTTGCGGCAGGAGCAGATTCGAATATCCCCCATTTCGATTGACTTCTGTGAGTAAATCAAAGACCAACACCCTGGGAGCATCAGGTTTGGGCGATTTGAAGGTATCCCTGCGTGGTTTAACCAAAGAGATCACCGGCGATTAGCCTTGCGCCGTTAGCCCATTCAGATGAAGGCATTCTAGATTTACCCGAAGGTGTGATGTAGCCAATCTCAAGGGCGGTTGTGGCAGTTCCCACATGTAACTTCTTATTCTCAATTAGAAGGACACCAGGATCTAATTTCATCTCACTGACTATCGGAGTGTCAATTTTTATCATCAAACCGCGAAAAAAAGTAAAAGCACCAGGCTGAGATGTGAAAGCGCGGACTTTATTAGATATTACATCCGCTGATTGCGACCAATCAATGCCTGCTTCTTCCTTGCTTAATTTAAAGGCGCGAGTGGCGCTGTGATCCGGTTGTGGTGAGGGCTTCATCCCAGACTCAATGAGATCAAGTGTATGCAGCAGTGCCTCTGCACCCAATTCTGCTAGCTCTATGAAAAGCTCATCACTGGTGATATCAGTATCTAGTGCGAATCGGTGCTGGGTATAAATCGGTCCCGTATCCATCCCTTCATCTAGGAGAAATACAGTAACTCCAGAAACTAAATCCCCAGCCTCAATGGCGCGTTGCACTGGGGCCGCTCCACGCCATCTTGGCAATAATGAAAAATGCAGATTGAGCGAACCGTGGCGAGGTAATTCGAATACTTGCTTGGGCAGAATGATGCCGTATCCAATTGTGATGAGTAGATCTATATTTGATAGGAGGGGTTGAAAGTTGCCATCTCTTTCTGGTTTATTGACCTCAATCCCGTTCTCATTACCCCACCTCGAAATAGCAGATTCATTCAAGCTCTGACCTCGACCGGATGGTCGATCAGGTTGGGTGATTACTGAGAGCAATTCATGTTTAGAGGCAAGAAGTGCGTCCAGTGATGGGATTGCTACTTCAGGTGTTGCTGCTACCGCGATCCGCAATTAAAGGCCCAGTCCCCGGTTGTCTTGGCTAAAAAGAGAATGCGGAGACACCTTAATCTTAGGTTGAAGACCTGTTTGCTCGGCAAGGCCGAACCATTCAGATTCTCGAATCTCTTTCATAGCTATCTTGCGAACCTCTTCTGAGAGTCGATCGATGAAGAGAATTCCATTGAGGTGATCGGTTTCGTGTTGCAAAGCACGAGCAAGAAGTTCTGTACCTTCAATCGTGACGGCTTCTCCGTACATGTTAAATCCTTTTGCTACCGCTCTGAAAGCACGTGAAGTTGGATAGATTAACTCCGGAAAACTTAAACACCCCTCATCACCCTCCTGTATTTCTTCGCTTAAATCGAGAGTCGGATTGATGAGATGTCCGATGGCTTCATCTACATCCCAGACGAATACGCGAAGTGGCACGCCAATCTGCGGCGCAGCTAAGCCCGCGCCCGGAGCGTCCAGCATTGTTTCGGTGAGATCGTTAACCAGTTTTCGCAATTGCTTATCAAAGTCGATGACTTCGGCAGCCGGAGTAACAAGAACAGGGTCCCCGAAGTGGCGAATCTCCTTGATAGACATAGCCCAATCTTACCTATCGCGAGAGCGAATATGGATCAATACGCAGGGATGCCAACTTCTTCCTCGTTGCACTTCTTCGTCTTTGGAACTCGTGCATCAGTAGCACTAACGCCTCACCGTCGGCAAGCGGTGCTAGTAGGAGAATTCGATGCGTAGAACTGTTCAGAATTGAAGGTCCAAGAATTCTTGTTGAAATCGGAAGTCTTCCCTCATCGCGAGATTTATTGAGTGCTCTCACCAGGGTGGCCGACTCAGTGCTATCAATATCAAGGACGATGGACCTCACGAAAGGAGGAAGTGAAACCTCGTCCCGCTCCTGGAGTTCTCGACGTGAAATCAAAGAAGGCTTCCACGAAGAAAGCGCACCCACTATTGGATTGGAGTGATTGATAACTAGTAACGCATTTCCCAAAGAACTCAATAGCGCTGCATGAGTAAAGAAGATCTCTCGGGCTCGTTCTTGAGCTCTAAGATCTGATTGATTCAGTAATTTCTCACCATCTAGGATTACTACCGCCGCATAACCTTGTGCAGACATTGGAGCCGAACCAGGTGTGGCTATCACAATTCCTGAACTCACTTGAAAATCATCGATCATCTTCTCTGCTTCACAGAGAGTGATTGCAACCCCTGGCAACGCAACTCCGATTTCCTGGGCGAAACGCTCACTACCTCTATTAAGAAGAAAAGGCTTAACTCCGGCGCAGTACTGACAAGCCCATTCCGAATAAATATTTGCACATAATGAACAGGAAATCGCCGCCGTGGCACTCCTTTTTTCTAATCGACCTCCACAGGAACAGGTTGAAATATTTCGACAATTACTGCAACTAATCGACTGAGAATAACCTTTTCGGGGGGCGATAAAGAGAATTGGTCCCTGCTTCACCAATCGGCGAAGCTCGCCAATGATTCTTCCTGGGAGAAGTTCCGAAAATTCCTGTTGGAAGGTATCAACTCGGACCTTCTCTGTTGCGCCTTTGAATACAAACCAACCGATATCAATCAGGCGAGCAACTTCGGAACTTGGGCTGTAACCCACACAATAGATACCAATATTTTCAGTACGTGCACGCAGAATTGCAATGTCTCGCGCATTCCATCCCGGAGACCGAACCTCAAAGAACTGCTCTGAGGATTCATTAAAGATAACAATCGATGACAAATCAGGGCTATCAACGAAAATTGCGCTTCTTGTCCCGATAATAATCTGGGCCGGCCTCGTTCTAGCGCACAGGTAATTCTGGTATCGCTCACTTCGCGCCAGATTCGAATCCAGCACTAACGCTCCGGGAAAGTGTTTGAGAAGACGAAGAACTGATCTATTGTCCGGAACTATCACCAGGGTTGAACCAGTTCCTCGAACACTGCTCACCTGCTCTGCCAAAACCATAAATGGATCACGATATGGAGGCAGTTGTATGTACTCGCGCACTGATGAGGCTATAGGTCTGTCGATATCGGGCACAATCCATTTCATCTTCTCAATACTGGCAACACGAGGAGGAATCGCAGAGCGAATCACGTCATATGGATGACAAGCCCATCTAGCGCAAACTAGTGATATCAAATCTAGCGAATGCTTTGATGCGATGGGAACAGCGGAAATCACTTTAGTAATGCTCTTGAGTCTTCTACCCGAAATCATTTCCATGCGTTCAAGCACGAGTGCTTCACACTCTCTGCCATTGAAGGGAACTTGAACTCGAACACCTGTGTCTACTTGCGAATCAAGATCATCGGGAACTAAGTAGTCATAGCTCTGATCTAGATGAAAAACACCGCTATCTACCCACACGCGAGCGACAGGTTTCTCAGTTGTGCTGATCTCTGGCGCTAGTCGAACTACTTCGCGCTTAAGACGTAGTGGCCTCGTAAGTGCCACGGTGTGCAGAAAACCTATTTAACAGCTGCCTGCAGTTCGGATACCCGATTAGTAACTTCCCATGTGAAATTGGGAAGCTCGCGACCGAAGTGACCGTATGCAGCAGTCTGAGAATAGATAGGACGCTTTAGATTTAAATCGCGGATGATTGCAGCCGGACGAAGATCAAAGACAGATGTCACAGCATCTTGAATCTTTTGAACCGGAACAGTCTCAGTTCCAAAAGTCTCCACAAAGACTCCAACCGGCTGCGCCTTTCCAATTGCATAGGCAACTTGAACTTCACAGCGGCGAGCTAAACCGGCAGCTACCACGTTCTTAGCAACCCAACGCATCGCATAAGCCGCCGAACGATCAACCTTAGAAGGATCTTTTCCAGAAAATGCACCGCCACCATGGCGAGCCATGCCACCGTAGGTATCGACAATAATCTTTCGCCCGGTAAGTCCGGCATCACCCATCGGCCCACCAATTACAAAGCGTCCCGTTGGATTAATCAGGATTCTCACATCTTTACGCGGAAGATCAATTTTTGCTAAGACTGGATCAATTACCTGTGCAATAACCTCAGAGGTGAGTTGCCCTGCAACATCAACCTCTTCCGCGTGCTGACTTGAGATGACAACGGTGTCGAGTGCGACCGCCTTATCTCCGTCATATTCAATGGTGACCTGTGTCTTACCGTCCGGGCGCAGGTAAGGAAGAGCTCCAGATTTTCTCACCTTCGATAATTGCTGCGCTAGTTCGTGTGCCAGCCAGATCGGAAGCGGCATAAGCTCCTTTGTGTCATCACATGCATAACCAAACATCAGGCCCTGGTCGCCCGCACCCTGCAGGTCAAGTGGGTCTACCGCAGATTTAACGCGGTGTTCAAAGGCATCATCTACACCTTGCGCAATATCAGGTGACTGTTGGCCAATAGAGATTGAAACTCCGCAGCTATTTCCATCAAATCCTTTAACGGATGAGTCATAGCCGATTCCGATCACAGTGTCGCGAACAATTCCCATGACATCGGCATAACCATTGGTCGTTACTTCGCCCGCAACGTGAACTTGCCCAGTGGTAATCAGGGTTTCCACAGCAACCCGACTCGATGGATCTTGAGCTATAAGCGAATCAAGGATCGCATCTGAGATTTGATCTGCGATCTTATCCGGATGGCCTTCGGTAACAGACTCAGAAGTAAATAGACGTTTTGACATTGGCTTAACCTAACTGATGGAGGGCATGGTCGAGTAGTTCCTGTGCAAGCGTGTCTTTGGTGGTCTTGCCCACTTTATAACTCACCCCACCGCGAGTGAAAATCTCCCCGAAGGTTGTCTCGCTATTGAAGATATCTCCCCCAGAAACATCATTGAGATAGAGGATATCCGCACCCTTCGCCAACATCTTGCTCTGGGCTGCAGTTGCATCATGCGACGTTTCTGCGGCGAATGCGACGACTACCTGCTTGCCCTTAACGCCACTAAGACTCTTCAGGATATCTACATTTTCCGTCAGATTGATACTGGAGAGCGAGCCCTTCTTAATTTTAGAATCCTGCACATGTTCAGGCCGCGCATCGGCAACTGCTGCTGCCATCACTAGGACATCACACTTGGTAAATTCTTGATGCAATACATCGTGCATCTCGGAGGCAGTCTGCACATGAATCGTCTTAACGCCTTCGATATCTGGCAGTGAAGCATTTGCTGACACGAGTACCACTTCGGCTCCTCGTCGAAGCGCCTGCAGCGCAACGGCGTAACCTTGCTTTCCTGAGGATTGGTTTCCAATAAAACGAATCGGGTCAATTGGCTCGCGAGTACCCCCGGCGCTCACCAGGACCTTCTTTCCTAAGTAATCCGATTTCACCTGAGTTAGCTCGGAAAATGACTCAAGAATCTTCACTGTCTCCGGAAATCTGCCCTGACCGACATCACCACTGGTGAGTGCACCGACATCCGGATCTAAGACGTGATACCCACGTTCTCGCAATACCCCGACATTTGAAGTTGTCGCTTGATCCTTCCACATGTTCGGATGCATCGCCGGAACAATCAGAACCGGGACATCGGCGGCCAGAATGATGTTAGTCAGAAGGTCATCAGCGCGGCCGGCTGCCATTCGCGCTATCAAATCGGCGGTAGCTGGGGCGATTATGATGAAGTCAGCCTTCTTGGCTAATGAGACGTGCCGAACTTCTTCCACGCTTTCAAATACCTCAGTCGTGACTGCGCGACCAGAGAGAGCTTCCCATGTTGCCGCGCCTACAAAATTCAAACTCGAAGGGGTGGGAACAACGGTAACGAGGAAACCAATATCCTGCAGGCGACGCAGTAAATCGCAAGATTTATAGGCGGCTATTCCGCCACCAACACCGAGAATTACTTCGCGGCCATGTCCTTGCATAACTATTTTTAGAGCTAATTAAGCAGTTGGCTCAAGATTTTCGATTGTCAGCAATCCTTCGTTGATTTCACGAAGTGCAATCGATAGTGGCTTCTCGTGCACGTGAGTGTCAACAAGTGGACCAACGTATTCCAGCAGGCCTTCACCCAGCTGTGAATAGTAAGCATTAATCTGACGGGCACGCTTTGCAGCATATAGAACGAGTGAATACTTAGAACCAGCCTTATCGAGAAGTTCATCGATTGGTGGATTTGTGATTCCGTCCATGTGTGCACTCATCTGTACCCCTTAAAAAGTAATATTCGCCGAACTAGGCAGATGCCAATTCTATCAGGCTTGCAACCACCTTCTCGACCTCATCATTTACTAGGACTTTATCAAAGAATGAGGCGGCAGCGAGCTCTTCCTGCGCTAAAGCAAGTCGGGATGCTCTGCGCTCTGCGCTATCTGTGCCTCGGCCTTCTAAGCGTGAAACCAACTCCTCCCAACTTGGCGGCTCCAAGAAAACGAGTACCGACTCCGGAATCTTCTCCTTCACCTGCTTGGCTCCTTCGATCTCTATCTCAAGTAGAACGCTCTGGCCAGCACTCAGCGCCGTCTCAACCGGTAATCGTGGTGTTCCATAACGCGCTCCAGCAAATTCAGCCCACTCTAAAAACTCATTAGCCTTTATCGCAGCATCAAATTCGGCGGCGTTCAGGTAGTGGTAATCAATGCCGGCGACCTCATTGAATCTCGCTGGACGAGTCGTTGCCGAGACAATAACCACGAAATTAGATGCCTCACGTAACTTCTTGGCAACAGTACTTTTGCCTACTCCCCCAGGACCTGAGAGAACAATCAGCTTTCCTCTGCGAAGTGATGTTGGCAATTCAAATTCCTTCAGTAACGCCGCTCGTTGGTAGCGTCCTAGACCTTGAATCCGACGTGTGCTGGAGATCCCAAGTTTTTCGAGTAACGCTTTACCGCGAATTTTACCCACACCGCTCTTTGATTCGACCATTTCCAGCACTCGCATCTTGGCAATTACATCGTTGCCTTCCGCCAATGAGATAACTTCCGAAATGCTCAGCCCTCCACTCTTGATTCGAGATTTCACTTCTGAGCGCTCTTGTCTGGATGCTTTCGCTTTGGCCAGCGCGTTAGCACGCTCAACTGGAGTTAATTGCGGCGGCGTCCCCATGTTTTTAACTACTGCAGAATATCTTCCGCGATTGCGCGCGCAGCCGCTGTCATTGCCTTCGCTCCCTGCGCCCACGCCTGGGTAATCGGACGTCCGATAACAACATAGCTAGCACCGGCGGCTATCGCTGCTTGAGGAGTCATCGTTCTCTTCTGATCATCTCCGCCTTGACTCGCAGCCGGACGAACTCCAGGTGTGATGATGTGCGGATCCACTCCTATCGCAGATCGAATCGCTTCGATTTCCAGCGGCGAGCAGACAATGGCGCGAGCACCGGCTGTAATAGACATCTTTGCAAGTGATACCGCGCTCTCAAGTGCATTGTTTGCAAATCCAATCTCAAAAATATCCTCTTCCGAGAGTGAGGTAAGCACCGTAACTGCCGTGACATCTGTGGAAGGAAGGGCTTTGACGGCGGCGTTGATCATCGCTCTTCCACCAGATGCATGCACGGTGAGGAATCTTGGCTTCAATGATTGGACAGCCGATGCCGCGGCACCTACGGTGTGCGGGATGTCATGAAGTTTGAGATCAAGGAAAATATCAGCATCGGTCACGCCTTGAATGCGCGTTACTCCTTCATGACCAAATGTGAGGAAGAATTCAAGACCTAACTTGTACACACTCACGTAGTCCTGAGTGGCTTCAATCCAACGTTGTGCGGTATCTAAATCAGGTGTGTCAACTGCAAGTACTATCGGCGCTCTCATTGTGTCTCTTCCCTATGCGCATACCCAATTGCTTGTTGCACAGTTGCAAAGCCCCGAGCTGCAAGTAGATCGCGTAGTTCGTTCTGAATAGTAATCAGCGCAGTAGGGTTACCGAAGCTAGCAGTTCCCACGGAAATCCCTGATGCACCGGCGAAAATAAGCTCAAGTGCATCACGACCTGAGGCAACACCACCCATTCCTAAAATAGGTATATGAGGTAGCGCAGCATGGACTTGATAGATTGCTCGTACTGCTATCGGTCTAATAGCCGGGCCTGATAAACCGCCGGTTTTGCCGCCCAAATGTGGCTTCATTGTCTCGAGATTAATCACCATTCCAAGAACGGTATTAATTAGAGCCAGCGCATCGGCGCCGGCATCAACTACGCCTTTTGCAATCTCTGGCAGGTTGGTCACATCAGGTGATAACTTCGCAATGATAGGAAGTTCACCGCCAATAGTCTTTCGCACTCCATCAATAACGCGGCGGGAAGCATCGGGATCGCAGGCAAAAACTAGTCCTCGATTTTCAACGTTAGGACATGAGATATTTACCTCTACCGCGCTAATTCCGGAAGCAGATCGCAATTTACGAGCGAGTGTTGAATACTCCTCGATTGTCTCCCCTGCTATCGAAACTATTACCCGAGCCTTCTGCTCAATAAGCCAAGGCACATCATGGGCAAGAAATGCATCTATTCCTGGACCTTGCAGACCGATTGAGTTGAGCATTCCTGATGGTGTTTCCGCCATGCGCGGAGTGGGGCGACCATGACGTGGCTTTGTCATCACTGATTTAGTAACAATTGCTCCTACATCCTTCAACGCAAAAAACTGTGCCAACTCTTTTCCGCTACTGGCACAACCACTGGCGGTAAAGATGGGTGTGGGAAACCAGGCGCTACCTAGCGTGGTGGACATATCTACCGGAAGGGTCATTGGTGGGCCTCCGGAATGCGTCCTACTAGATCCCACTGGACATGAGATCCATCCATTACCGGACCATCGATACACGAGCGCAGCATGGAAGTTGATCCGTCTTCATTTCGAACCGGCAGCACGCAGGTCATACAAATTCCAATACCACAGGCCATAGCTTCTTCAACCGCGCACTGATGAATAACTTCGGTCTCGGCTACGATCTCAGTTATTGCACGCAGCATCCCCATAGGACCACATGAGTAAATCACATCAATACTTCGATTGGAGATGATCTCTAAAAGTGACTCTGTAACTCGCCCCTTTTCACCCATAGACCCATCTTCAGTGTAAATTTTGAGCGAATTAACAGAACGCTTTCCTTCCATAGGTGCGTAAATCTTTGAACCAATACTCGCACCCAACAACATATCTACCTTGCAACCGCGACTCTTAAGCACATCTGCTAAACCAAATAAGGGAGCCGATCCATAGCCACCACCAACAAGTAGTGCATTTATAGGCTCTATCGGAATTCCAAATGATGTTCCCAGAGGGGAAACGATGTCGAGCTCGGATCCTTCAGGTTGCGCACATAACCATTTCGAGCCTGAACCATGTGGAGCAACAATGAGTTCCATCGTTCCGCCGTACTGGCTGTTATCGGAAACTCGGGATATTGCAAAGGCGCGACGCAAGATCATTCGAGAGCTATCTCCGCCAACACTAATGGCTACAAAGTTTCCAGGTCGACAACTTTTAACTATTTCTCCCACGTTGATCAGAATCTGGTGATAAGCGCCAACTCGCTTATTGGAAAAAATTGTGGCAACTTGTTGAACGGCGCTCTTATTAATCGTATTCATTATTTGCCGAGCCATTCTTGAATAGGCTTCACCGGCATCGCCCCTGCCTGTATTGCCTTGATTCCCTCAACTGCAGCGCTAAAGCCAGCTGTCGTGGTGATAATCGGAATTGATCTCTGTACCGAGGCGGTTCTAATGGCCCAACCATCGGCACGTGTTCCACGACCGACGGGAGTATTAATTACCAAATCAATATCGCCAGCGTTTAGCATCTCAACAATCGTCTTCTCGCCCATGGGTCCGCTTCCTTCGGAGTTCTTACGTACGCGTACGACAGTGACTCCTGACTGCTCCAGTAACTTAGCTGTTCCATCTGTTGCCAGCAATCTGAAGCCTAAGTCGGATAGTTTGCGAGCTGGTGCGATGCCAGAGCTCTTATCTTTGTCAGCTAGTGAAATAAAGACCGTTCCAGATTTTGGAAGCGGGCCAAAGGAACTTATCTGTGATTTCGCATAAGCCTCACCAAAATTATCTGCGATTCCCATTACTTCACCAGTAGAACGCATCTCGGGTCCGAGAATGGCATCGACTCCTCGCCCATCGACTCGTCTAAATCGATTCCAAGGCAAGACTGCCTCTTTCACACTGATGCCCTTTGGTATCGCATCACCTTGCGCTGGCAGCATGGACTCAAGACGTAACTGAGCGATTGTTGATCCTAGTGAAATACGTGCAGCTGCTTTCGCCAGGGGCACACCAGTTGCCTTACTCACGAAGGGCACCGTGCGAGATGCACGTGGATTTGCTTCGAGTACATATAAAACCTTTTCCGCCATAGCAAATTGAATATTAATTAAGCCCAGCACGCCAACACCCTGCGCAATCTTAAGCGTGGCCTCACGTATGGCCTTTCGCTGATCTTCGCTGATAGTCATAGCAGGAAGTACACATGCGCTATCTCCTGAGTGAATTCCCGCCTCTTCAATATGTTCCATGATTCCACCTAGGAAGAGTTCTTCACCGTCATAGAGTGCATCGACATCTAACTCGATGGCAGAATCAAGGAATCTATCAACCAAGACAGGATGATCGGGAGTGATATCGGTAGCACGGGCTATGAAGGATGACAGTGATTCATCGTCATAGACAATTTCCATACCTCGCCCGCCCAGGACAAAGCTAGGGCGAACTAGAACGGGATATCCAATACGTTGGGCAATCGAGAGCGCTTCTAATTGAGTTGCTGCCATTCCAAACTCTGGGGCGGTAAGTCCTTGCTCTGCCAGCACCTGACCAAATGCACCGCGCTCTTCCGCCAAATTAATAGCTTCTGGACTTGTTCCAAGAATTGTTACGCCGGCGGCCTTCAGACCTGCCGCTAAACCGAGCGGGGTCTGTCCACCCAACTGCGTGATTACACCAAGAACTGGCCCTGCGAGAGTTTCGGCATGAACGACTTCTAGAACATCTTCTAACGTCAATGGTTCAAAGTAGAGCCGATCACTTGTGTCATAGTCGGTTGATACAGTCTCAGGATTGCAGTTAATCATGATTGTCTCGAAGTCAGCCTCACGGAGAGTAAATGAAGCGTGTACACATGAATAATCAAACTCAATTCCCTGACCGATACGGTTTGGTCCGCTACCTAAAATAATCACGGCAGGCTTGGTGCGTGGGCGTACCTCGGTCTCTTCCTCATAGCTTGAGTAATGATAGGGAGTGAACGCTTCGAACTCTGCCGCACAGGTATCGACAGTTTTATAGACGGGGCGAATATTTTCATGATGACGAGCTTTACGAACATCCTCCTCAGTAGCGCCTCTTAATCGAGCAATCTGCAAGTCCGAAAATCCCATGCTTTTAGCAGACCGCAAAACATCTGCAGATAACTCCCCTGGCTCAGCTATTCGCGAAGCCTCTTGGTTGATTAATTCAATCTGTCGCAGATACCAGCGATCGATCTTGGTGGATACATAGACTTCTTCGATAGATGCTCCGCACCACAATGCAAGTTGAACCTGTTGAATTCGATACTCTGTTGGAATCTTCATAGATTCAAGCAGTGAACTCTTCTGTGAGTCTGGAAAACTCTTTGGGAAAATGAAGGTTGCTTCTTTACGCTCTAATGAACGAAGCGCTTTCATCAACGCCTCTGGAAAGGATCGACCTATAGCCATAGCCTCACCAACACTCTTCATCGTGGTGGTCAAACGGGGGTCAGCATCCTGGAATTTTTCAAAGGCGAATCTTGGAGCTTTCACAACAATGTAATCAAGGGTTGGTTCAAACGAGGCTGGAGTTACTTTGGTGATGTCATTCTTGATCTCATCAAGGGTGTAACCAATTGCGAGCTTCGTTGCAATTTTCGCGATCGGAAAACCTGTGGCCTTTGAAGCAAGAGCACTAGAGCGCGATACTCGTGGATTCATCTCAATCACAATAATGCGACCAGTATCAGGGTCTACTGCAAATTGGATGTTACAACCGCCAGTGTCAACACCAACTTCTCGAATGATGTCAATCGAAAGATTACGAAGTTTCTGGAACTCTACGTCAGTTAACGTAAGCGCTGGTGCTACTGTAATTGAATCACCGGTGTGAACACCCATGGGATCGATATTTTCAATGCTGCACACAATCACCACGTTATCCGCTCTATCGCGCATAACCTCTAATTCATATTCTTTCCAGCCGATAATCGACTCTTCTATCAGCACCTCTGAGGTTGGGCTATGTCGTAATCCTGCTCCCGCTATTTGACGCAGAGTTATCTCATCAAAAGCGATTCCAGAGCCCAATCCACCCATAGTAAATGATGGTCGAATCACTACCGGGTAATCAAGTACAGCAACCGCCCCCATAACATCGTCAATCGTGTGACAAATAATCGATTTCGCTGATTCTCCACCAATCTTCTCCACAATAGTTCTAAAGATTTCGCGGTTCTCACCGCGTTCAATAGCCGCGACATCTGCTCCAATTAGTTTTACATTGTATTTTTCCAGCGTTCCAGCCTGAAATAAACCTATTGCTGCATTGAGAGCAGTCTGTCCCCCAAGGGTTGCAAGTACCGCATCTGGTCGCTCCTTAGCAATGATGCGCTCAATGAATTCAGGAGTGATGGGTTCTATATATGTTGCATCTGCAAATTCAGGGTCAGTCATAATTGTTGCAGGGTTGGAATTTACCAAGATAACTCGGATACCTTCAGCTTTTAGCACTCTGCATGCTTGGGTTCCAGAATAATCAAACTCGCACGCTTGACCAATAACAATTGGACCAGATCCAATTACCAATACACTCTTTATTGACTCATCGCGTGCCATTACTTGGTGGCCGCCATTCTTGGGTATTTCTCCATCATTTCAACGAACTGATCAAATAGATAGGCAGCATCGTGTGGACCGGCAGCAGCTTCCGGGTGGTATTGCACGCTAAATGCTCCACGTTCTAGCAACTCAATTCCTTCTACAACTCCATCGTTTAAGCAAATATGAGTTACCTGACCAAGGCCGTATACGGTGGAGAAACCAGAATCGGTAGGTGCTTTCAGTGCAAAACCATGGTTGTGTGCTGTGATCTCAACCTTCCCGCTTCGCTTATCAAGAACTGGTTGATTAATTCCGCGATGACCAAACTGCAATTTATAGGTCTCAAAACCTAACGCTCTACCAAGAATTTGATGCCCGAAACAGATTCCGAAAATTGGAATCTCGTCCAGAAGAAGGCTACGCACTAACTCGATAGTCACGGTCATAGTCGCTGGATCTCCGGGGCCATTGGAGAGAAATACTCCATCCGGGTTGATTGCCAGAATTTCATCGAGGGTGACGTTATATGGCATGACATGCACTTCAATTCCACGCTGGGCCATCGCTCTCGGCGTTGCACCTTTTATCCCTAGATCAATTGCGGCAACGGTGTACCTCTTTGCACCCATGGCCGGAACCACATAAGTCTTTGGAGTTGAGACATCGGCGCATAAGTAAGACCCAGTCATGTCAGCTTGCTTGCGAACTTCCACCACCATCTCTTCTCGAGTAAGGTCAAGGCCCGAAAATATTCCAACTTTCATCGCACCGCGATCACGCAAGTGGCGAGTAATGGCCCGGGTATCCACGCCCTGTATTCCCACGATTCCTTGCTTAATTAACTCAGATTCCAGATCATTCTCACTACGCCAATTACTGGTCATCGTCGATGGATTGCGAACCACGAACCCTGCCACCCAATATTTACTCGATTCATTATCGAAAGTATTCACGCCAGTATTGCCAATATGCGGAGCTGTCATCACCACCACCTGCTTGTGATAAGACGGGTCAGTTAAAGTCTCCTGATAGCCAGTCATCCCTGTTTGAAAAACTGCCTCACCAAATGTTTTACCGGTTGCGGCCCAAGATTGACCTTGAAAAATTCGACCATCATCTAAAACAAAGAATGCTTGGGACACTATTTACCCCCTTCATATGTCAGACGTCCACCAAAGACTGTCGCCATAACAACACCTGGCAGCTCTAATCCGTGAAAGGGAGTATTGCGACTTCTCGATAGGACTAGATCGCGATCCACACGGTGAGTTGCCGTTGGATTAATCACAGTGATGTGCGCCTTAGCTCCCACTGCAAGCTCATGACCGTGGCTTTCATAGCGTCCAATTTTTGCCGGAGCACTGCTCATGCGAGCGGCAACTAGTTCCCAATTCATCAACCCCGTCTGCACCATTGTCTGATTAACTATTGAAAGGGCTGTCTCCAGACCGAGCATTCCAAACGATGCCTGCTGCCACTCGCACTCCTTGGTTTCGGTGGCGTGTGGCGCATGATCTGTTGCAACAATATCAATGATTCCTTCGGCAAGGCCTTCACGAAGGGCCATCACATCTTTCTCGGTACGTAGCGGCGGATTGACTTTATATACCGCGTCATAGCTTCTGGCTAACTCGTCGGTCAGTAATAAATGATGAGGAGTTACTTCAGCGGTTACTGATATCCCGCGCGCCTTCGCCCATCGAATTATCTCAACCCCACCTGCAGTTGTGACATGGCAGATGTGTAAGCGTGCTTGCAAGAAATCGGCGAGCAAGATGTCTCGCGCAATGATTGCCTCTTCAGCTATCGCTGGCCACCCCTTTAAACCAAGCTGGGATGAAACGATTCCTTCGTTCATCTGTGCGCCATGTGTCAATCGTGGCTCTTGCGCATGCTGAGCAATCACACCATCAAAGCCTTTTACATACTCAAGTGCATGTCGCATGACCAGTGCATCAGAGACACAATTGCCGTCATCACTAAAGACTCGTACTCGCGCATCTGAATTCGCCATGGCACCGATATCTGCCAGGTTTTCACCAGCAAGACCCTGAGTAACAGCTCCAACCGGGAAGACATCTACGATTCCAGCATTTTGTCCTAAGCGATAGACATGTTCGACAACACTGGCGTTATCTGCAACTGGTGTGGTGTTGGCCATTGCACTGACCGCAACATAACCACCTTTGGCAGCAGCAAGGGAACCCGATAAAACTGTTTCAGCGCTCTCCTTGCCAGGTTCACGTAGATGAGTATGTAAATCAACCAGACCCGGGAGAACGATGCACTCTTTTGCATCAATTACTCGCGCTCCTTCAGGTGCGCTTGGCATTGTATTCATTGAGGTAATAACTCCATCAGAGATGCTGATATCGGCCTGGCTTCCATTAGCCAGAGTTCCATTTTTAATGAATAGTTTCTCGCCCATAGTTAGATCTCCAATTCCTGGGTTCCAGCAAGCAATAAGTACAAGATTGCCATTCTGACACTGACACCATTTTTGACTTGTTCGACAATCACTGATCGCGCACTGTCGGCGCTCTCAGCTGAAATCTCAAGGCCGCGATTCATTGGACCCGGGTGCATAACAATGGCGTTCGCTCTCATGGTGGCGAGGCGATCCTTATCAAGTCCAAAGAACCGTGAGTACTCACGAGCGTTAGGAATAAACATCTCAGTCATTCGCTCAATCTGCATACGTAACATGATTACTGCGTCGACCTCGCCAATAATCGAGTCAAAGTCGTAGGAAACTTCGGCTGGCCATGACTGGACTCCGATGGGCAGCAGCGTTGGGGGGGCCACCAGTACTACTTTTGCTCCAAGCATCGTCAGTAGCACTACATTTGAGCGAGCAACTCGCGAGTGCAAGATATCTCCCACGATTGCGACGCGAAGACCAGTCAGATCTTCATTTCCACGTGCGCAATGTTTACGAATAGTAAATGCGTCAAGCAACGCCTGACTTGGGTGCTCGTGGGTTCCATCTCCTGCGTTAATCACAGAACCAGACATCCACTCGCCCTTGGCTAAGGTGTGTGCAGCACCGGAGGCGTTGTGTCTGATAATTACGGCATCGGCTCCCATCGCTTGCAAAGTTTGGGCAGTGTCTTTTAGTGACTCCCCCTTACTCAGACTGGAACCTTTGGCAGAGAAGTTGATCACATCTGCGGACAGTCTCTTGGCAGCCGCTTCGAAGGAGATCCTCGTTCTGGTGGAATCCTCGGCGAAGAGATTAACAATCGTGCGTCCGCGCAAGGTGGGCAGCTTTTTCATAGGACCATCGGATGCTCGAGCAAGTGTCTCTGCTGTATTTAAGATTGAGAGCGCATCGCTTTTAGTGAGATCGTTTATTGATAGTAAGTGGCGCATCATCCAGCCGCTTCTTCCAGTAGCACTTCATCAACGCCATCAGTTTCACTCAAATGCACCTTAATAATCTGCTGCGGTGATGTCGGCAGATTCTTTCCAACATAATCGGCCTTAATGGGCAGTTGCCGGTGACCGCGATCAACCAAAACGGCTAGTTGCACTGATCTTGGTCGCCCTACTTCACCGAGGGCGTCCAGTGCTGCCCGAATAGTGCGCCCAGAGAAAAGAACATCATCGATAAGTACTACGTTTCGATTTTCAATCCCTGAAGGAGGAATTCGAGTAGGAGCTAACGCTCGCGGAGCACGCAAGCGCAAGTCATCTCGATGCAAGGTGATATCCAGAGTTCCACACTCAACCGGCTTACCTGTGATTGACTCAATGGCGGTGGCAATGCGATGCGCCAAGTGAGCACCGCGAGTTGGAATTCCTAAAAGAGTGACTGACTCAGAACCTAAGTTTCGTTCCAGAATTTCATGGGCAATGCGAGTAATGGCGCGCGTTATATCTGGCGCGGGCAGGGCAACACTCATCTAAATCTCCTTCCCCGCCTCGCAGGACGGGTCGTTAAAGGATGCGGGGCAAGGATACCAGCACTTTGGAAGCTCTGTGGATAGCCATCGACGCTGTGTCGTACCAACCCATACTCTCGCGGGATGTATCAGCAACCCACGGTGAACGAGATAAATTCCACGCTACGAGCAATTAGACAGTCGAAGTCCCTCTCACTTTCAGATGTGGAGCGCCTAAGTGAGGGCCGAATCAAGGCCGTTGTGTTGGGCTCATACGAACGCGGGGCACGATCCTTAAGCGTTAAGCGTGCTTTGCAGATAGCCGCACTCTACCAAGTGCCGATATCAGAAATCTTCGGTCAACGCGAGAACGAGGTCGGAAATAACGTTTCAAGAATCATTCTCGATCTGCGCCTTGTCAGTCACCGAGTTCAACAAGAGGCGCGATACGAGATAAATAAATACACGTCTCTATTTCGGCTCCTACAGAAAATAGTGCGCACTCGTCAAGATTGGAATGGTGAGGTCATCTCCTTGCGAGCAAGTGATATTGCAACGCTGGCCATACTTTTTGACGAGAATGAGGGCGAGGTTATGCGCTGGCTTGAGCAAGAACAACTATTACTTAAAATACGATAGTTAGCGGGCGATGCTTGCTTTGATTGTTGAAATTCTTCCCAGAACACCGTGAATATACCCAGCTGATTCATCGGTCGAGAGCTCCTTTGCAAGATTGAGCGCTTCATCAATGGCAACGCCATCTTCGACATCATCTGACCAGACAATTTCGTAGATTGCCAAGCGCAGAATGTTGCGGTCCACGGCAGGAAGTCGATCCATATCCCAGCCCTGTGCGTAGGTTGAAATCAATTCATCAATCTTTCGACGGTTCTCGGTGATGCCACCAATGAGAGCTTTGGTGAAATCTCTAATTGGCCTTGCATCTGGACCGTGATCTGGCACATCACGGAGAATCAATAAATCAGCAGCCGAAGATCCTCGGATATCTGACTCGTAGAGCAGATCTAGCGTTTGTTTACGAGCTTTACTGCGAGCTGACACTAGTTAGCGCGACCCAAATAAGAACCATCGCGGGTGTCAACCAGAACAATCTCATCCTGTTTAATAAAGAGCGGAACCTGAATCTGAATTCCAGTCTCAACTGTCGCTGGCTTTGTTCCACCTGAAGAGCGATCGCCTTGCAGACCTGGCTCGGTGTAAGTAATTTTCAGCGGAACTGATGCGGCTAGTTCCAGGTAGAGCGGGTTACCTTCGTGGATCGCAACTATCGCCTCGGTATTTTCCAGCATGTAATTAGCGGCTTCGCCAACAGTCCCACTAGATATAGTCATCTGATCAAAATTTACATTATCCATAAATACGAAATCATCGCCCTCTTTATATAAGAAGTTCATTTCCCGCTTTTCCAGGATCGCAATTTCAATCTTCACACCTGCGTTAAATGTCTTATCGACTACTTTGCCTGTCATCACTTGCTTAAGCTTTGTGCGAACGAATGCTGGACCTTTACCTGGCTTGACGTGCTGGAATTCAACTACCGTCCATAGCTGACCATCTATATCAAGTGTCATGCCATTTTTTAGATCATTTGTAGTTGCCACGATTACTCCAGTTCATGCCTTCGCCCATCGAAGTGCAATAGGGAGCGAACTTTACCTCATCAAATTATGTGAGGAGTGCCTTCAAGGCGATGAGCGCCAGTACATAGGAATTAGGCCCAAAGCCAGCGATAGTTCCATTTGCAACTCCAGAGATAACGGAGGTATGGCGGAATTCTTCTCGAGCAAGCGGGTTGGAAAGATGCACCTCAATTAAAGGAGCCTTCACCAAATCTGCGGCATCGCGAATTGCATATGAGTAATGAGTAAAGGCAGCTGGATTAATTATGACCGGGGTCTTGGAATCAGCAGCTTCATGCAACCAACCGATGATCTCTGACTCATCATTGCTCTGACGAATATCGGCTTCAAAACCATGAGTCTTGGCAGCGTTTTCAATATGGCTCACCAGTGCTGGATAGCTCATATCACCATAGATAGCAGAATCACGGATATCGAGTCTTCCGAGATTGGGACCATTAAGCACTAATACCTTCATTGGCTAACCTTCTCATATGCGGTGCGGAGTTGGTCGTCAGTTACGGCTTCGACTCTCTTGGTTTGTGCTATCTCGGAGATAACTACAAAACGAATCTGCTTCCCGCGCGATTTCTTATCCACTCGCATCGTTGCCAGGAGGTTTAACCAATCCCCTTGCCCATAGGCAACGGGTAGTCCCAACTGACTCAGGACCTTTACATGCTGATCAACTATCTCCTGGCTCAAAAGACCAAGTGAGTGAGCTAGGTGAGCCACAAAGACCATTCCAATTGAAACGCATTCACCATGACGCAGCGAGTACTTGCTCTCCAACTCCACCGCATGCCCAAAGGTATGTCCATAGTTGAGGATCTCGCGTTCGAAACTCTCTTTAAAATCAGCCGAGACGACATCGGCTTTGACGCTGATAGCTCTATGAATAAGTTCTACCGTCAGCGCACGTGATGCGCGGATATCGGAAGTGCTCTTGCCTTGAATTAAAGAGAGTATCTGCGGATCACGTATAAATCCACACTTGACCACTTCTGCCAAGCCGGCTGCAAAATCACGGTCGCCCAGCGTCGACAACCACTCTGGATCGATTATTACCGCTATCGGAGAATGAAAAGCACCAATTAGGTTTTTACCGAAATCACTATTAATGCCGGTCTTGCCGCCGACGGCTGCATCAACCATTCCCGCCACAGTGGTGGGCACTGCTACCCAATCCAATCCGCGTAGCCAAGACGCTGCGGCAAAGCCAGCAAAATCTGTGACTGCTCCCCCACCGATTGCGACAATCAAATCAGAGCGCGTAAATCCGGCCGAGCCTAGCCAATCCCAGACCTTTAGTAGCGTCTCTGAACTTTTTCCTTTTTCGGAATCTGGAATGCCGAAATAGAAAACTTCTGAATCCTGCGCGTCAATTTCAGGGATTGAAGATTTCATAGATTCAGAGAAAATAACGGCAATTCGCTCGCGCTTCTTAAAGTGAGGAGTAAGCGCCTGCAGATAGGGCACATCAACTAATACTGAGTAGTTGCGTTCTGCCCGAACAGAGATATCTCTCATGCCAGAACCTCAAGTATCTGCGCCACGATCTCACTCTGAGAGCGCTTATTCACATCAACGACTGTATCGGCAATTGATTCATAAATTGGGCGGCGCGCTTCCATCAGCGTCTGCCATTGCCCGCGCGGATTATTGAGTAGCAAGGGGCGATCACGATTAAAACCAATACGTGGGGCGACGTTGGCTAATGAAATATCCAGGTAGACAACATGCGACGCACTGGCTTGTAGCGCCGATTGCGCCGCTACTGAAATTGGCGCGCCACCACCTAGCGCTAAGACGGTGTCTTTGACTTGAAGTTCTTGATGCAAAACTTCCTTTTCTATCGCACGAAAAGCATCTTCTCCATCTTCAATAAATATCTGAGAGACCGTTTTCCCCTCTCGTTGCTCAATTACTGAATCGGTATCTCGAAACTCTAAAGAGAGCTTATGCGCAAGCGATTTGCCAATTGTTGTCTTGCCTGAGCCCATCGGGCCGATAAGAATGATTCGCGGGGCCATAACTTGGCCTACTTGTAACGCAAATTCTTCATATATGACTCAAAATTTCGGCGAACTTCCTGGACCGAGTCACCACCGAATTTTTCGAGGACTGCTTCAGCTAGAACAAGTGCTGCCATTGCCTCTGCTACAACTCCCGCAGCCGGAACTGCGCAAACATCAGATCTCTGATTAATCGCCTTGGCCGCCTCGCCAGTCTTAACATCAATAGTGTCTAACGCTTTAGGAACAGTGGAAATAGGTTTCATCGCGATAGAGACTCGTAAAATCTCACCGTTAGACATTCCGCCTTCAGTCCCACCTGCACGATCAGTGCGTCTGGCAATATGACCATCTTTTGCGCGTTCAATTTCATCGTGCGCAACAGATCCTCGACGAGTAGCGGTTCTAAAACCATCGCCAATCTCCACGCCTTTAATCGCTTGGATTCCCATCATGGCGGCGGCAAGGCGGGCATCTAACCTACGATCCCAATGAACATGTGAACCTAAGCCTGGCGGCAAATTGTAGGCAAGAACTTCGCAGACCCCACCTAGCGTGTCACCATCAGCATGTGCACCTTCAATCTCCGTAATCATCCTCGCACTTGTTGCAGGGTCGGTACAACGCACTGGATCTTCATCGATTCTCGACATGTCATTCTCACTCGGCAGTTCATAGCCATCAGTAATCCGAACGCTACCGATAGAAACTACGTGGCTGAGAATTGTTATGCCCACCGATTGCTCTAAGAATTTTCTAGCGATAGCACCGAGTGCGACTCGTGAAGCAGTCTCACGCGCACTTGCTCTCTCTAAAATCGGCCGTGCATCATCAAAATCATACTTTTGCATTCCTACTAAATCAGCATGACCCGGTCGTGGTCTTGTCAGCGGAGCATTGCGCGCTAGGTTCTCAATCTCATCCAAGGGCACGGGATCAGCCGACATAACTTTCTCCCACTTGGGCCACTCACTATTTCCAACTTGAATTGCAATGGGACCACCTTGGGTAGAACCCAATCGGATTCCGCCGAGAATACTTACCTTATCTGCTTCGAAATTCTGTCGAGCTCCGCGACCCACTCCGAGTCTGCGGCGCGATAAATGAAAATCAATATCGGAAGTGTTCACCTGAACATGAGCTGGGAGCCCCTCAATAATTGCTGAAAGGGCCTGGCCATGTGATTCACCCGCAGTAATCCAACGCATGTGCCTATTCTTGCAGAAAGTATTGCAAACTCGCTCATTATTAACTCACTGCCATAATAAAAAAGCGAGATAAGACGCACATATCGCAGGCGCGAGTGCGATATCGCCCCGTAGGCGCTTTTGCACCGCAATTGTTAGTACCGTCAAGATTGAGATTGCCGCCACTAGCAATGTTAAATAGGTGGTGATTGCTTCGACCGGAACGGCTACGAGAGCTACCGCCACAAGCAATTTCAGATCCCCTCCACCTAATCCCCCCAAAATGCCCAGCAGTAATAGCGGGCCTAGGAATAAAATCATGGTCAGGAGGTAGATCTGAAAATCGCCTTCGATAAAAAGTAAGGCTGAGATGAGAACAATGGCTGGATTCGTAATTCTGTGATGACGTAAGTCAAAGAGACTGATATAGATTGATAGGAGAATAATCATCGTCATGGAACGAGCCTAGGCAAAGCACTCTCATAATATTGACTAGCTGTGGATGAACTATCCGCGCAGCGCTGAGCGCAAGTGTGTCGCTAACTCCTCCCGGTCTAGGCTTTTACCAAGGACCAATTCCAATTGATCGATGCCTTGATAGAGCAAGAGTTCAAGACCACCAATAACTTTGCCACCAGAATCTCGCCACGCCGCAGCAAGTACTGTTGGCCAAGGTTTATAGATCACATCAAAAAGCACACCACTCGCTCCTGCGCGCACGGCGTCAGCTAAGAGATCGGCAGCGCCAGCAGGAGTTGTATTTACAACGAGGTCATAGGATTGGAAATCCGCACCTGAATTCCAAGGCATATATTCAAACTCGGATGTAGTAACCGATGACTTGAGAGCGGGAGCTCGCACTGAACTTCGTCCAAGAACGTGAATCTCCTTGGAAATGCCATCCATGGCACCTGCAACTGCGCGCGCAGTTCCACCTGCTCCGAGAATAAGTACTCTATTGAAATCCTGTAAGCCCGCATGAGCTAGCGCTGCCAGAAATCCAGAGCCATCAGTAGATGTGAGAGACCATGCACCCTTTTTTTTCCAGAGCGTATTCGCAGATTGGATCTTCGCTATTAATGGCTCGCTCTGAATAGGAAGAAGGAGAACCTCCTCTTTCAAGGGCATCGTAAGCGAGAAGTAATCAAATTCATCTCCACGTTCCTTGATGAAATTTTCCAATGATCCCGCCGGAACTTCAACCGCCTCGTAATTTGCATCTACTCCTAAATGCGAGAAGGCGGCGCGGTGCAGACGTGGAGAGAGTGAATGAGTGATGGGCGAACCCAATACAGCTCCTCTAATCACTTCTGACTCCTAAACTTTCCGGACCGCAAATTCTTTCGGTACTCAAATTTCCACTCATTAAATTGGGTGATGTCGGCGGTAAATCGGGTATCACCAGGTGCAACAGTAATGAAATATAGCCAGTCACCTTCTTGTGGAGATACCGCCGCGCGCATTGCCGCTGCCCCAGGATTATTGATTGGCCCAGGCGGGAGTCCATATCTCTGATAAGTGTTGTAGCTCGAAGTGAGCATCGTCGATTTCGTGCTCAAGAAAATATTGCCTCGCGATTGCATCACATAATGTACGGTCGAATCAAACTGCAGTGGCATTCCTTTCTTTAACCTGTTGCGGACTACTTGCGAGACCTTGGCAAAATCCTTCTCACTACCCTCTGCCTGAATAAGGGAGGCGATAATAAGAAATTGTGAGGGCGTGTATCCAATCCCTGACTGGTAAAATCCTGCTGTTCTCATTTCATTCGCGGCACGGGTGATCATTGAAGAGAAAGCTTGATTTGCAGGCGTTGATGTTGCAAAACTATATTGCGCGGGGAAAAATAATCCTTCTATCTGATCGAAACCACGAGGCTTGGTAAGGGATTGAAGTGCCGATTTAACATCTGCTCCCTTGAAGCCTGCCTTATACATCTGAGGTAATACCTCGTTCACCCACATGCCCTCTGTGATGTTGATGAGCCCAACAATCCGCTTAGAGTCTAGTAACTGCGCAAGTGCTTGCGCCACGCATAGGTTCTTCTGCAATCTATGTGTTCCAGGGGCAACCTTCGAAGAACTCGGATCTGCTACCGCTAATCGGAAGTAAGCCTCTGATGATTTTATTACTCCAGCTTGAGCTAAGGATGCACCAATCGAAGATCCGGCCTCACCGGATTTAATTCTTATCAGTACTTCCTCTTTCGATGGCGCACCACAGCTGTAATCGGGCGCTGATGAATTCAGATTGCGTACTACATAGATACCAAACGCAACAAGCACGACAAGTACAAAAGTGAGGCCGACTCTAAGGATTGGAATTCTAAGTAAGTTTTTCAATAGCCAACCCTTGCTCTAGGATCGCAACAGCTGCCATTGCATCTATAACTTTCTTGGAATCGCGGGTATTGATCCCAGCATCTCGAAGTTTCTTCTGAGCTGATACTGAAGAAAGCCTTTCATCAACATATGTGACACTTATCCCGAAGGTTTCTGTAATCAAAGCCCCGAAGGTTCTAGCTTTGGTTACGCTATCTCCGCTTTCACCAGACATATGTTTGGGTTCCCCAATGAAGACTGAAACCGGTTCATACTCAGTAAAGATTGCCGTGAGCTCGGATACTAGATGTGGACTCTGTGCCGGCAAGACAGTTAGTGGAGTAGCAAGGATTGCATCCGGATCACTGATTGCAACACCAATACGCACATCCCCGTAATCGAAGGCAATTCTCCGACCTCTCATCGGCTATTTCCCAGCGATTGAATCTTCAATAGCTGAGAGCGCTAATGAAGATTTCGATGCGTCAACTCCGCCGCCTTGAGCAACGTCCGCCGCCTTGAGCAACGTCATCTTTACCGCCACCGCCACCGCCCAAAATTGTTGAGCCAATCTTCACTAGAGCACCCGCCTTCAGACCCTGCGCGCGTGCCTTCTCACTTACCGCAACAATTAAAACCGGCTTTGAATCCACTGAACTGATAAGCGCAACCACCGACTGCGCAGAGCGATTGCGTAAATCAAGGGCTATCTTTCTTAGATCATCTGCCACTATTGAATCGGGCAAAATGGAAGTGATAACAGTCGTTCCACCAATTACCTTTGCACCTTGCAATAGTGAATCAACTTGACCCAAAGCCTGCGCAGATCGGACGACTGCTAACTCCTTTTCAATCTCTCTCATCTTGCTAAGTAGCTCGGAAATCTTCTCCGGTAGTTCCTCTGCCCGCGCACCCTTCATGAGTTCAGTTAATGAGTTGAGCAGTAGGTGCTCACGAGCCAAGAACTTATAGGCATCAATTCCTACTAGAGCTTCCACTCGGCGCACACCTGCACCGATAGATGATTCACTTAAAAGTTTAACAACACCCAATTGACCGGAGCGCTCCACATGTGTTCCACCGCAGAGCTCACGTGCCCAGTCACCAACGCTGACCACACGGACTTGATCACCATACTTTTCGCCAAAGAGTGCCATCGCTCCACTTTTCTTCGCCGCTTCCTGGGTCATCACTTCTGCAGTCACTGCCAGGTTATCCAATAGCAGTGTGTTTACTCGTGACTCAACATCATTTAATACAGATGTTGGCACCGCGCCCGTTGAAGGGAAATCAAAGCGGAATCGACCCGGTGAGTTCTCAGAGCCAGCTTGGGTAGCAGTTTCACCCAGTAGTTCACGGAAAGCTTTATGCACCATGTGAGTTGCAGTATGTGCTCGTGAGATTGCGTTACGTCGCTCAACATCAATGGCTGCTTGAGCGGGCGAATTAACGCTCGCCTCCCCCGATAAAATTCGTCCTCGATGCACTGAAAGCCCATTGACTGGAGTTTGCACATCGTCAATTTCAATGACGGCACCTGTTGCAAGTGTGATTACTCCACCGTCAGCGAGCTGACCTCCGCCTTCTGCATAAAACGGTGTGCGATCAAGAATTACTTCAATCTCCTGACCAGCATGGGCCGATGCGACGCTTACGCCATCTAGCAAGAGGCCAGTAATCCTTGATTCTGTGCTGGTGTGGGTGTAGCCAATAAATTTTGTCGCACCCGATGCATCTGCAATCTTTTTATACTCAGATACATCTGTATGGCCGCTCTTCTTTGCCTTCGCATCAGCCTTTGCTCTATCGCGCTGCTCATTCATCAGCCTACGGAATCCATCTTCATCAACTTCAAGGCCTTCTTCGCGGGCCATCTCTAACGTGAGATCAAATGGGAATCCATAGGTATCGTGAAGCTTAAAGACTTCATCCCCAGGAAGAACCTTCTTCTTGCTCGCCTTGATTTGGGTTGATGCTAAATCAAAGATCTGGGTACCACTTTTCAGCGTTTGTAAAAATGACTCCTCTTCAGATTCTGAGACCGAGACAATTCGCTTCTGATCTGAAATCAGCTCTGGATACTGCGCACCCATTGCCCCAATTGCTGCCACCGTGAGTTCGGACATGATGGGGTCGTTCACGCCGAGCAGTCGCATGTTACGAATCGTGCGTCTCATCATGCGGCGCAGAACATAACCGCGTCCTTCATTTCCTGGCGTAACACCGTCGCCAATCAGCATCGCAGATGTACGGGCATGGTCTGCCACTACGCGCAGAGCAACATCTGACTTTTGCGCAGAACCGTATTTGACTCCTGATAACTCAGATGCTCGAGTAAGAATCTTCATCGTTGTATCAATCTCATAAATATTTTCAACACCTTGCAAAAGTGCGGCTGTGCGCTCTAAACCTAAACCGGTATCAATACTCTTTGCCGGTAGTTCGCCAAGGATTGGATAGCCCTCTTTGCCACCGCCTGCTCCTCGTTCATTTTGCATGAAGACCAGATTCCAGATTTCCAAATAGCGATTTTCATCGGCGATTGGTCCGCCATCAACACCGTAGGCTGGGCCGCGATCGAAGTAGATCTCAGAACAGGGGCCACATGGACCAGGAACACCCATCGACCAGAAATTATCTGCCATATCTCTGCGTTGAATGCGTTCACGGGGAACGCCAATCTGCTTATGCCAAATGTCTGCAGCTTCGTCATCATCTAAATAAACGGTCACCCACAACTTATCTTCGGCGAAACCATACCCACCATCGTTGATTGGTCGTGTGAGAAGTTCCCAGGCAAGTGCGATTGCACCTTCTTTGAAGTAATCACCGAAAGAGAAGTTGCCACACATCTGAAAGAAGGAGGCGTGACGAGTTGTTTTACCTACTTCATCAATATCTAGCGTGCGAACGCACTTCTGCACCGAAGTTGCACGCTTATATGGCGGCGTTACTTCGCCAAGGAAGAACGGCTTAAAGGGCACCATGCCCGCGTTAACCAAAAGCAGATTTGGATCATCGGCGATCAGGGAAGCTGAAGGGACAACTGTGTGCGTCAACCCTTGGCGGTTTTCTGATTCAAAGAAGCGCAGCCAGCGCGAGCGTATCTCGGAAGATTCCACTAGTTACATTCACCCACTCTGACTATTGAGATTTCTGACTAGTCAGATTTCTTCTTCGATTTACGACCCTTGCTCATCTGCGCAGCGCTGATAAGAGCGCCCGCGACTGCCACAGCCGGGCCACTCTTATCAATAAAACCTGTTGTTGCATCAGTGACCTTTGTCGTAACTTCTTCGACGTTCTTAGTGATCTTGGCAAAGCTTGCAAGCGGACTATTTATCAGTTCCAGCGTGCGCGTTGACTCAGTCAGAAGCGGAGTTGTGTCCTCAGTGAAGGCTTTGAGTGAGACCTTTGCCTCATCAATGAACCTACCCACGCGGATAACGGCGTAGGCAACTGCCACAGCGATCACAAAAAGTGATGCGGCCGCGATAATTGTTGCAATTCCACCAGGACCCATATATCTAGCCTACCGGAATTACTCCTTCGGAGGTGTCCAATCGATTGCTGCCTCTTTACGTTGCGCGGCAGTAATCGGAGTTGGTGCACCAGTAAGTGGGTCTCCCCCGCTGGCTGTCTTTGGAAAGGCGATGACCTCTCGGATTGAATCCGAATTCGTAAGTAATGCACATACTCGATCTAAACCGAGTGCGATTCCGCCATGTGGAGGCGGTCCATAATTAAAAGCTTCTAGCAAGAACCCAAACTTGCTCTGTGCTTCATCATCGCTCAGGCCAATAACCGAGAAGACATCTTTTTGAATCTCTCGATTATGAATACGAATAGACCCGCCACCTAACTCAGTTCCGTTGAGCACAATGTCATATGCATAGGCCAGCGCTGGTGCCGGATCACTCTTGAAACTCTTAGCAAACTCTGGCTTAGGTCCCGTAAATGGATGATGTACTGCAGTCCAACCTCCGCCATCGGTGGGTTCAAACATCGGGGCGTCAACTACCCAGACAAATTCCCACGTTCCTTGCTTAATAAGGCCACAACGCTTGCCAATTTCTAACCGTGCTGCGCCCAAAAGTTGCTGTGAGGATGACTTATCGCCGGCTGCAAAGAAGATTGCATCTCCAGCTTTAGCTCCAACTGCCGCAACAATTCCGGTTTGTTCTGACTCAGAGATATTCTTTGAAACGGGTCCGCCGAGGGTGCCATCGGCATTAACCAAAATATATGCAATGCCCTTAGCACCACGAGCCTTTGCCCAATCTTGCCAAGCATCTAGTTCACGACGAGGTGAATCAGCACCACCAGGCATAATCACCGCTCCAACATAGGGAGCCTGAAACACTCTAAAGGGTGTCTGACTAAAGAAATCCGTGACTTCAACTAATTGCTGACCAAAACGAAGATCTGGTTTATCAGAACCGTACTTGTTCATCGCATCTGCATAGGTTATATGTGGGATGGGAGTGGGGATATCGTAATTAACGGCCTGCTTCCACACCTTTACAAGAATCTTCTCTGCTACCGCCAAAATATCGTCTTGATCAATAAATGACATCTCAATATCTAGTTGGGTAAATTCAGGTTGGCGATCGGCGCGGAAATCTTCATCACGGAAACAACGTGCGATTTGGTAGTAACGCTCCATGCCAGCAACCATTAGTAATTGCTTGAAAAGCTGTGGCGATTGTGGAAGGGCATACCAACTACCCGGCTGCAGACGCACCGGAACGAGGAAATCGCGCGCACCTTCTGGCGTTGATCGCGTGAGATAAGGAGTTTCAATCTCATAAAAATCAAGATCTTCCATCACGCCACGAATAGCTGATGTCACTCGGGAACGTAACCGCAGATTCGCGGCAGGTCCCTCCCGGCGCAAATCTAAATATCTATATCGAAGTCTGACTTCCTCAGAAATATCTACCTCACTTCCTGAATCAACTGGAAAAGGCAGCGGGGCTGATTCGCTAAGCACCGAGATGTCATCGCCCATTACCTCTATTGCACCAGTCGGAATATTTGCGTTTTCATTTCCGGAAGGACGCAAGGCAACTTCTCCGGTAATTTGCAGACACCACTCAGCGCGTAGTTGACCGGCAAGTTTTTCATCACGAATAACTACCTGCACCGAACCGGTGCCATCACGCAAATCAATAAATGCCACCCCACCATGATCTCTGCGACGAGCCACCCAACCAGCCAAGGTAACTACCTGGCCCACGTGAGTAGCGCGTAAAGCGCCAGCGTCATGATTTCTCAACATTACTAAGCCACCTTTAAGAAATGAGTGCGTTAGAGCGAAAGTGCCTGACGTAACTGATCCCGCAATTGCGTAATCTTAACCGAAGTTATAACTCCATCACTCATGCGCTTGAGGTCAATGTTTCCGCTGGAAAGCTCTGAATCCCCCAACACCACTACATATCGGGCTCCTGATTTATCAGCAGCCTTCATAGCTCCTTTGAGCGCACGATCACCGAAGGCAATCTCTGTTCGAATCCCGGCATCTCGCAATTCTTGTGCTGTAGTCAGCGCAACCTGCATCGCACTCTCACCTAGCGGAATGAGAAATAGATCAGAGGTGAAATCTTGTGCAGGCAAAGAATTTTCAGCTATAGCCGCCAGCAGAGCGCGGTCAACACCAAGACCAAAACCGATTCCCGATAGCGACTGACCACCCAAGATCTCCATGAGTCCGTCATAGCGACCGCCACCACCGATTCCTGATTGCGCGCCAAGGTCAGAATGTACGAATTCAAAGGTGGTACCCGTGTAGTAATCCAACCCGCGAACCATCCGCGGATTCACGACAAAGGCAATATTCATCGCCCGAAGATAACTCTGCACTTGTTCAAAGCTCTTAAGCGAAGACTCAGACAGATAGTCAAGTAATAAGGGCGCCTTTAACATCGCCTCTTGAATTTCTGGACGCTTATCGTCAAAAAGCCGCAAGGGGTTGATTTGCACACGTTGCGCCGTTGCCTCATCTAAACCGAGTTTTTTGATGAAGGCCATCAAATCTACGCGATGTGCCGCCCGTGATTGCCCATCTCCGAGCGAGGTAATCTCAAGACGATAGTTGCGAAGGCCTAAATTCTTAAACCCTTGATCTGCAATAGCAATTACTTCCGCATCAATAGCTGGATCCTCCAGGCCGATCGCTTCGATTCCGACTTGATAGAACTGACGGTAGCGTCCCGCTTGCGGGCGTTCTGCTCTAAAGAATTGTCCGGAGTACCAAACCTTCACGGGAAGTTGACCACGATCTAAGTTCTGTTCAATCACAGCGCGCATCACACCCGCTGTTCCTTCTGGTCGCAAAGTAATTGATCTGCCCCCGCGATCTTCAAAGGTATACATCTCCTTTGACACAACATCGGTAGATTCACCGACACCACGAGTAAAAAGATTTGTATCTTCAAAGACCGGAAGTTCCATGAGTTGATATCCGGCAGACTTGGCGGGTGCGATTAATTGATTGCGCACCCATTCGAAGGCGGCAGATTCCGGCGGCAGATATTCCCGAACACCTTTCGGTCCTTGAATCTTCGCGTATTTCATGAGGTCAATTCTTTCAGATAAGGGTTGCTTTTTCTCTCGAATTTGATTGTTGTCTCTGGTCCATGTCCTGGCAGAACGCGTAAATCATCGTTAAGAGGTAAAACCTTCTTCAAAAGCGTCTCTCTCATCTGTGACGCACTACCAGTGGGTAAATCTGTGCGACCGATGGAGCCAGCAAAGAGAACATCTCCACTAATCAGAATTTCCTCATTTAGGGTAAACATCGTTGATCCGCGAGTATGACCGGGAGCGTGAATCGCAGTTACCTTCATATCCAGCAGATTGATCACTTCCGCGTTCTTTAATTCACGAAGATCCTTCGGTTCGACAAAATTCATATCTCCGAGTTGTGCCATCAGATCAGGGCCATGAATACCAGCAGGATTAGAAACAAATCGCCGGTCTTCACTATGTATATAAGTAGGAATACCGTAGCCATCGGCGAGTGGAACAATGGAAAATGTATGATCAAGATGTCCATGCGTGAGTAAGGCTGCAACCGGTTTCAATTTGTATTCTTCAACAAGCATCATCACTTCAGATGAAATATCAGGCATTCCGGGATCGATGATGATGCACTCTTGGCCCACACCCGGAGAAATCACCCAGCAATTGGTGGCGAACATAGGCGCTGGATATGACAGAACAAGCATGTGGGGCCCCAAAATCTCGCATGGATTTACTGTTGTACGGGGGTCAGGGTAGCCTTCTCCTCTTACACAAACGCACTAAACAACGAAGGCAAACGCCGACGCGCTGAGGGGGAAATCATGACCGATATCAATCCAGGAACGCTAGCTCACACACAAGTACTACCTAGTGCAGCATCAGCACTCATCGGAGACCCTTCTCAATTCGGTCGCGTCGGAGAAGATGGAACGGTATTCGTTCGCACCTCTGAAGGCGAAAAGCCAGTCGGTTCATATCCAGGAAAGAGCGCCGAAGAAGCGCTCGCATACTTTGTCAGAAAATTTGAGGCACTCGCATCTGAAGTTGCCCTCACCGCTGCTCGCATCACAAGTGGCGCCATGGTTCCGCAAGATGCTCATGAAACAGTAAAGAAGTTGCGCCAGCAGGTGCGCGAACTCAATGGCGTTGGAGATCTCGATGCGCTAGCTCAATCTGTTGAACAGATCGAACCGCTGATTGAAGGAAATCGCGAAGCGTATGAAGCTAAGAAGGCGGCCGAGAGCGCACTTAAGGCTGCTCGTCGCGAACAGATTTTGGTTGAGAAAGAGAAGATAGTCGCAGAAGCTGAATCACTGGCGCTATCGGAGAACTGGAAAGTTACTGGAGATCGCCTTAAGACTCTCCTCGATGAGTGGAAGGCAGCGCCACGTTTAGATAAGAAAGCTGATGGAGATTTCTGGAAGCGATTCTCAGCTTCCCGCAATAAGTTTGATAAGCGTCGCCGCACTCACTTCGCCCAACTTGAAGCGACCTCATCTGTAGTTTCGGCAGCAAAGATGGAGATCATCACCGAGGCCGAGAAGCTCGCGACCTCAACCGATTGGATTGCAACTGCTCGTCGCTTTAAGACTCTGATGGACACATGGAAGACTGCTGGTCGCGGAAAGCCGAGCGATGAAGCAAAGCTGTGGGCACGATTTAAGGCAGCTCAGGATCAGTTCTTCACTGCTAAGAATGCAGATCTGGAAAAGCGCGAAGTTTCCATGACTGCCAACCTGGCAAAGCGGGAAGAGCTCATCGTTCAAATCGAGGCGCTAGTGCCATTTACTGATGCAAAGGCGGCCAAGAATTCATTCCGCGATTTAATGCGCACATGGGAGAAGATCGGCATAACCCATCGTGAAAAGCGAGCAGCATTTGATGCTCGCGTGGCCAAGGTAGAAGAAGTGATTAAAGAGGCTGAGGCTGAAGTTTGGCGTAAGACAGATCCTGCGGCAAAGGCCCGCGCAGCTGAAGTTGTGAAGCAACTCAGTGAATCGATTGAGAATTACCGCAAGATTGCCGCGAAGTCACAGGCAGCAGGTAATGAGAAGAAGGCTAAAGAAGCACTTGAATCAGCCGAGGCTCGTACCGTCTGGCTGCAAGAGGCTGAAAAACACCTCGCTGAATTTAGCTAAATCTAAATAGTTAAGTTCGATAGACGTCATAGACGCCTTCAATATTTCGCACCGCAGCGAGCACGGAGTCGAGATGCTTGGCATCGGCCATTTCGAAGGTAAAGCGAGAGATTGCTACCCGATCCTTAGTTGTACTGACCGCTGCGCTCAAGATATTCACATGCTGCTCTGAAAGTGTTCTGGTGACATCTGCCAGGAGCCGGGCTCGATCTAACGCTTCCACCTGAATATTTACCAGGAACAAGCTGGCAGCGCCAAGGAGCCACTTCACTCCTACAACACGTTCACCCTGTTGATTACGAAGATCAGTTGCATTGATGCAATCTTCACGGTGCACCGAGACACCTGATCCTTTAGTAATGAAACCCATAATGCCATCGCCCGGAACTGGCGTGCAGCATCGGGCAAGCTTTACTAATACGTCATCAACACCTTCAACTTCCACCGCACTAGATGTTCTCTTAGCAACCTGCACCCCAGTGGGAATATTTTCAATGGTGACTTCTGGATGAGAATCCTCAGCTGACATAGCTGCGGTGAGTTTTTCCACAATCGAAGCAGCGGAGACATGTCCATCCCCGACAGCGCTATAAAGCGCATCGATATCGGCATAGTGCATGTCATGGGCCAATTCGAGTAGAGCATGACCGGCGAAAATCTTCTGAAGCGGCAACCCTGCTTTGCGCATTTGGCGAGCGATAGATTCACGTCCGGCATCAATTGCTTCTTCCCTGCGCTCCTTGCTAAACCAGGCCTTAATTTTCGATCGCGCACGTGGACTCTTAACAAAATTGAGCCAGTCACGACTTGGCCCCGCATGTTCACCCTTATTGGTAACAATCTCAATCACATCACCATTTACTAGCTTTGATTCGAGTGGGACCAGACGTCCATTGACCTTTGCACCCGCGCACCGCAAGCCCACATCCGTGTGAACCGAGAAAGCAAAGTCGACCGGTGTGGAACCACCTGGAAGTGCCACAACTGATCCCTTGGGAGTGAAGACAAATACTTCTGGACTTCCTAAATCAAAACGCAACGCTTCCAGAAATTCGGATGGATCTTCAGTCTCCTTCTGCCATTCATGTAACTGGCGAAGCCACATCATCTCCGGGGTATTAGTCTCCGGTTCCCCGCTCTGCTTATATTTCCAGTGAGCTGCGATACCGAACTCGGCGCGAGAATGCATCTCATAGGTTCGAATCTGTATCTCAATCGCCTTGCCATTCGGCCCAATCACAGTTGTATGAAGTGATTGATAGAGATTGAACTTCGGCATCGCTATGTAATCTTTAAATCTTCCTGGTACCGGACTCCAGCGCGCGTGGATTGAACCCAAGACCGCATAACAATCTTTCACATCATTTACTAAGACTCTAATTCCGACCAGGTCATATATCTCATTGAATTCGCGACCTCTGACAACCATCTTCTGATAAACGCTAAAGAAATGCTTTTTCCGCCCGGTTACCGTGGCTGTGATCAAATCTCGCTGCAAGTCTTTCTCAACAGCGTCGACAACTTCTGAAGTGAGCGCATCCCGCGAAGGAGATCTCTCCGCAACAAGTCTAGAAATTTCTTCAAACTTTTTTGGTTCTAGCACGGCAAATGAGAGATCTTCTAACTCCCACTTGATTGCATTCATGCCAAGCCTGTGAGCAAGTGGGGCATATATATCCAGCGTCTCTTGCGCTTTACGTTGCGCCGATTCAGCCGAGACAAAGCCCCATGTGCGCGCGTTGTGCAAGCGATCTGCCAACTTGATAACCAAGACGCGAATATCGCGCGACATCGCAATCACCATCTTACGAACTGTCTCCGCCTCGGCGGTTGGACCGTAGGTTAATTTGTCGAGCTTGGTAACTCCATCAACTAAGTTGGCAATCTCATCACCGAAATCAGTTCGAAGTTGTTTCAATGAATATGGCGTATCTTCGACAGTGTCGTGCAGCAGTGATGCCACGATAGTGATCTCGTTTAAGCCCAATTCAGCCAAAATCATTGAGACGGCAACAGGATGAGTGATGTAATCCTCACCGGATTTTCTTAGCTGACCTTCATGAGCTGTGCGAGCAACTTCGAAAGCGCGAGTTATCTCTGCGCCATCACTAAGAGGGTGATGCTCCTTAAGCGCACCTATGAGAGGTGCGATTAAGGTATCTGTATCCATATGGGCAAAAGGTTATTTGCGACCTTTACGCTTTGGTTGATTACGTGGACCACTCTTGGTGGCTGAAACCACTGGCTTATTCTCTGCGACTACCGGTGCTCCCCCACGTGCTGCCACTCTCTTGGCAAGTGCCTGCATCGCAGGTTCCTTCTCGCGAAGGGATGCTAAGAATGGTGGGGCGATAAATACAGATGAATAAGTACCGACTGCAAGACCGATAAAGAGTGCGAGTGAGAGATCTTTAAGCGTTCCGGCACCCAGTAATCCAGCGCCTACGAAAAGAATCGAACCTACGGGAAGCAGTGCGATGATCGATGTATTTGCAGAGCGCACCAGAGTCTGATTGACAGCCAAATTGGCAGCCTGTGAATATGTCTGCTTGCTGTTAGCTGTGACAGATTTCGTGTTTTCTCGCACCTTATCGAAGACCACCACGGTGTCATAGAGTGAGTAACCAAGAATCGTCAAGAATCCGATTACCGTTGCCGGAGTTACATCAAATCCAACGACTGCGTAGATTCCAACAGTAATGAGCACGTCGTGTACTACGGCAACAATTGCGGCAAGTGCCATCTTGGGTTCAAATGCCATTGCCAGAAAGAGCATGACTGCCAATAGGAACGCGATTAATCCATAAATAGCCTTCTTCGTAATCTCCTTACCCCACGATGGTCCAACAATTTGGGTATCAATTGACTCCGCTGTAACACCAAAAGTAGAGGTCAGTACATTCTCTGCCGCTGTTGCTTGGGCGGGAGTGAGCGCACCAGTTTGAATACGGATCTTGCTATCCCCCACCTTTTGCACAATTGCTTCGCCGGGAATATCAAAC
>Ga0209443_1000098_pt1 | contig 53073 bp, 44 predicted proteins | sample LauGreBMM110DCMD_2_FD_187571 | JGI IMG/M metagenome (GOLD analysis project Ga0209443, IMG submission 187571) | Freshwater lake microbial communities from Lake Michigan, USA - Su13.BD.MM110.DCMD (SPAdes) (version 2) | ecosystem: Environmental > Aquatic > Freshwater > Lake | place: Lake Michigan... | reverse complement strand
CTTCCTCTCAAGCAAATTTGAACGTAACTGTTGGTTCAAACGCTTATAACGCTACCACTTTTAAAGTAGAATCCAATGGCCAATTAGTTGGAAATATTAATTTAACGGCATTAACTGCTGGATCAGGAACGGAACTAACTATCGCCTCTTTACCTGCCAACACAGCTATTGCCGCTTCCAATACCATTAAAATTAAATTGACCTACGATAACGTGGGAGTTCCATCTTCAAATGCGTATTTAGACAATATCATTCTCAAATCGAAACGAAATTTAACCGGTTACGGCAAGCAATTTCGTTTTCAATACAATGGTACCAGTTCGCTTTCTGGTATAGCTTCCTACCAATTTAATTCGGCTAATGGAATTTCACAAGTTTGGGATATTACAGATCGCTATAATGCAACCAATATTGACAATCCAAACCAAAATAATTTTACTTTTAAAGCGCTTTTGGGCGATGATAGAAAGTATATCGCAATAGATTACGCCGATTTATATAGTCCGTTAAAAGAAAACTCAACTCGAGTTGCCAATCAAAATCTAAAAGGTACTATTTTCAAAAATAATCAAGGGGTTTTTCAAGATCTTGATTACCTAATTATAACTCCGGCATTTTTGAAACCTCAAGCAGATAAGTTGGCCGCTTTTCATAAAAACTATTCTCAATTAAATGTAAAAACAGTTACTTTAGAGTCAATTTATGAAGAGTTTTCTTCTGGAAAACAAGACATTGCAGCCATTAGAAATTTTGTTAAGTATGTATATTTCAATGCTTCAAATCCTTCAAAGAGAATTAAATATATCAATTTATTTGGTGACGCATCATTCGATTACAAAAATAGAATTCCAAACAATACTAATATTGTCCCGATATACCATGCTTTAAATAGTACTTCCGGAGGGGAAGCATCCTATACTTCGGATGACTTTTTTGGCTACATGGACCCCACAGAAGGAAATATTGCCTATTTTTTTGGAGGAATTGATATTGCCGTAGGAAGAATGTTAGTAACCACTAATGCTCAAGCCGAAGAAATGATCAACAAGGTTTTTGAATACAATGATTTGAAGTCGTATGGAAATTGGAGAAATAATTATGTCGCAATTTCTGATGATTCCGATAAATCTTCTGACGCATCATTGCAATTCAGACAAAATCAATTGGCTGATAGGATAGTAACGGAAAAACCATTTATTAATATTAAAAAAGTACTTTTAGATTCCTATGTTCAAGAAACTTCTTCTGGAGGAAATCGCTACCCAAAAGCAAGAGAAGAAATTTTTAATGCCTTCGAAAAAGGAGCTTTAGTATTCAATTATTTAGGTCATGGTGGTGAGGACGGATTAACTGGAGAAAGAATATGGGAAAAATCCGATGGTCAAAATTTAAGCAATCAATACAAATATCCTTTATTTATTACTATTACCTGCGATTTTTCGAGATTTGATAATCCGTACCGACCAACAGCTGGAGAATACACGTATTGGAATCCAAAAGGGGGTGCCATTTCTATGGTTACTACCACGAGATCTATAGGTCAGGGATCGGCAGAATTTTTTAATGACAAACTATCTGAATATTTATTTTCATATGGTTCTAACCAATACACCACCATTGCAGAGGCTTTACGATTAGCTAAAAATAGTAATCCAAGTTCATCATCAAATGTTGTTATTTATATTGGAGATCCCGCTTTAATGCTAGCCATTCCAAAACCTAAAATTCGATTAACTAAAGTAAATGACCTTCCTGTTACTGGAACAATCCCCGATTTTAAATCATTAGCTTACGTTAAATTATCCGGTGAAGTTACCGATGAAAATAACAATCTTTTACCAACTTATAATGGAGAATTGGCAATTAATATATTTGATAAAAATATAATTAAAGCAACGTTTAATAATGACGGAAATAGTCCGCCAATTAATTTCAACACCCTAGGCGAAACCATATTTAGAGGAAACGCATCGGTTAGCAATGGGCAATTTGAATTTGGATTTGTAGTTCCAAGAGACATTAAAATCCCTGTTGGAAATGGTAGAATTAGTTTTTATTCGAAAAAAAATTCAGAATATATTGATAATTCAGGCGTCGATACCGCCATAAAAATTGGAGGCATAAACACATTGGCAGCAGCCGATACAACCCCTCCAACAGTGAAATTATACCTGAACGATCAAACATTTGTATATGGCGGTAGTACCAATTCTTCCCCATTTTTTCTAGCGTATCTTGAAGATGAAAATGGAATTAATACCGCAAGCGGAATTGGACATGATATGGTAGCTATTTTAGATGGAAATGAAAGCGATCCTTATATTATTAATGATTACTACGAAACAGAATTGGATAATTATAAAAAAGGAAAGCTACGATATCCTTTTAGGAATTTAGCCCCTGGAATACATACTATTACCTTTAAAGCTTGGGATGTTTACAATAACCCAATTAGCGCTGAAATTCAATTTGTGGTAGTGAGTGACGATTCAATTACACTAACCAATGTTCTAAATTATCCCAATCCATTTGTAAATTATACCCAATTTTGGTTCACCCACAATCATCCCTATGAGCCTCTCGATGTTCAGGTTCAAGTGATGACAATTACGGGGAAAATAGTTTGGTCTAAAAATCAAGTTGTGTATACCGACGGATTTCTTTCGCGAGAGATTACTTGGGATGGAAAAGATGATTTTGGAGATAAAATTGGTAAAGGGGTTTACGTATATAAATTGACTGTGAAATCAACTTTAACCAATCAACAATCGGAAAAATTTGAAAAATTGGTAATACTTTAATAATGTACTATATTTGTCTAATATAATTTTGAAAAGAATGAAAAGAATAGCTATACTAGTGTTTTGCATTACTGCAATTTCTAACCTAAAAGCACAAGAAAGAGTGATAACAACGGGAGTTCCGTTTTTATTAATCGCTGCAGATGCAAGAGCTGCAGGTTTAGGAGACCAAGGAGTTGCTACTTCTGCAGATGCTTTTTCTCAACAATGGAATCCTGCAAAATACGCCTTTTCTACTGAAAAACAAGGGTTTACAACCAGCTACACTCCCTATCTTACCGCTTTAGTAAATGACATTTCCTTGGGACAAATAAACTATTTTAATAGATTTAATGAACGAAGTGCTTTCGCAGGAAGTATTCGTTATTTTAGCTTAGGTGAAATTGAATTGCGTGAAAATGCTTTTGACCCAGCAAATGTGGTAAAGCCTAATGAATTTTCTTTAGACGGTTCTTACGCCCTTAAATTAAGTGATAAATTCTCGATGTCGGTGGCAGGAAGATTTATAAGTTCCAGTTTGAGAATTGATTCCAATAACGATAGAACTGCAGCGAATACATTTGCTTTTGATGTAGCTGGATTTTTTCAATCGGAACAAACAGCATTCTCCGATTTTGATGGACGATACCGTCTAGGTTTCAACTTTCAAAACTTGGGTCCAAAAATAAATTATGATGCCAATGTCTCTGATATCAATGCCAATTTTTTACCAGCACAAATGAAATTAGGAGGTAGTTTTGATTTTATATTTGATGATTACAACAAAATTACCACAAGTTTAGAATTAAATAAATTATTAGTTCCAACTCCTCAAGTGGACAGTTCAAATCTATACGATTACAACCAAGATGGCTTAACAAACACCCAAGATTTAAGAGACGCTAATGCCGATTATAAGAAAATTGGTTGGGTGCCAGGGATTTTTCAATCTTTTAATGATGCCCCTGGAGGCTTTGGCGAAGAGATGAAAGAGATTACCTATTCAGCAGCTGCCGAGTATTTATATCAAGATTCGTTTGCCCTACGTATGGGTTATTTTCATGAAAGTCCATTAAAGGGAGCCAGACAATATTTTACTTTTGGTGCCGGATTTAAATACAATGTGGTAAAGATCGATGTTTCCTATCTAATGTCAACCTCAAAAGTTCAAAACCCACTAGAAAACACGTTGCGATTCTCCTTAACATTTAACTTTGGAGAAAAGTATGAAGAATATTAATAGTAACTAATTAAACAATAACAATCCAAATTTCAATGAAATTTGGATTTTTTTTCCTCGAAAAACTATGAAAGAAATTAGCGTTACTTCCACATTTACTATTTTTGAATCCGTTTCTGAATTACCATATGACGTTTTTTCATTGATGGAACAAGCAATGGAAATTAGAAAAAAAGCGTATGCTCCCTATTCCCATTTTCGAGTAGGTGTGGCACTATTGCTAGATAACAATCAAATTGTTTTAGGTTCAAACCAAGAAAATGCTGCCTACCCCTCTGGGCTTTGCGCTGAAAGGGTAGCCATCTTTTCAGCGGGTGCTCTTTTTCCTGAAGCCAAAATTATTAAAATGGCAATCACAGCAACCGCTGATCATAATCCAACCCTTACTCCTATTCCGCCATGTGGAGCTTGCCGACAATCTATTTCTGAATATGAAATAAAACAAGAACAACCTATTGAAATTTATTTTATGGGAGAAGCTGGAAACGTATACAAATCAGATTCATTAAAGAATTTATTACCCCTAATGTTTGACAAAAAATTATTGTAAGAATTTATATACCATGAATGCCGCAATAATTACATTATATCAAATAATACTGTTATTATAAGATAATTTCGTAAAAAAAACAGCCAATAAATCGTATTAATAGTGTTGTCTATAAATTATTAAATAAAAATACTATTATATTTTAGTTCTTAGAAGTAATGTATTATTTTTGCATCTTGAAATTTGTATGAATTTCTATTTTCAAATAGTACAAAAATACAGATACAATAAACAATTTACTAAAATGAAAGAAGTTACAAAAGAAGTTTACTTAAAGTGGTTTGAAGACATGCTACTTTGGAGAAAATTTGAAGACAAATTAGCAGCGCTTTACATTCAACAAAAAGTAAGAGGTTTCCTACATTTATACAATGGGCAAGAAGCAGTTTTAGCGGGAGCATTACATGCTATGGATCTATCAAAAGACAAAATGATTACTGCCTATAGAAATCACGTTCAGCCAATTGGAATGGGGGTTGATCCTAGAAAAGTAATGGCTGAATTATTAGGAAAAGTAACTGGTACTTCTAAAGGTATGGGTGGTTCAATGCACATTTTTTCTAAAGAACATGGTTTCTTTGGAGGTCATGGGATTGTAGGAGCTCAAATCCCCGTGGGAGCTGGAATGGCATTTGCTGATAAATATTTTGAAACTGGCGGTGTAACTATGACCTATTTTGGTGATGGTGCAGCGCGTCAAGGATCCCTTCATGAAGCTTTTAACATGGCAATGTTGTGGAAATTACCAGTCGTATTTATTGTAGAAAACAATGGTTACGCAATGGGAACATCTGTTGAAAGAACTGCAAATCATACTGATATTTGGAAACTTGGTTTAGGATATGAAATGCCTTGCGGACCAGTGGACGGTATGAATCCGGTGAAAGTTGCTGAAGCTATGCACGAAGCAATTGAAAGGGCTCGTCGTGGTGACGGACCTACTTTTTTAGAAATGAAAACGTACCGTTATAGAGGTCACTCTATGTCGGATGCCCAATTATATCGTACCAAAGACGAAGTGGACGAATACAGAAAAATTGATCCAATTACTCAAGTATTAGATGTAATCATGGACAAAAAATATGCTACAGCAAAAGAAATTGAAGCAATTGAGGAAAGAGTAAAAGACTTAGTGGAAGAATGTGTAACATTTGCTGAAGAGTCTCCATTCCCAGAAATACAACAATTGTACGATGTGGTTTACGAACAAGAAAATTATCCATTTATCCCTCATAAACTCAAATAATTATGGCAAAAGTAATTACCATGCCTCGATTGAGCGATACGATGACCGAAGGTACCGTAGCTTTATGGCTTAAAAAAGTGGGCGATAAAGTTTCTGAAGGAGATATTCTTGCAGAAATTGAAACTGACAAAGCAACAATGGAATTTGAATCTTTCAATTCTGGTACGCTATTGTATATTGGAATTAAAGAAGGGGAATCAGCAGCTTGCGATTCCTTATTAGCAATTATAGGAAAAGAAGGAGAAGATATTTCTGATTTAATAAGCCCCCCAACCCCCGAAGGGGGGGTAGCTGCAGAGGTAAAAGAAACTATTTTAGAACCAACAACAAGCCCTACTCCACCTTCAACGGCTTTACCAAAAGGAGTTGTAGTAGTTACTATGCCTCGTTTAAGTGATACTATGACCGACGGAACGGTGGCTACCTGGTTGAAAAAAGTAGGCGATAAAGTGGCTGAAGGCGATATTCTTGCCGAAATTGAAACTGATAAAGCCACTATGGAATTTGAATCTTTCAATGCAGGAACTTTATTATACATTGGAATACCAGAAGGCGGAACTGCTCCTTGCGACTCGCTTTTAGCAATAATTGGACCGGCAGGAACAGCTATTGCTGGAATTGCAGAGAATTTCAAAGCCTCAGGTTCAGCTGCTCCAGTTGAAATTACTAAAGAAGCTACTGCTGAAACTGTAACTACTTCAGAGCAAGCTCCTGCGAGTTCTTCAAACGAAAGAGTATTTGTATCTCCATTAGCAAAAAAAATAGCGGAAGAAAAAGGAATTAACCTTTCTCAAGTTAATGGTTCCGGTGAAAATGGAAGAATTATAAAAAGCGATGTTGAGAATTTTGTGCCGGGAACTTCGGCTGCAGTAGCTCAACCATCCGTTTCTGTTCCAACAGAAGCAGCTCCTATTGCGGCTAGAACAATTGTTCCAACTGGAGAAAAAATGACTGAAGAAATTAAGAATTCACAAATGCGCAAAATTATTGCGAAACGTTTAGCAGAATCTTTATTTACAGCACCACATTACAACTTGGTTATCGAGGTTGCAATGGACGAAGCAATGAAATCGAGAGTTATAATTAACAGCGTTCCAGATACGAAAGTATCCTTTAATGACATGGTAATTAAAGCAAGTGCATTGGCATTAAAAAAACATCCAAAAATAAATTCTCAGTGGAGAGAAGATTCAATTCTTATCAATTACCATGTGAATATTGGCGTTGCTGTTGCAGTTGAAGATGGATTAGTAGTTCCCGTTTTACCTTTTACTGATGCTATGAGTTTGTCACAAATAGGTGAAAATGTTAGAGATCTTGCCGGAAGAGCAAAAGGTAAAAAATTATTACCATCAGAAATGGAAGGTAGCACTTTTACTATTTCTAATCTAGGTATGTTTGGAATAACTGAATTTAATTCAATTATCAACCAACCCAATTCTGCAATTTTATCTGTAGGTGCAATTGTAGAGAAACCAGTAGTTAAAAACGGACAAATTGTTGTTGGAAACACCATGATGCTTTCATTAGCTTGTGATCACCGAACAATTGACGGCGCTACAGGAGCACAATTCCTACAAACATTAAAACAATACATTGAAAACCCAGTTACGATGTTAGCTTAAGTTTTCAATACTATTTATAAAAAAAGTCCCGTAATAATTACGGGACTTTTTTATTTATTCTTCTCTTCTATCCACTTGGACATGTATTTACTACTTTGAAGCGACTGGTGTTGTAAAACAGATCCTATAAAATTCTTTAATCGATGTGGTTTTAAATTGGTTTCCAAATTACAAATTGCCTCTCTAAAATTAGTAACGAAATCCGACTTCAAATAGCGTTTTTCAATAATAGCTATTCCATTAATTTGAGCTGAATTCCAAATCGATTTGTCGTTATACAATGCAACTGCTTTCGAAGCAAATTCTGCTGGATCATCAGTTGTAAAACCATTCCAAGGCAAGTTACCATTCATAGATTCTGCGCCAATTGAAGTGGTACCACTTGGCGTTCCGCATTGCATGGCTTCCAATAATTTTCCTTTTATTCCTGCTCCAAATCGCAAAGGTGCCAATACAACTCTGGCTTTTGAAACTTCTTGTTGAGCATTATCCGCACGGCCTAAAATATGAAATCCATTTTTAGGTTGGTGCAATTGCAAAACCTTTTGTGATGGATAGGCACCGTAAACTAGTAAATTAGCTTCCGGCATTTCATTTCTAATTAAGGGCCAAATCGTTTCATTTAAATAGAGTACGGCATTCCAATTGGGTTCGTGAACAAAGTTTCCTATAAAAATAAAATCCTTTCTTTCTTCAAATGGCAACCAATTATTACTTTCTTGTTTAGAGAATGGATCAGAGAATAACGGCAAGTAATACAACAAATCGGAATCTATTTTAAAGGTGTTTTGCAACAAATCCATTTCCACTTCCGAAACCATAATGGAAAGATCACTTCGCAAAATACTGGCGATTTCTCTTTTCGAAATTTCTTCGGTTAATAAATCATTAATTTCAAAATCTCGTTTTTCTTTAAAAGCTTTTTGACGTGACAATCGCAAACAATGCAGGTCAATTGTATCTAATATTCTTAGGGCTTTTGGACAAAATTCAGCAACACGCCAACCAAATTGTTCTTCCATTAAAAACCGATCGAAAAATACCATCGTTGGATTTAACTCTTGAATAAAATCATCAAAACTAGAACAATTTAATTTTATGGCTTTTTTTTCGACTCCAATAGCAGTCAAATCAATCATAAAATCACTTTCCATTGCAGGAGTAGCAAAGGTGACTTTCCATCCCCATAGTTTGAATAAAATCAATAGTTGCTCCATTCGAGTTCCTGCAGCCGAAGAATTTGGCTCAGGCCAAACAAAACCAATTACAAGAATATTTTGAATTTGATTCATGGTAGGAAAATCAAATTAGGAACGGATTTTTTGTTCCCATTTCCAAGCACTCGCCATCGCTTCTTCTAATGTAGATTCTGCTTTCCAGCCTAGTACATTATTCGCTTTATCGGTATTGGCATAGGCCGAAGTTATGTCGCCTTCTCTCCTATCTACAATTTTGTAAGGTAATTTTTTACCGCTTACTTTTTCAAATGCTTGAATTACTTCCAAAACAGAGCTTCCGGTTCCTGTTCCCAAATTAAAGGTTTCAACCGGACTCAAATTTTTATTTTTTAATAAGCGTTGCAATGCAATTACGTGGGCTTTCGCCAAATCAACTACGTGAATATAATCGCGAACTGCTGTTCCATCTGGTGTTGGGTAGTCGTTACCGTAAACCGATAATTCTTTTCGTAATCCAAATGCGGTTTGAGTAATAAATGGTACTAAATTTTGAGGAACTCCAAGTGGTAATTCTCCAATTTCTGCTGAAGGATGTGCTCCAATAGGGTTAAAATAACGCAGCAGAATAGCTTTAATATTGGATACTTTAGCTACATCACGAATTATTTCTTCACCTATTTGTTTCGTATTTCCATAAGGCGACATCGCTATTTGTATTGGCGCGTTTTCAGTAATTGGCATTTCTTCCGCTTGTCCGTAAACGGTACAGGAAGAACTAAAAATGATATTGGAATTGGGTTTATTTTGTAATTCTTGAAGTAGATAAACTAGAGAGTTGATATTGTTTTCATAGTATAAAAGCGGATTTTCTACGCTTTCACCCACTGCTTTCGAAGCGGCAAAATGAATGACTCCTGCAATATCGTTGTGTTTTTTAAAGAAATTTTGAACCGCAGCTTTATCTTTTGCATCTAGGTTTTCAAATACAGGTTTTTTACCCGTAATAGCAACTATTCCGTCTAAAACAGTTTCCGAAGAATTGGAAAGATTATCAATGATAATTACTTCAAACCCTTCATTTTGTAGTTCTACCACAGTATGTGAACCTATAAATCCTAAACCTCCTGTTACTAAAATCTTCATATTATTGATATTTGGTTGTACTGGTTTTAGCCCTGATAGCAGCGGCATCCTGTTGTGGCAGTGTTCGCCATAACAGATATAGCGGATAGCAGGATTAGCTCCTGAAAAATTATTTTAAATACTCTAAAAGTGAATCGGTAATGAACTTAATTTGTTCGTCATCTAATTCGGTGTGCATTGGTAAAGAAATAACTTGTTTTGCCAATAAATTCGTAACTGGGAAATCTTCTTCTTTGTATCTCGCATCCAAATAGGCCTTTTGAGAATGCAACGGAATTGGATAATAAATGGCGCAAGGAATTCCCTTATCCAATAAATGTTGCATCAATCCATCGCGGTCACCATCGATGATTCTCAATGTATATTGGTGAAAAACATGGCAATCGCAAATGTCGCAAATACTTGGTGCCACAATATTTTTATGTCCCTCAAAAGCGGCAGAATATTTTCTTGCGGCATTTTGACGGGCCGTATTGTATTGATCTAATAAAGGCAATTTTGCGTTCAAAACTGCCGCTTGAATACTGTCTAGACGAGAATTTACGCCCACCACATCGTGATGGTAACGAACGTACATTCCGTGATTTACAATTCCACGAATTTTGTGCGCCAAAGCATCATCGTTAGTGAAAATTGCTCCTCCATCACCATAACAACCTAAATTTTTAGAAGGAAAAAAGGAAGTTGAACCTACGTGACCAATCGTTCCAGCTTTCAATTTTGCACCATCAGAAAACTTGCAATTGGCGCCAATTGCTTGGGCATTGTCTTCAATTACGTATAAATTAAATTCTTTTGCAATGCGCATAATCGCTTCCATATTGGCGGCGCGACCGAACAAATGCACGGGAACAATGGCTTTCGTTTTTGGGGTAATTGCTTTTTTAATGGCCTCGATTGAAATGTTCATGTTCACCAAATCTACATCTACTAAAACGGGTGTTAGCTGCAATAATGCTATCACTTCTACAGTTGCTGCAAAGGTAAAATCGGCAGTAATTACCTCATCGCCAGGTTTTAAATCTAAACCCATCATTGCAATTTGCAACGCATCGGTTCCGTTTGCGCAAGGAATTACGTGTTTTACACAAAGGTAAGTTTCAAGGTTTTTTTGAAATTGCTGAACTTGAGGTCCATTAATATAAGTATTGGTATCTAAAACTTCTTGAATAGAATTATTTACGGTTTCTTTAATAGCTTCATATTGCCCTTTCAGGTCAACCATTTGGATTTTTTTCATCAATAAAAAAGGTTATAATGTTGATACGTTTGAAGTTAAAAGTTACTCAAAAAAGCAAATTTTCTTGAAACGAATTACAAAAATAGTTATTTAATGAGTTATAGCAATGAAAATTCTATAAAGTGATGTATTTTAGCCCCACAAAATACAATCTATGTTATTTATATATAATTTAATAGTGGTCTGCGCCGATTTTATTTTGAAAATCGGAGCCCTTTTCAACCCAAAAATAAAACTTTTTGTTGATGGCAGAAAGAACAATTATAAAGTATTGTCCAATAAAATCAGGGCTTACGACAAGACTATTTGGTTTCACGCCGCTTCTTTAGGGGAATACGAGCAAGGCTTGCCCGTTATGGAACGGATGAAGAGTAGGTTTCCGAACCATTTAATTGTGCTGACATTTTTTTCGCCTTCTGGTTATGAAGTTCGTAAAAACAACACCATTGCTGATGTGACGGTTTATTTGCCTTTAGACACCCAATCGAACGTAGATCAATTTCTGAAAATTGTTCGTCCTGATATGGTTTTCTTTATCAAATATGAATATTGGCCTAATTATTTAAATGCATTACACAATAAGGAAATTCCAACGTATTTAATTTCTGGGATTTTCAGGGAGAAGCAAGTATTTTTCAAATGGTATGGCGGTTTTTACAGAAAAGCAATGGATGCATTTGAACATTTTTTTGTTCAAAATTCAAGTTCTAAAGAGTTATTATTACAGCTTGGAAAAACTAATGTGACGGTTTCTGGCGATACCCGATTTGATCGAGTTGCGGCCATTTTAAATCAAAATAACGAGCTGGATTTTATCAAGGAATTCAAAAATAATAACTTAACTGTCGTGGTTGGAAGTTCTTGGCCAAAAGACGAAACGTTATTGGTAAACTATATAAATTCATCCAATAATGTAAAATTTATCATCGCACCACACAATATTAATAAGGATCAGATTGCTAATTTGAAAAATCAAATTTCAAAAAAAACCATCTTATTTTCTTCTGTTAATTTTGATGAAATTGGCACTTCAAAATTGGCAGATTATGAAGTGTTTATTATTGACACCATTGGTATTTTAACCAAAATATACAGTTATGCTGATTTGGTATATGTGGGTGGTGGATTTGGAAACCCCGGGGTGCACAATATTTTAGAACCAGCAACTTTTGGTGTTCCAATAATAATAGGACCAAATTATAGTCATTTTGCAGAAGCAATTGCATTAGTAAAAATGGAAGGCTGTATCTCCATCGGCAATCAAGAAGAATTGAACGAAGCATTTGACAAATTAATACAAAACGAAGCGGTCCGACTTGAAAAAGGGCATATTTGTAGCACCTTTGTTGAAATGAATACAAATGCAACGGAAACCATTATGAATTATATTATCCAAAAAAAAACTAACGAATAAAAAAACTAAAAATGAAACATTTAAAATTACTACTATTATTATTTGTAGTTCAAGTTCAAGCGCAACAAGGCGGTATGTGGATTCCTTCACTATTAAAAGGAATGAATGAAAAAGAGATGAAAAATTTAGGCATGAAAATGACTGCCGCCGATATTTATTCCGTGAATAAATCGAGTTTGAAAGATGCCGTTCCGCATTTTAATGGCGGATGTACTTCTGAAGTTATTTCTCCAAAAGGATTGTTATTAACCAATCACCACTGCGGATTTGATGCCATTCAAAATCAATCTTCTGTCGATCATGATTATTTAACCAATGGTTTTTGGGCCTATAAAATGTCGGAAGAATTACCAAATGAAGATTTGGTGGTGACTTTCATTATTAAAATTGAAGAGGTAACTGCTAAAGTTTTAGAGGGAACAGCTGCATTAGCAACTGAATTGGAAAAACAAAAGAAAATTCAAGAAAATATTACTTCCTTAAGTAACTCATTACCAAAAGAAAGGTGGCAAGAAAACAAAATTAGAACGTTTTACGAAGGAAATCAGTATCTGCTTTTTGTTACTGAAACTTATAAAGATGTTCGTTTGGTTGGTGCGCCACCATCATCAATTGGAAAATTTGGTTCGGATACCGATAACTGGGTTTGGCCAAGACACACTGGTGATTTTTCATTGTTTAGAATTTACGCCGACAAAAACAATCGTCCGGCGAGTTATTCAAAAGACAATGTTCCTTATACTCCAAAACACTTTTTACCAATATCATTAGATGGTGTAAAAGAGGACGATTTTACCATGGTTTTTGGTTATCCAGGTAAAACAAACGAATATTTACCAGCAGTTGCGATTGAGCAAATAGTAAAAGAATTAAATCCTGCAAAAATTGAAATTCGTGACCGCGCATTAAAAGTTGCTGATGGATTTATGAGAAAAGACAATGCAATCAAAATCCAATATGCTTCTAAATATGCAAGTATTGCCAATTATTGGAAAAAATGGATTGGTGAAACACAAGGATTAAAAAAATCAAATGCGGTTGAAATCAAAAGAAAACAAGAAGTTGCCTTCCAAGAAAAAGTTGTAAAAGCAGGAAAGCTATCGGAATACGGAAATTTATTGGCTGATTTTGACAAAAACTATACAGCAATTAAATCGTTTGCTTTAGCGAGAGATTATTTCTCAGAAGTAGCTTTAAGAAATACAGAACTTTTAAGTGTAGGATATAAATTATACCAATTAGAGCAAGTATATAATTCAAAAGGAGAACTAGCATTTAACGATAGAAAAAACAATTTAATTTCAGGATTAGCTGATTTCTATAAAGATTTTAATGCGAATGTAGATCAAAAAGTGTTTGAGCAGTTGATTCATTTGTATGCAACAAAATCACCTAAGGAATTTTTACCAACCAATTTAAGCAACATAAATGCTAATGAACTGGCTAATGATGTTTATGAAAATTCAAAATTAGTAAATTACAATAGCCTGAAAGAACTATTTACTGGCGATTCAAAAACCGTAATAGCAAATTTAAATACTGATAAAGGTTTTGTGGTAATTAAAAGTATGGCGGACAAATTCCTAAAAGAAGTGGCTCCCAAATATGATGAAATTAATTTGAGAATTACTGCATTACAGAGAACCTACATGAAAGCGCAATTAGAATTAAACAAAGGTTCAAGGATATTCCCAGACGCAAATAGCACTTTGAGAGTTACTTATGGAAAAGTAAAAGGGTATGCTCCAAAAGATGCTACTTTATATACTCCAGTAACTTATTTAGATGGCGCTATGGAAAAGTACCTGCCAGGGGATTATGAATTTGATGTTCCAGCTAAGCTAATTGACTTGTATAAAAAGAAAGATTATGGTCAATATGGTGAAAATGGTAAAATGCCAGTTTGCTTTATCGGGACGAATCACACTACTGGAGGAAATTCAGGAAGTCCCGCAATTGATGCCAATGGAAATTTGATCGGGTTAAATTTTGATCGGGTTTGGGAAGGAACAATGAGTGATATAAACTATGATCCTAGCATTTGTAGAAATATTATGGTAGATATTCGATTTGTTTTATTCATAATTGATAAATATGCTGGAGCTAATAACTTGATTAAAGAATTAAAATTAGTGCATCCAAAAAATTTAAAGCGCAAAAAAACAAGTAATTAACTAAAAAATGAAAAAGTACAGCTATTTTTATTTTAATTTTAATTTGTGGCACAGTAATTGTTAAATATTTTAACAGTTGCAAAATATTTTTTTTTGAAAAAAAATTAAAAAATAATTTTTACTATTAAAAAATTTATATCTTTGCTGCGAATTAATAATTAACCTTTTATAATTAAGTAAGATGAAAAAAGTACTTTTAAGTTTAGCATTTGTTGCTGTTTTAGCAACTGTTTCTTGTAAAAAAGCTGAAGAAGCTCCAGTAGAAGCTCCTGCTGTTGAAGCTCCTGCTGTTGACACAACTGCTGTTGACACAACTGCTGCTGATACTACTGCAGCTCCAGCTGCTGAAGCTCCAGCTGCACAATAATTAGAAACACTCTAAGAATTTGAAAAGCCACGCTATGCGTGGCTTTTTTTTATATCTATTTTAAATATTATTCAGGAAAAACAACTTCGTTTAAAGTAAAATCTAATATTTCAGCTTTGTGGGCATAGTTTTGTATTTCTTTAATTCCTTTTTCCAACAGTAATTCCGTATTGTATTTTCTACTCGTTGCAAAATGAGCCTCTTCAAGTATAATTTTAAAATAGTGCTTTCCTCCTGTCAATTTTACTTTTTCGAATACAACAGAATCGATTGTGTATTTAAAATATTCTATTACTTCTTCACATTCAAATTTGAGTTCGTATCGAAAACTAGTAAATATTGTTTTTCCTTTTCTAGAAGTAAAAACAAATTTATAATACTCGTCAAATCGTTTGCTGATTACAAAAGCACCCATTTAATTTAAGATTTATGAATTTAGATTTAAGGACAATGGGTTAATTTTATTTAAATTAAAAAAGCTCCAAACCTTAAGTTTGAAGCTTTTTAGTACTCAGAGCGGGACTTGAACCCGCACGAACATTGCTGTTCACTGGATTTTAAGTCCAGCGTGTCTACCAATTTCACCATCCAAGCATTATAATTTATAATGTTATATTTTAATTTTTAGAAAAAATTAATTAAACACAACACCATCCAAGCATTTATTTTTAAATGTTATATTCTAATTTTTAGAAAAAATTAATTAAACACAACACCATTCCAACATTTATGATATTTGAGCGAAAAACGGGGCTCGAACCCGCGACCTCGACCTTGGCAAGGTCGCGCTCTACCAACTGAGCTATTTTCGCATTTCATTTTTTACAAAGAGCTGCTTTACTTGTTCTGTATTAACGCACCTAACTTTTATTTACAAAGCCGTTTGTTGAACTTGTTTGCGGAGGCAAATTTAAAACAATTATTGAATTACACAAGCCTTTTTTTTTAAAAAAATAAAGCGCCCCATTTAACCTTCTGATAACGATATCTTTAAACTAAATATATTATTTTTTAGTCAACATTCTTTTTATTTCATTGAGTTTCATCATAGCCTCAATAGGAGTTAATGTATTGATATCTAAATTTAAAATCTCTTCTTTGATTTCTTCTAACAACGGGTCGTCTAGATTAAAGAAACTCATTTGCATTTGCTGCGCCTGTTCGCCTTTTAGGCTCGAGCCATCCTTTTCAGATTTTATTCCCGATAAAGCATCACCTGAGTGGTCTTTTTCAAGTTTCTTAAGTAATTTTTGTGCTTTTAAAATCACTGTTTGCGGCATTCCCGCCATTTTAGCTACATGAATTCCAAAACTATGTGCGCTACCTCCTTTGACTAATTTTCTAATGAAAAGAACCGTGTCTTTTAGTTCCTTTACAGAAACATTGTAATTTTGAATTCGAGGCAACAAATCGGTCATCTCATTTAATTCATGATAGTGAGTTGCAAAAAGTGTTTTCGGTTTCGAAGGGTGTTCGTGTAAAAATTCTGCTATTGCCCAAGCGATAGAAATTCCATCATAAGTACTCGTCCCTCTCCCAATTTCATCTAATAAAATCAAACTTCTATCAGATAAATTATTTAATATAGAGGCCGTTTCATTCATTTCTACCATAAAAGTAGACTCTCCCATTGAAATATTATCTGACGCACCTACTCTGGTGAAAATTTTGTCGATAATCCCCATTCTAACTTGTTCTGCTGGAACAAAACTTCCCATTTGAGCCAACAATACAATTAAAGCTGTTTGTCGCAATATTGCTGATTTTCCGGACATATTTGGACCCGTAATCATTATTAATTGCTGGGTTTCCCGGTCTAGAAAAACATCGTTTGCGATATACGGTGTCCCTACAGGTAATTGTTTTTCAATTACTGGATGGCGTCCATTTTTTATATCTAACTCGAAAGACTCATCTAATTCGGGACATACATATTTATTTTCAATCGCCAATTGAGCAAAAGAAGTCAAGCAATCCAATTGCGCAACTAAATTGGCATTAAGCTGAACTTGCTTTATATAAGTGGTTATCCAAGCAACCAACTGTTCAAATAATTCCGATTCTAACTTGTGTATTTTCTCTTCAGCACCTAGAATTTTAGTTTCATATTCTTTCAATTCTTCTGTGATATAACGCTCCGCACTCACCAATGTTTGTTTGCGGATCCAATCCATTGGAACTTTATCTTTATGGGTGTTTCTAACTTCAATATAATATCCAAAAACATTATTGAACGATATTTTTAAAGAGGATATTCCTGTATTCTCTGATTCCCGTTTTTCAATTCCTTCTAAATAATCTTTTCCCGAGGTAGAAATAACACGTAATTCATCTAATTCAGCATTCACCCCTTTTGCAATAGCATTTCCTTTTGCAACAGCAACTGGCGCATCTTGATTTAAAGTCGAATTTATTTTTTCCCGCAGCAACTCACAATCGTGTAATTTATCACCTATAACCTTAACGGCTTCTTGAGGGCTTTCTATCGCAATTTTTTTAATTGGTATAATTGCGTCTAATGATTCCTTTAAATAAACCACTTCTCGAGGCGATACTTTTCCAGTCGCAATTTTTGAAATTAATCGTTCCAAATCAGAAATTTGCTTGATTTGGTGTTGGATTTCCTTTAAAATAGTTTGATTGTCTTTCAAATAAGAAACTACTTCGTGGCGACTTTTAATCTTATTTATATCTTTTAATGGCAATGCCAACCAGCGTTTTAACAACCTTCCACCCATTGACGAAAGCGTTCTGTCAATAACCTCTAATAAAGTGACAGCGTTTGGATTATAACTATGGTACAATTCTAAGTTTCTAATTGTAAAGCGATCCATCCAAACGTAGGCGTCCACTGCAATTCGCTGAATTGAAGAAATATGTTGTAATTTATTGTGTTGCGTTTCTGAAAGATAATAAAGTATTGCACCAGATGCTATTATTCCTTCTGGTAATTCTTCAATTCCAAATCCTTTTAAAGATACCGTTTGAAAATGATTGGTTAGTATTTCAAATGCGTAGTCTTCTTTATAAACCCAATCTTCTAAATAAAAATTATGGTATTCTTCACCAAATATTTCTTTAAAATCGTTTTTATTGTTTTTCGGAATTAAGACTTCGCTTGGGTTAAAATTTTGCAATAATTTATCTATGTAATCTTCCGTTCCTTGAGCCGTTATAAATTCACCTGTAGAAACATCTAAAAAAGAGATTCCAATTGCTTTTTTACCAAAATAAATGGATGCCAAAAAATTATTCGATTTAGAATGCAAAACCTCATCATTCATTGAAACTCCTGGAGTAACCAATTCCGTAACGCCTCTTTTAACAATAGTTTTAGTCATTTTAGGATCTTCTAGCTGATCGCAAATGGCAACTCTAAGACCTGCTTTAACTAATTTAGGCAAATAGGTGTTTATAGAATGGTGAGGAAATCCAGCTAATGCAGTTTCTGTTTCAGATCCAGCTCCTCTTTTGGTGAGTGTTATTCCAAGTATTTTTGAAGCACGAACAGCATCTTCGCCAAAAGTCTCATAAAAATCACCAACACGAAAAAGCAAACAAGCATCGGGATATTTCCTTTTGATCTCATTGTATTGCTTCATTAATGGGGTTTCCTTAACTTCTTTTTCTCTCGATGCCAACTTGAATTATTTATAAATGGATAAAATTATTTATAAGCGAATTTAATTATTTTTAAACTGAATTTAGTCGTTTCGAAAATTAATTTAATTTTAAGAAAATTTTATTAATAGAATTGATTTTTTTATTTAGATTTGTTGTCATAATTTAACTAAAATTACAATGAAAAAAATATTTTTATTAGCAATGCTAACCGTTTTAGGAGTTACCACTTCTACTGCTCAAGAAACAAAAAAAGCTAAAGCTACTTCAGAAACAAAAGTTGTTGCCCCGAAATTAGAAGGTGCTGGAATCGTTTTCGAAACAGAAACTATTGATTACGGAACAATTGAGCACAATGCTGAAGGAACTCGTAAATTTGTATTTACCAATAATGGTAACAAACCTTTAGTCATTTCAAATGCTCAAGGATCTTGTGGATGTACAGTTCCAACAACTCCAAAAGAGCCAATCGCTCCAGGAGCAAAAGGGGAGATTGGTGTAAAATATGCTACTGACCGAGTAGGTGCATTTACCAAAACAGTAACGGTAACTTCAAATGCTGAAGGACAACCTACAAAAGTGTTGACAATTAAAGGAACTGTTTTACCAGATCCAACTCCAGCTACTCCAGCAGTACCAAAAAGCTAAATATATTTTATTATAATTAAAGCTTCCTTTATCAGGGAGCTTTTTTTTTGAATCTCGAATTTGATTATGCGCAAACTAGAAAATAGTGAATTAAATAGAATGTCAATTAATGACTTTAAAGACGCTTCGAAAACACCTTTAATTATTGTTCTTGACGACATTCGAAGCTTGAATAACATTGGGTCCGTTTTTAGAACTTCGGATGCTTTCTTAATTGAAAAAATATTTCTTTGTGGTATTACTGCAACACCTCCAAATAAAGAAATTCATAAAACAGCACTAGGAGCAACTGAAACTGTAGCTTGGGAACATTCTGAAAATGTACTTGAGGTAATTGAAAAGTTAAAATCAGAGGGCTTAAAAGTATTTGCAATTGAACAAGTGGAGAGTGCAATATTCTTACAAGATTTTGTAATAGAAAAAAATCAAAAATACGCTTTGGTATTTGGAAATGAGGTTTTTGGCGTGTCCCAAAAAGCAGTAGAAATTTGTAATGGAACAATAGAAATTCCACAATTAGGAACCAAACATTCCTTGAATATTGCTGTGAGTGCAGGAATAGTAATTTGGGATTTTTTCAAAAAAATGAGATAATTTAATCTCCCATTTTTTTTCTAATTTCATCCAAAATAAATAGATAATCACTTTGATTTTTTACAAAATCTCTCTCGGAAACATCAATAATTAAAACGTTTAAATGGGTTTGGGTATTGATATAATCTAAATAGCCTCTATTAATTTTGTCCAAATAATCAGCAGGTATTTCTTGCTCATAACTTCTGCCTCTTCGTTTAATGTTTTGTAATAACCGATCCGTATTTTGATACAAATACACATACAAATCAGGTTTTGGCATTTCTTTATAAATTATATCAAACAAGGTTTTATAGAGTCTAAACTCGTCGTCTTGCAGAGTAACTTTTGCAAAAATTAGCGATTTAAAGATGTGATAATCGGCAACGATAAAATCTTTAAATAAGTCAAATTGCGCTAAATCATCCGATAATTGCTGGTATCTATCAGCTAAAAAAGACATTTCAAGCGGGAATGCATATCTATTTTGCTCTTTATAAAATTTAGGCAGAAAAGGGTTGTCGGCAAAACGCTCAAATACGGTTTTCGCATTAAAATCTTGAGCAATTTTTTCAGCAAGCGTCGTTTTTCCTGCGCCAATATTCCCCTCAATCGCAATGTAATTGTATTGCTGTAAATGGTACTTTTCAATAGGTAATTCCAAATTAGAAACAACTTTACAGCTGCTATAGTCTTGACAAGAATCAATTAAATCTTGAGTAGATTTTTGCAAAACTGGGTGAACAAATTCCAATTGTAAGTCCTTCATTGGTAACAAAACAAACATTCTATTTTGCATTTGTGGATGCGGCACAACTAAATTGGGGGTATTAATACTATCATTTTCAAAACTGATAATGTCAATATCAATAATTCTAGGTTGGTAGCCTTCTTGCAAACTTTTAATTCTTCCTAGTTTTTTTTCAATTTTTAAAATACTAGATACTAATTTAAGGGCTGATTTAGAGGTGTGAATTGCAATGGCACAATTATAAAAGGAATCACTTTCAAATCCCCAAGAAGGCGATTCGTATAATTTTGAAACTGAAAATACCGTTCCAATTTCAAAATGTATCAATTGAATGCATTTTTGAATAGTCTCAAGACGATTGCCTTGATTACTTCCTATCGATAAAATGGCTTGATTTTGAAATTTCATATTAACCGCAAATTAACAAAAGAAAATGAGAATAAAACTATATTTGCAAGGAGTGTTAATAAATTTATTAAAAAATGGGTTGGGGATTATTTAAGAAATATTTAAACTTCAATTTTAACAATATATCCTTCATTACTTCTAATATTGAAAACAGTTCCGTCTTCAAAAATCAGATATTGACCTTTTATACCAATTAATTTACCTTTAAAGTTTGGCGTTTTATCCAGACTTAAACTGTTTATTTTTGATGGGTATGCTAGTACTGGATAATTCATTTCGTACAAATCATTTTTTTCTAAATGAAAATATTCTTGAACTTCATCTGGCAATAAAGGCAAGAGTTTTTCTCGTTCTTTAATTAAATCCGTGTAAACGATATCATTTGTAAGCATTTTACGCCAATTGGTTTTATCGGCAAAATGATTTTTTAGAACTACTTCAGTAATTCCTGCTAGGTAACGATTGGGAACTTCAACAATTGAAATGGCTTTCTCCGCACCTTGATCAATCCAACGAGTAGGAACTTGGGTTTTACGTGTTACACCAACTTTTACCTCGCTAGACAACGCTAAATAAACTATATGTGGTTGTAATTGCACTTTTTCTTCATAAGCTAAATCACGGTCTTGAATTCCTAAATGAGCGGTGCTCAACTCCGGTTTCATAATCCAATCGCCTACTGCGGGACTAGAGAAAAAACAATCATAACAAAAACCTTGACGGAAAATTTTCTTCTTTTTTCCGCAATTCAAACATTGGTAACCAACAAAATTGATTTCAATATTTTTATTCAATAATTGATTCACATTTAGAAAACTATCTTGGAAAATCAAAAAATATTGAATTGGAGTTTCAAATTGCGTTTGCATTTTATTTAGAACGCCTTCGTAAGTCATTGTTTAAAAGTTTAAGTTATAAAGTTTAAAGTTCCGTAAAATTTCCTATTTTTGGTAAAGTTAGCATTTGTTTATCGTTTAACAAATCTAAAAGTCGAAAACTAAATCTAAAGTTGAAATGCCAATTTCTATAATCAATTCCTTCGCTTCTTGGGTTTTAAAACAGCGCATTCACCAGATTGAGCTTTTTTTAAAATACCCTAATGAAGTACAAGAAGAATTGCTTTTGAATTTAATTCGAACGGCAGAAAAAACAACCCTCGGAATAGAATACGGCTATGAATCGATTAAATCCTATGAAACATTTATTGAACGCGTTCCTATTTCAACCTATGAAGATTTACAGCCATTAATTGAGCGGACCCGCTTAGGAGAACAAAATGTGTTTTGGAATACTCCCGTAAAATGGTTTGCAAAATCTAGTGGAACCACCAATGCAAAAAGTAAATTTATTCCTGTAAGCAATGAAGCTTTAGAGAATTGCCATTATAAAGGCAGTAAGGATTTGTTATGCATGTATTTGAATAACAATGAAAATTCAGGACTTTTTGCCGGAAAAAGTTTGCGTTTAGGAGGTAGTTCGCAAATCTATGAAGACAACAATACTTTTTTTGGTGATTTATCGGCGATACTAATTGAAAATATGCCTATTTGGGCAGAATTTATTAGTACTCCGAGCAATAGAATCTCCTTGATGAGTGAATGGGAAACAAAAATTACTGCGATAATCAATGAAACAAAAAACGAAAATGTAACTAGTTTTGCAGGAGTTCCTTCGTGGATGTTGGTTTTATTAAATAAAGTGCTCGAAGAAACTGGAAAATCTAATCTATTGGAAATTTGGCCAAATTTGGAAGTTTATTTCCATGGAGGTGTCAATTTTGATCCTTATAGAGATCAATATCAAAAAATAGTTCCCAATTCAGATTTCAAATATTACGAAATTTACAATGCCTCGGAAGGATTTTTTGCCATTCAAGATAGCAATGATTCCAATGAATTGTTACTAATGTTGGATTATGGGATTTTTTATGAATTTATTCCAATGGATGTTTTTGGAACACCAAACCAACATGCAATTCGCTTATGCGATTTAGAATTAAATAAAAATTACGCCATTGTAATTACCACTAATTCTGGTTTGTGGCGCTATATGATTGGAGACACTGTTAGATTTACATCGTTAAACCCCTACAGAATTAGAGTTACTGGAAGAACAAAGCATCATATTAATGTTTTTGGCGAAGAGTTAATGGTTGAAAATTCCGACCGAGCTATTGCCAAAGCGTGTCAACTTACCCATACTGAAGTGGTGGATTATACTGTAGCTCCAGTTTTTATGAACGCTAAAGAAAAAGGATCGCATGAATGGATGATTGAATTTAAGAATAACCCTTCAGACACGGCTGCTTTTGCAAAAATATTGGATGAAACGTTACAAACATTAAATTCAGATTATGAGGCCAAACGCTACAACAACATGACTTTAAACCCATTGCAAATAAACGTTGCACGTCCTAATTTATTCTATGATTGGCTGAAAGACCAAAACAAATTAGGTGGTCAAAACAAAATTCCGAGGTTATCCAATCAACGAGATTATTTGGAAAAATTGAAGGGGATGCAGATAATAAAATAAAAAACTGTCTAATATTAGACGGTTTTTTATTTAGAATTATGACGCTATTTCCAAGCGTTTCAATAAGTTTTTACTCAAACTGTTTTCGGCGTAGTCTTTTGTTACTTGCAATGTTTTTTCATCGGAACTTGGCAAATCATACATCGCATCGGTAAGAATGGCTTCGCATAAAGAACGCAATCCACGAGCGCCTAATTTATATTCTAAAGCTTTATCAACAATAAAGTCCAACGCTTCATCTGTAATATTAAACTCCACTTCGTCCATTAAAAACAACTTTTTGTACTGCTTAATTAAAGCGTTTTTAGGCTCGGTTAAAATGGCACGCAACGTTTCTCTATCCAATGGATCCATGTGGGTCAACACCGGTAAACGACCAATTATTTCAGGAATCAAGCCAAAATCTTTGATGTCTTTTGGAATGATATATTGCAATAAATTGTCTTTATTGATATTATCAGCATTTTTAGACGTGCTATATCCAACGGCTTGACGGTTCAATCTTTTAGAAATTATTTTCTCAATTCCGTCAAATGCACCTCCGGCTATAAACAATATGTTTTGGGTATTTACTTCAACAAATTTCTGGTCGGGGTGTTTTCTGCCTCCTTTTGGCGGCACATTTACAACCGTCCCTTCTAGCAATTTCAGTAAGGCTTGTTGAACTCCCTCACCAGAAACATCTCGAGTAATTGAAGGATTATCGCCTTTTCGGGCAATTTTATCAATTTCGTCAATAAAAACAATTCCTCTTTCGGCTTTGGCCAAATCATAATCGGCAGCCTGAAGTAGGCGTGTTAAAATACTCTCCACATCTTCTCCCACATATCCTGCTTCGGTTAAAACAGTTGCATCAACAATAGCCAATGGTACGTCTAGCATTTTTGCAATGGTTTTGGCAACCAGCGTTTTCCCAGTGCCTGTTTGACCTACCATAATGATATTGGATTTTTCAATCTCCACTTCATCGTCTAATTCTTGTTGCATCAATCGTTTGTAGTGATTGTAAACTGCAACTGCCATTACTTTTTTGGTTTGGTCTTGCCCAATAACATATTGATCAAGGAACGCACGAATATCTTTTGGTTTTCTAAGAACTAAATCGCCAGACACATTTGATTTTACATTAGATTTTAATTCCTCAACCACAATGCCATTTGCTTGCTCAATACATTTATCACAAATGTGCGCATCTATTCCAGCTATCAATAAATTGGTTTCTGGTTTTTTTCTTCCACAGAAGGAACATTCTAATTTTTCTTTTGCCATTTTGTTTAGTCAAAAGTCATAATGTCGAAAGTCATAAAGTGGCAGGATTGCTTTCGACTTTATGACTTTCGACTTTCGACTTATAGTTATCTTCTCAACACTTCATCAATCATTCCGTACTCTTTTGCTTCATCGGCAATCATCCAATAATCACGTTCAGAATCCAAATGTACTTTTTCAAATGTTTGTCCGGAATGCTTAGAAATTATTTGGTATAATTCGTCTTTTAGCTTTAACATTTCACGCAAGTTGATTTCCATATCGGTAGCAACTCCTTGCGCTCCTCCTGATGGCTGGTGAATCATCACTCTTGAATGTGGCAACGCCGAACGTTTTCCTTCCGCGCCAGCACACAATAAAACAGCTCCCATTGAAGCGGCCATTCCAGTGCAAATTGTAGCTACATCAGGTTTAATATATTGCATGGTATCATAAATTCCAAGACCAGCATAAACGCTACCTCCGGGAGAATTGATGTAAATTTGAATGTCTTTTGAAGAATCTGCGCTTTCTAAGAACAACAATTGCGCTTGAACGATATTGGCAATTTGATCGTCAATTCCTGTTCCTAAAAAGATAATTCTATCCATCATTAATCTTGAAAAAACATCCAATTGAGAAACGTTTAATTGGCGTTCTTCAATAATATATGGGGTCATCCCTTTTGGCGTCATTGCATTTACAATTTTATCGTAGTACAAATTATTAACTCCTTGATGTTTTGTAGCAAACTTCTTAAATTGCTTCGCCTGTTCGAGCACAGCTCTCGGGTCTTTACCGTAATTCATTTTGTTTAATTTATAAGTTTAAAATAATGCCTAGATTCTGTACAAAGTTAATGCAAAGCATTAAATAAAAGAGTGCCAAAAAATAATTTTCTGACACTCAAATATAAGAATAATAATTTGTATTTACATAAGAGCAACTGCTTTTAGCTATTCTTTTAATCCCCCTTCGGGGGTTAGGAGGCTTTATTCTCCGTAAAAAGCAGCAATAAATTCAGGATAAGTTACTTTCTTTTCTTTAGCATTCGCTTTTTCTTTAAAAAGAAGTAATAATTTTTCACCTACCACTTGATCAGAAAGTTTTTTAACTTCTTCTTGGTTTGATAAAACTCTAGCTACAATTCCTTGAACCTCTTCATCGGTAGGATTTATTTGTCCGAATTGTACCATTTGTTGTTTGATTGACTTAGCGGTAAATTGTTTTAAATCTTCAAATGTAACTTGGATATTCGATTGACTTAATGCTCTACCTTCAATTAATTGGTAACGCAATCCTTTCTCCGATTTTTCGTATTCAATTGCAGCCTCTTCTGCAGATAATTTTATCTCACCAACGGTTTGCAACCATCTTTTTAAGAAATCAGCCGGTAAATCAAATTTGGTGTTTTCAACCAAAAAATTAGTTACATCTGATAATAATCTTTGATCTGCTTGTTGAGCAAATTGCACTTCAGCATCTTCTTTAATTTTAGCTTTTAGATCGGCTAATGACGATACCGTTCCAGGTCCAAAAAGTTTATCAAATAAATCTTGATTCAATTCTGCTAATTCAGTTCCATTACTACTTTCAACAGTAAAATCAAAGTCAATTGCCAATCCATGTACCTCATCATGACTTACTTTTAAAATGTCCATCAATTGATGATCGTCATCAAAAAGACCTTTTGTATTAACAGTTACCACATCACCCGCTTTTTTACCAACGAATTTTGCTCCTGTTTTTTTATCTTTAAAAATAGAAATATTGAAAGTGTGTGGTGCATTAATTCCGTATTCAGCATTGGTAAAAGTTCCCATTATATCAGAACTTTCTTCGACAACAGTTTGAGGAATTGGTGTGCCAAATTGTTTTTGGATACGAACCACTTGCTCGTCAATTAACTTATCATCTGCCCATACAACATATTTAATAATATTGTTTTTAGCTTCAAGATCTAAATCAAAATTTGGAACCAATCCAATTTCGTATTCAAATTCCATTTCTTCATCATCCCAAGGAAAATCGATATTTTCTTTTGCTAATGGAGTACCAAGAAGATTTAAACGCTCTGATTGAATGAATCTTTCTAAAGCTAAATCAACCACTTTTTTAACTTCTTCAATTTTAATTGCTCTTCCATATTGTTTTTCAACTAAATCTTTAGGCACAGCTCCTTTTCTAAATCCTTTTACTGTTGCCAATGGCATTTTTTCATTGATTCTTTTTTGTACTTGTCCTTTGTAATCCATGTGAACTACTTTCAATACAATTACTTCATTTACAGCATTTATTGCTACTCTTTTGATATCCATTTTCTTTCTTAATTTACATACTAAATTTGGGTTGCAAAAATATAAAATTTTTGCAACCCAAACAAGTTTAATTACATTGAATTTATTTAAAAAAGACCCGTTAAATCTTATAACAAAACGTCTATTTCAGAAGCCAACTTAATGTCTTTATCTGTTACACCGCTTGCATCATGAGTTGTTAAACGGATGTTGACTTTATTATAAACATTAAATAATTCTGGATGGTGGTTCATTTTTTCAGAAACGACTCCAACTTTTACTATAAATCCAAGTGCTTCGGTAAAATTTTTAAACTGAAATTTTTTCTCAATACCCTCTGAATTAAACTGCCAATCGTTTAAATTTAAAAGCAATGGCGCTACTTCTTCCTTATTATATTTTTTCATTACAAATGTTTTTACAAAATTAGTTAAAAAACGCGAATTTGTTTTCTACATTAACTTAATATACTACTTTAGTGCCTCAAAAAATTATTACCATTGAGCGCCTCTTTTTCATTCAAAATATACTATTCCACTTCAGAATTTCCAACCAATTGGAATGATTTTTCTGCAAATAATATTTTCTTTTCAAAAGAGTATTTACATATTTTAGAGGTTTCTTCGCCCAATAATATTTCAAGTAATTTCATTGGATTATTCCAAAATGAAAAATTAGTTGGCGTTGCATTAACGCAATTCAACAATTTAAGCTTGGTGAATTCTTATGGAGAAAGAGATAATTGTATAAAAACCAAAATTAGAACTGTCGTTTTCAAAAATTTTAGCTCCAACGTACTTGTTGTTGGAAACAACACCTTAACTGGGCAAAATACATTTTGTTTTTCAAAAGAAGTTCCCGCAAAAGAATTAATCAACTTACTCTATAAAGCGGTGGAAGAATTACAGAAACAAATCCAGAAAAAAGGGCAAAAAGTGCACCTTGTGATTTACAAAGATTTTCCTGAATTGCAGGTTCCTTTATTCGAATTGCCTGAATTTGGTTCATTTTACAATTTTACTACACAGCCCAATATGCTATTTTCTATTAAAGAGCATTGGAATACTTTTGATGATTATGTAACGGATTTAAGCAAGAAATATCGTGACCAATTTAAACGAGCCCGTAAAAAATCGGAAGGGATTACCAAACGAAAGTTTTCAATAGACGACATTCAAAATTATAAAGAGCGGATTGTTGAATTGTATTTAAATGTTGCGAAAAAAGCCACTTTCAACACTTTTTATCTTAATGATGATCATTTTGAGATTTTCAAAAAAGCGTTGAAAGACAAATTTTTATTTTATGGTTATTTTAAAGACGAGACTTTGATCGGATTCAATACATTGATAAAAAATGGAAATGATATTGACACCTATTTTTTAGGTTATGACGAAAAATGCCAACGAGAGAGAATGTTGTATTTGAATATGCTGTATGATATGATTGCTTACTCAATTAATAAAGGGTTTAAACGTATTGTTTTTGCTCGAACAGCACTAGAAATAAAAAGTTCAGTTGGTGCTAATCCTGAGAATTTACACGGATTTATGAGACATAATAATCGTTTTATCAATTTATTTATCCCAAAATTATTTCGCTTTTTTGAACCCAAAATGGAATGGACACAAAGAAATACTTTTAAGTAAAACTATAAGCTATCAATTTCTTCCTGAACTACTTCCCAATCAAAAAGTAATTTTTCTAATTCCGCTTTCTTTTTATTGTAAGCGACAAAAAAGTTGGCGTTTTCAATATGCTTGTCATAGTTTGAAGCCACCATTTTATCGTCATTTTGAATGTCAATTTCCAATTGTTTAATTTGAGTTTCAATTTTACTTAAACGGTTATAAAGCGCCTTGTTTTTCTTCTGATCTTCATAAGAAAGTGATTTTTTTTCTACTTTTTTTGTTCCCCCTTTGGGGGTTAGGGGGCTTTTTTTCTCCACTTCACGCATGTTTTCCAAATTGCGTTGTTCAAGAAAGTAGTTTACATCACCCAAATACTCTTTGATTTTTTGATCCTTGAATTCATAAACTAAATTCGACATTCCTTGAAGAAAATCTCTGTCGTGAGATACCAATAAAAGCGTGCCTTCATATTTTTGTAATGCTGCTTTTAGCACATTTTTTGATTTAATATCCAAGTGATTCGTTGGCTCATCCATTACCAAAACATTAATTGGCTGCAACAATAACTTACACAATGCCAATCGGTTTCTTTCTCCTCCAGACAATACTTTGACCTTTTTTTCTACATCATCCCCTCGGAATAAAAAGGAACCCAACATGTCGCGAACTTTGGATCGATTGGTATCGTTAGCAGCGTCTTGCATAGTTTGTAGCAATGTTATTTCACCATCTAAATATTCTGCTTGATTTTGTGCGAAATAACCCACTTGTACATTATGGCCTAATTTAATAGCTCCTTGAAATTCAAATTCATTAACTATAGCTTTGATAAATGTCGATTTTCCTTGCCCATTTTGACCAACGAAAGCAATTTTACTTCCGCGTTCAACTAAAAGAGAAATTTCTTTTAGAATGGTTTTATCTCCGTAACTTTTAGTCACTTTTTCAGCTTCAATAACTACTTTGCCGGGAACTTTTGATACTGGAAAAGAAATATTCATAACTGAATTATCATCTTCATCCACTTCAATACGTTCAACTTTGTCTAGCTTTTTAATTAACGATTGAGCCATGGAAGCTTTGGAAGCTTTAGCACGAAACTTCTCAATTAGTTTTTCTGTTTCTTCAATTTTCTTCGCTTGATTTTTTTGGGTAGCCAATTGCTTCTCTCGAATTTCATGACGTAATTCTAGATATTCAGAATACGGTTTATTGAAATCGTAGGCTTTTCCTAGTGAAATTTCGATTGTTCTATTGGTAACATTATCCAAAAACATTTTATCGTGGGATACAATTACTACCACTCCAGGATAATTTCTCAAGAAACTTTCTAGCCAAATGATACTTTCAATATCCAAGTGATTGGTAGGCTCATCGAGAAGTAAAACATCATTGGATTGAAGTAACAATTTGGCCAATTCAATCCTCATTCTCCAACCACCAGAAAAAGTTTCGGTTTGATTATTGAAATCTTCTCTTTTAAATCCTAAACCTAGTAGAATTTTTTCGGTATCTCCAACATAATTATAACCGCCTAATAATTCAAATCGATGAGTAAAATCAGATAAATCTTCAATGATTTGGCTGTATTCTTCACTTTCGTAATCGGTTAGGGTAACCAATAAATGGTTTATTTGCTCTAGCTTTTTCTCAACAATTTTAATTTCTGTAAATGCTTCATAGGCTTCTTCCAAAACGGTTCTTCCGTGTTCAAAATCAATATCTTGCCTAAGAAAACCTAACCTAACTTCCTTTTCCTGAGAAATTACACCCGAATCGGGAGCAAAATCTTTAGCTAATATTTTTAACATGGTAGATTTTCCCGCGCCATTTTTTCCCACCAAACCCAAACGGTCACCAGCACCTAAACGAAAGGTCACTTCCTCAAATAAATAGGTGCCTCCAAAGGAAACTGATAAGTTATGTATATTAAGCATTTATTATGATTTATTTAAAATTGTATATTTAAATTTGCATACCGAAACTGGTAATTTAAAATTTTTTGCAAATGTTAAAAAAAGGATCCAAATTAAATAGTATTTTAACAGGAAGTTGTCCTAAATGTCAAAAAGAAAGCATGTATAAGGAAAAAAACAGGTTTAAATTGACAAAAATTCTATCGATGAATGACTATTGTGGGCATTGTGGTTTAAAATACCAAATTGAACCTTCCTTTTTTTACGGGGCAATGTACGTCAGTTACGGGTTAAATGTGGCAGTGGGTGTTACCGCTTTTATACTATCTTATGTGTTTTTTAATTCTAGTATGAAGCATGCATTTATTGCAATTATTATTTCTATGATAGTTGCTTTTCCTTATGTTTTGCGATTATCTAGAAATATTTACATCAATCTATTTGTGACTTACGACGAGAATTTCAAAAAATAACTATATTTTCTTATCGTATCTTTTAATATCAATTGCTGTATCAAGAGTTTTTTGATACTCAATTAAATCAAATAAGGCTATGGCCAATGATGGTCCTAACATTACGCCTCGAGTTCCAAGGCCATTTAAAATATGTAATCTAGGAAATTTAGGATGGGTTCCAACAAGTGGTTTTCTATCTCTGACTGTTGGTCTAACACCCGCAAAATGCTCGATTATTTCAAACTCGCAATCTAAAATTTCATTAATACGAGCGAGGAGTTCTGTTTTTCCTTCTTCGGAAGGTAGACTCGTTTTGTCTTGCCAATTATACGTTGCGCCCACTTTAAATAAGTCATTCCCTAAAGGCAAAATAAAGACGCTTGTGTTAATTATTACGTCTAAATTAAGTTCAGGTGCTTTAATAATAAATAACTCCCCTTTTGTACCATCTAATGGTAAATAATTGAAAAACGGATTGGTATGCAAACCAAAACCCTCAGCGAAGATGATTTGGTTGGCTTTTATTTCTTTGTATTGAATACCATCTTTATGAAATTGAATGGAATGGTAATCGAAAGTTTCTTGAAGTAATAGCTTATTTTCAAGTAAGTAGTTTTTATAGGCTTCCAATAACAATTTTGTATCAACATACCCGGTTTGTAAAACTTCACCATAATCAAAAGGCGAATTAATTCCTGAGTATTTTGTTTTAACTAAATCTAATGATAAAAAGGGGGCTAACATTTTATTATCGGAAGCGGCAAACCATTTGTTTTGTTCCTCGACCGAGAAAAATTTACGTAAAATTGGAATTTTATAATCCACTTTAATTTGAAGTTTAGACTCCAGTTTTTGATAGAAATTATTTAAGACTTGTAATTGTTGTTGGGCTTGCCATACTTCGCTAAATCGCTTTAGAATGACAGGATTGTATAATCCCCCAGCAATTAAAGAAGAGCTTTGCGATTGATTGTCAACTATTAGAATCGTCTTCTGATTTTGAAATGCAGTTTCGGCAAATGAAATACCAGCTAAACCCGAACCAACAATTAAATAATCAATCATTTATAAAAATTAAGGGGATAATGAAAGGCAAATTTAAGTAAAATGAAATTGTATAAAATAAAGAACTCTTATCAATGATAAGAGTTCTTTAAATATGATATATATGAATTTAGTAATTCCACATATCGTGTTCGAAATCACGAATTTTTTCTTTTATTCTTTCGGCTTCTAATAATTGGTCCATAGCGCTGTTAGGCTTGTAGCCAGCAATTGCTCTATCATCATTAACATTTTCTTCTCTATAAATAACTGCATTAAAATGTCTTGAAACTAACAAATCATCAAAATTAACTGGTTTGGAACTGTTTCTATCGTTAAAAGAATTTTGTGTTTTCAAGATATTCCTAATAGATGGATAATAAATCCAAAACAAAATTGTAGGTTCCGAATTTTGATCCAAATTAGACAAAGCAATCTCCATGTCTTCTTTTTCCTTAGAAGTCATTTGACGGTCATCTTCTTTTGCTTTATTTTGAGCATCGAATTGAATTTTTTTCTTTTTTACAGCTACGCTTACTTTAACATCAGCAGGAGTAGCACGCGGACCAATTGCAATAAGTCTGTATTTTAGTTCAGAAAGCCTTTTATCGAAATACCAATATCCTTGAATTGCATATGAATTAATATTTTCAGATTTTATTTCCTCTTCTACATAATGAACACCACTTTTTAATTTTTTTTCTTTGATTAAAGAGGAAAGCAACGATTTAAAATCATCAGATTCAGGACTAAAATTATTTGGATTGTAATTAGCATTTATAGTATCCACAGCCCCTTCCAATAATCCAAAATCTTTGAACTTTTTTTCTATATCTATCTTCCCAATAGGTAATTTGAAATAATCATCATCGCCTTCAAAAACAAAGTTTTTAATTTTCTCTTCAGGAGAATTATTAACATATTGCCTTAATACTTCAAATAAAGACAAGCGATCTAATTTTGATGTTAATGGGTAATATAAAGGATAATTAATTCTCTGATTAAGATCAATAGTTTCCCAAACTTTTTTTGCAAACATCACATCACGATCATCTATATAACCATAATCTAATGGTTTAGTATTATCATACTTTTTTTGATTATCAGATTTTACACCAATTTGTTGAGGTGTTTTGGCATTCAATAAGTTGGACTGACCACTTGCATGGGAAGCTAATAAAATTAATAAAAAAGAAAATTTCAATATTTTATCCATGATAATAAAATTAATTTATTTTAAAGGTACAAGAGTATGCATCAGATTTAGATTCACCATTACTCTTTCTGTAAGTTGCTGAAACCAAAACAGTTGATCCTTTCGGTAAAGCTTTTAAAGCTGAAACAACTTTAGGATCTGAAGAAATTTGTGAAGAAACGTCAAATGTTTTACCACCAAAAAGTAGATTAACACCCGTTACTTTACCACTTATTTTATAATCCTCACCAAATCTACCAAAAGTTATTCCAAGAGTTGCGTCACAAAGTTCTCCAGCTTTACCAATCACTAATCCAGAACCACCATTTATTGTTAATGCTGGCGCAGGAACTGGTCTTACTTTAAAAGTTTGTTTGTCAGAAACTAATTTGCCATCAGTTAATTTTGCGTTTACTGTAACAGAAATCGTTTTTTCTTTAAATTTTCCAACATTCCAAATGTATTTACCATCATTTCCTACTTTTTTAATTCCTGTACCTGAAACGGAAACATTGTTATTTTGTACACCACCAAAAGAAATAGACATAGGGTTGTCAACTTCTTGATAAATAATTTTCATATTATCAGAAGAAATTGCTGCAGCATTGGGTTTTGGAACCACTACATAGTTTCCTTTAATTGGCAAACTCACTGTTTTTCCACCTTCATCAAAATTGAAGCTTCCAGTAATATCATATTCACCAACTGCACCTGCTCCGAACGAGAAATTCGCTTGACCCGCTTCGGCTTTAACTTTTACTCCATTCACTACTACAGATTTAGCAATTAAGTCAGGATCAAATTTACCGAGAATAACTTTACCAGTAACTGCTTCTCCTTGAAAGAAAGCAGATTTATCTGGAACAACAATAGGAATATATTTTGTTAATGACGCTGCTGAAATTAAACTAGTTTGAAACATACCAGCAATAATATCACTTTCTGTTGTTTTTATGTCAACTTGCAATTGAGATAATTTGGTTATAGATGCAATTAAGGGGAATCCTTTATAGTTGTAATCAATCCAGGATAAGGTTGCGCCTGCTTTTTTTGATTTTATCGCATCAGTTGAAAATCTATTCATAATTTTATTCATCTCCGCTTCAGCAATAGCGCTACCGCCAATTTTTTTAACTTCTAAAGGAAAGCTTTGTATTTTACTTAAGAATTCTTTTCCTTCTTTTGAGACTTTATCTCCATTAAAAAATAAATTGTCAAAATAGTCTCCCTTATCCATTTTTTCAAAAATGCCTTCTTCATTTAAATCAAATTCTTTTGAAGAAGATGATTTTAAATTTTCCACATAACCATAAAAATCTTTACACAATGCTCTAATTTTTTCAACTTTTACTTTTTTATCTCCATACTGTCCTGACTGCTCAGAAGCTTTTTGAGCTAATTGTTTAAAAGCGTCTTCATTACGAGCAGTAGTTAAATTATTAGATTCAACTAATTTTTTATTTAAAATTCCAAATGCTGATAATACTTCTTTTGACATATTTAATGCCAACATCGCTATGAAAACCAAGTACATTAGGTTAATCATCTTCTGTCTAGGGGTTAATTTTCCTCCTGCCATTTTTTCTAATTAGTTTACTTGTTATTAAATATAGTTTAAAAACTAATTATTATTTGTTACTCATTGCAGAAAGCATTCCTCCATAAACATTGTTCAAAGATGACAAGTTTGAAGTTAACGATTGCATTTGATCTTTTAACTTTATATTATTTTCAACAACTTCTTCATTAATTTGTGCGTTTTTTGCAGAAGTTTCTAGTTGAATTTTGTATAATCCATTGATAGATTCCATTTGAGAGGCAGCTAAAGATAATTCTTCGGTATATTTTTTAGTAGAAGCCAATGACTCTGCAGAAGGCGCAATAGTTTTTGCAGCAGCTTCAAAGTTTTTAATGCTGTTTCCTAAACTTACCATTAACTCACCGTCAATTTTAGCTTCTTTCAACATAGCATCTAATTTTTGAGATAATAAACCTTGTGCTTCTTTAGCGTCCTCTTTTTTTCCTTCTTTTGCTTTGGCTGTACCGCCAGCTAATTCTGGATATACAAGTGACCAATCCAACTCATCATCAACGGGTTCGAATGCTGATATAGCAAAAATTCCTGCTTCAACCAAAAGCCCTACAGTCAACATCAGGTTTCCATTAATAGGACCAAATTCCATGTGTGTTATTTTGAATAATGCTCCAATAATTACTACTGCAGCTCCCATTCCGTAAGCGAAATTCATTGCTTTTTTGCTTAATAATGCCATGATAAAAAATTTGTTTAGTTAATGTTTAATTTGTTTATTGTTAATTTGTTTATTGCTTAACTTTTTTAGTTAGTTTTCCTGTTGTTTGGGTTCCCATATAATCTTGAATTGTTCTAAATCCGATATAACTTCTTGCTGTATCAGAATATTCAAAATCTCTTGAACTCACTTGAATGTAAAACGCTGCGTCTTTCCAAGAACCTCCTCTAACCACTTTTCTTTTGTTGTTAATATCTTGAACAGACGGGTTCATGGTGGAAGTAAATTCATAAGAAGCACTTTCATAAGAATCAGCTGTCCATTCGGCAACGTTTCCTGCCATGTTATAAAGGCCGTATCCGTTTGGATCGTATGATTTCACTTCTACTGTATATAAAGAATTGTCTGCTGCATAATCTCCTCTATTCGGTTTAAAATTAGCTAAGAAACATCCTTTATCATTTTTGGTATAAGGACCACCCCAGGGATACATTCCAGATTCTAAACTACCCCTTGCAGCATATTCCCATTCTGCTTCAGATGGCAATCTAAATGAATTCACCTGGTCTCTTCCTTTTTTCTTTTTAATGAAAGAATTTTTATAGGAAGTTCTCCAAACGCAAAAGGCTCTAGCTTGAGACCAATTAACACCCACTACTGGATACTGAGCATAGGCTTGGTGCCAAAAATAATCATTGTGCATTGGTTCATTAAATGAATAATTAAAATCCTTTACCCATGCAGTTGTATCAGGATAAATAGGATCCGATTCTTGTTTAATAAACGATTCTCTGGGACTTCCTTTTTTGGCTTTTGCAGCAGCATGAATGTCCATCCAGGTATAAGTAAAAAACAATTTATTTGCATCCATGGTTTTCAAACCATTGTAAGAAGCTTCAGGGGATAAATACATCTCATCCATCACTTGAGAATAGGCTTCATCTGGATATTTATTTGCTGCTTTTATTAATTTTGGCTTACGATTTAGTTTATTATTTCCAAAACCTCCTGTTTTGGTAAACATATATTTATCATATGGGGTAGCTTTCGGATTATTAGCAGGATCAGCATTTAAATAAGCATAATCATTAATAGTTCCTTTTCCTCCACCTCCAACAGTAGTTCCTCCTGCAGCTGCAACTCCTGCTGCACCTCCGCCAGCCATTTCAGCTAAATTTACTCTAATAGTAGAATCTTTAACCCATTCCACAAATTGTCGGTATTCACTGTTGCTTATTTCTGTTTCATCCATATAAAAAGAACGAACGGTTACTGTTTTAGTATTGGCATCTTGAGCATTTGCTGGATCATCACTTGATCTACCCATAATAAATGCACCACCAGGAATTAAAACTGTCCCAAAAGGTTTTTCTGGGTGCCATTTTTTTCCTTTAACCCCAACTAGTTCCCCCTTGTCGCTTGAGCCGCCACAGCTAATTAGCAAGGTTATAATTGCGGTAAATGCAATAAACTTCTTCATATGCGTTTGTATTATGTGTGTTTTCGTATTTGAGGGCGTAAACCTATTTAATATTTTCATAAAAACCAATTATTTTTTATTAAAATCAGCTAAATATTATAATTCTATTGTAATTAATTTCTTAACTAATTGTCAGACTACGTTTTTTCTTTGTGCTTTCCACCATCTTTCAGGCACTTCATTATTACAAGCCACAATATATTCGTCATGCGAACATGGTAATAACGTGTTTCTTTTTAATTTATTATTTAATTGCGAAATAAATGGTATTTCAATCCACCATCTTTCCGTTTTATCACTCTTGTAAAAAATTAACTCCTCCTCTTCTAAAGGCACAATATACTTCAAATAATTGTCTTTACTTCCAAATGGAAATTCATTTGAGCGATAATGAAAGCCATCGATAAAATACCAGATAATTTGGGTAATCAAAATCAATTCTTGTACCGAATTATTTTGATTAAATACCCCAAAAGAGGTCACTTTATCGCTAATACCGGCATACCGAGCTAAGGAACAAATTTCCTTTCCGTTTAAACCATTAGGAGCAAATTTAATAAAATTTCCTGAATCTGACGATTTTATTGAACCTAAATCTAAACTTATTAAATCAGCATCTCTAAAAACAGGTTCTGCTATAGCAATATTATTACAAACATCGCCCAAACGATAAGCATCAAAAAATAATTTTTCTATTAGATCAATCTCCTCTTGAGAATTATAAAAAGTTTGATAGCCTATATTGCAATAATTAAAAAGATTGTTGGGTTCTTCTACTATTATTTTTGTCAAATAAGAATCTGAAGATATTGGATCACTTTCTTTTCCTAAATCAAATTTACTGTCAATAGCCACCAAATTAACCATTTGTTCTAAATCATCATAGGCCCGATACATGGAATAAGTTAAATCTTGTGAGCCACCAATTACTATAAGAATAATCTTGTTTTTAATCAAGCTAGAAACTACATTTTTAAGCGCAAAATAAGTGTCCTCAACAGTATTTCCAGCCTCAATATCTCCTAAATCAGCAATTGAAGCTTCCCAGTTTCCTGGATAAAGTGAGTAGAATTCTTTTCTAATTGTAGTCAAATCAACATCGTAAATTGAATTGGAATCGCCTCTATTATCAAGAACTCCAATTATGGCAATTTTGATTTTATTTAGATCTGGAAATTCTTCGCTAGTATGTAGCGCCATTTTGCTCCCTAAATGCTGTGAGTTTAATCCGCTTATAAATTCTAGAACTTCGTCACTAATAGGTTTCAAAAAATCAAATTCCATTTACTATTTCTTTTCCTCTCCCCGACCCTCTCCTAAGGAAAGGGAGACGAGATGTTATTAACTATTTTTATTTTTCTCTGCCCAGCCCTCTCCGGAGAGGACGAGAAGGGAATTGGTTATCGCTTATTTCTTTTTTGCTACTGCTTTCTTAGCAACGGGCTTGTTAGCTGTAGCTTTTTTTGCCGCCGGTTTTTTTGCAGGTGTTTTTTTAGCAATAATTTCTTGAACTTGAGCTAAAGTTAAACTGGCCGCATCAATTTCTTTTCCTAGTTCGATTTTTAATTTTCCTTTTAAAATTACTGATCTTCCCCAACGTGCTTTTTCAACAATAATTCCTTCTTCCTTCCAATCATGAAGAACTTTATCGATGTTTTTTTGTAATTTATCTTCGATTAATTCTTCAATATCTAACTGTGATAAATTATCAAAATTGTATTTTCTACTCACATTAATAAATACCCCATTCCATTTAATAAATGGACCAAAACGCCCCACTCCTTTTTGAACTCCTTCACTCTTATAAACTGCTATTGGCGAATCGGCAAATGTTTTTTCATCAATCAATTCTTGCGCTCTTTCAAGAGTTACATCAGTTGGATTTTCTCCTTTTGGCAACGAAACAAATGCAGATCCAAATTTAATGTAAGGCCCGTAACGACCATTGTTAATTTCAATTTCTTCTCCTTTATAAATCCCTAAATTTTTTGGCAATAAAAATAGTTTTAAGGCATTTTCAAGGGTAATATTTCCTATATTTTGATCCGCCATTAGGCTTGCAAACTTCTTATCTTCATCGTCAGCAGCTCCAATTTGAGCCATCGGTCCAAATTTTCCTAATCGAACAGAAATTGGTTTGCCACTTTCAGGATGAATCCCTAAAATACGTTCCCCGCTTTCTCTTTCGGCATGTTCTTCAACTTGTTTTACTGAAGGATGAAATTTATCATAAAATTCTTGCATCATCTTAGTCCAATTTACATTTCCTTCAGCAATTTCATCAAAATCTTGTTCGACTTTCGCCGTGAAATTATAATCTAAAATAGTCCCGAAATTTTTAACTAAGAAATCAGTTACAATGGTACCAATATCTGTTGGCACTAATTTCCCTTTATCAGATCCTGTATTTTCTTTAAGGATTTTTTCAGTTAGTTGGCCCGATTGTAATACCAATTGTGCGTATTTGCGTTCTTGACCTTCTAAGTTCCCTTTCTCAACGTACTTTCTATTAATAATAGTAGAAATTGTTGGTGCATAGGTAGATGGTCTACCAATTCCTAATTCCTCTAATTTTTTTACCAGCGAAGCTTCTGTATATCGAGCTGCTGCTCTTGAATATCTTTCGGTTGCAGTAATATAATTGCAATCTAATTTTTCACTTACTTTCATTAAAGGCAACATTCCTTCTTGTTCTTCATCATCATCATCGTGACCTTCAAGATATACCTTTAAGAATCCTTCAAAATGTAAAACTTCTCCCGAAGCGGTAAAAATTTCTCCATGATTATTGGCTTCAATTTTTACGTTAGTTCTTTCTAATTTGGCATCGCTCATTTGAGAAGCCAACGTTCTTTTCCAAATTAAATCGTACAAACGAGCTTGATCTCTATCAATTTTAACAGTATTTCGGGACATATCTGTTGGTCTAATTGCCTCGTGAGCCTCTTGAGCCCCTTTACTTTTATTTACAAAATTTCTAGGGTGAGAAAATTCAGCCCCATATGATTTTACAATTTCTGCCTGAGCTGCATCCATTGCGTCTTTTGAAAGATTTACACTATCTGTTCTCATGTAGGTAATTAGTCCCGCTTCATATAAACGTTGTGCTAATTGCATGGTAATTCCAACAGGAAAATACAATTTTCTTGCGGCCTCTTGTTGTAAAGTCGAGGTAGTAAAAGGTCCCGTTGGTGATTTTTTTGTCGGCTTAGTTTCTAAATCGGCTACCTTATAAGAAGAACCAATATTTTTATTTAAGAAATTTTCCGCTTCTTTTTTGGTATTGAAATTTTTAGGTAATTTCGCTTTAAATGCTTTTCCGACTTCGTTAGTAAATTCGGCTACAATTGAAAAGGAAGCTACGGCATTAAAATTTTGAATTTCTCTTTCTCTTTCTACAATTAAACGAACAGAAACCGATTGAACACGACCGGCAGAAAGTCCGCCTTTAATTTTTCTCCATAAAACAGGTGAAAGTTCGTATCCTACTAAACGGTCTAATACTCTACGTGCTTGTTGTGCATTAACCAAATTATAATCGATTTCTCTAGGATTATCGATTGCTTTTAGAATAGCTGTTTTGGTAATTTCGTGAAATACAATTCTTTTTGTTTTGTTTTTATCCAATTTTAATTCTTCGGCTAAGTGCCAAGAAATAGCTTCTCCTTCCCGGTCCTCATCACTTGCTAACCAAACCATATCGGCATTTTTAGCTAGTGTTTTTAATTTGGAAACCAATGCTTTTTTATCGGCAGAAACTTCATATTTAGGTTTGAACCCGTTGGCAACATCTACCCCAATTTCTTTAGACGGTAAATCGGCAATATGACCATAACTTGACTCTACTTGGAAATCACTTCCGAGGAATTTTTCAATTGTTTTGGCTTTTGCAGGAGATTCTACGATTACTAAATTCTTTGTCATTGGATTGTATTTAATTGGGACAAAAGTATATGATTTTTTTAAATATTGCACTTTTGATTTTTTAAAAGTATAAAATTTACAAAAAAAACCCCATTTATAGTGAGCGCTAGAAATGACAACTAATTTTAAAATAGTTACTATAATGGTCCCAATAGCCCCGATTGAAGTTTAAAGCCCGGAGCAAAAAAGTGTTTTTAGTTTTATGATTTTATAGTAGCGATTATAAAGAAGCTCAATTTAAAATTACAAAACAACACTTTTTTGTGAGGACTTGAAGCGGAAAGCGGAAATAGCTACTAATATAATATAATGTTAATTCTTAGGCTGACAACTTGTCATATTTATTGGAATTGCATTATATTTGCATTTTTAAGGTAACAATGGGGAAAAAGATTGAAGAAAGTAACCAAGGGGAAAGCCTTGTTTTAGAACATAAAGCTGAAAATACTAAGAAACTTTTTATAGAAAGTTACGGTTGTGCTATGAATTTTTCTGATAGTGAAATTGTAGCTTCCATTTTATTGAATGATGGTTATAATACAACACAAAAATTAGAAGAAGCTGATTTAGTTTTGGTAAATACGTGTTCAATTCGTGATAAAGCGGAGCAAACTATTCGCAAGCGTTTGGAGAAATACAATGCCGTGAAACGCATTAATCCGAAGATGAAAGTGGGGGTTTTAGGCTGTATGGCGGAGCGATTGAAAGATAAATTTTTAGAGGAAGAGAAAATTGTAGATTTGGTTGTAGGCCCAGATGCCTATAAAGATTTACCGAATTTGTTGAATGAAGTTGAGGAAGGTCGTGATGCGATTAACGTGATTTTGTCGAAAGAGGAAACCTACGGTGATATTTCGCCGGTTCGATTGATGAGCAACGGAATTACGGCACTAGTTTCCATAACTAGAGGTTGCGATAATATGTGCACTTTTTGTGTAGTTCCTTTTACCAGAGGGCGTGAACGAAGTAGAGAACCGCAGAGTATTCTGTCGGAAATTCAGGATTTATGGGGTAAAGGGTTCAAAGAAATTACACTTTTGGGTCAAAATGTGGATAGCTATTTATGGTATGGCGGCGGATTGAAGAAGGATTTTACAAATGCAAGTGAAATGCAAAAGGCTACAGCGGTTGATTTTGACCAATTATTAGAAATGGTAGCGGTTGCATTTCCTAAAATGAGAATTCGATTTTCGACCTCCAACCCTCAAGACATGCATGAAAGCATTTTGCATATTATTGCCAAATACGAAAATATATGTAAGCACATTCACCTTCCGGTTCAATCGGGAAGCAACAGGATTTTAAAGGAAATGAATCGTTTGCATACTCGAGAGGAGTACATGGCTTTGATTGACAAGATTAAAACTATTATTCCTGATTGTTCTATTTCTCAAGATATGATTGCCGGATTTCCTACAGAAACCGAGCAAGATCATCAGGATACTTTGAGTTTGATGGACTATGTAAAATACAATTTCGGTTATATGTATTCGTATTCTGAGCGACCAGGAACATTGGCTGGACGCAAAATGGAAGATGATGTTTCGGAAGAAATTAAAGCACGAAGATTACAAGAAATAGTCGATTTACAACAAAAACTTGCTTGGTTGAGAAGTGAAGAATTCATAGGGAAAACGGTAGAAGTTTTAGTTGAAAAAATATCAAAAAAATCGGCTGAGGAATTTTCAGGTAGAAATTCACAAAGTATTACCGTGGTTTTTCCAAAGGAAAATTATAAAATTGGGGATTTTGTGAAGGTGAAAATTCTAAGTTGTACGAGTGGAACGTTGAAGGGCGAAGCGGTCGGATTGAGTGGAATGAATTAAAATAAATAGATAATTAATAATGGAAAATTGATAATCTCAAAATAAGAAAAATTAATTGTTCATTGTTAATTATTAATTAAATAAAATGGAAACAATTCAATCAACAAAACAGCGGTTTGGAATTATTGGGAATGACCCAAAGCTAAACCGTGCAATTGAGAAAGCGATTCAAGTGGCACCAACTGACATTTCAGTATTGGTAACGGGAGAAAGTGGAGTTGGGAAAGAGAATATTCCAAAAATTATTCATTCTCTTTCTCACAGAAAACATGGAAAATACATTGCGGTAAATTGCGGTGCTATTCCCGAAGGAACTATTGATAGTGAGCTTTTTGGTCACGAAAAAGGATCTTTTACGGGGGCAACAGGAACTCGAGAAGGTTACTTTGAAGTAGCTGACGGAGGAACTATTTTTTTAGATGAAGTGGGAGAATTACCATTGACAACACAAGTTAGATTGTTACGTGTTTTGGAAAATGGGGAGTTTATCAAAGTTGGTTCTTCACAGGTTCAAAAAACAAATGTGAGAATTGTGGCTGCCACCAATATCAATTTGTTTGATGCCATAGATAAAGGAAAATTCAGAGAAGATTTGTATTATCGATTGAGTACGGTTGACATTGCTCTTCCGCCATTACGAGAAAGAAAAGACGATATTCACTTATTGTTTAGAAAATTTGCTTCTGATTTTGCTCATAAATATAAAATGCCTGCCATAAAATTAGAGGATTTTGCCGTACAAACTTTATTGCAATTTCGATGGAGCGGAAATATCAGACAATTACGAAATGTAGCGGAGCAAATATCGGTTTTAGAAACCAATCGAGAAATAACAGTTGCAACTTTACAATCTTATTTACCAGATGAAAGTACCAATTTACCTTCAGTAATTAAAGATAAAAAAAACAAAAGTGATTTTAGAGATGAAAGAGAAATTTTGTACAAAGTGCTATTTGACATGAAAAGCGACCTACACGATTTGAAAAAGCTGACGCTGGAGTTACTAAAAAATGGTGCTTCGAAAGTGCAAGAAACGAACCAGCATTTAATTCAAAAAATTTACGGCACAAAAGAAAGTGAAAGTGAGATTGAATTTGAGGAACAAGAAGAATTAGCATTGATTCCTATAAATAAAAAAGTGGGGATTGCTGAATTTAAAGATCATGATGACAACTATTTATTTGCTGAAACAGTAGAAGATGTTGAGGAAGAAGTGCTTAGACTAGAACAAAAAGAAATTGAAATGATCAAAAAATCATTAGAAAAAAATAAAGGAAAAAGAAAAGCCGCCGCAGATGAATTGGGTATTTCTGAAAGAACATTATACCGAAAAATAAAGCAATTTGATCTTTAAAATCATAATTGTTAAATGTCAATTATTTTTGAATATCTTTGGATTTTAATACAATAATGAAAAAAATAAATTTTACAATCGCATTTATAATATTGATTACTTTCAGTAGTTGTTCCGTTTATAATTTTACAGGAACCGGAAAAATTGATGCAAAGTCCTTTCAAGTAAATTATTTTCAAAATAATGCATCATTAATTGAGCCAGGTATAGAACGTATATTCACACAACGGTTGCAGAATTTAATTCAGAATCAAACCAACCTGAACTTAACCAATACAAATGGAGATTTAGTATACGAAGGAGAAATTGTAGACTATAGAGTTAGCCCAATGACTGCCACTGCCGATCAAAGAACATCACAAAACAGATTGTCTATTACTGTAAATATTAGGTTTACAAACAAAAATAAAGAAATTGACAATTTCGAAAAAAGATTCTCTTTTTATAATGATTATGACGGAGCAAACCAGTTAGTTGGTGCAAAACTGACAGAGAATTTAGATATTATTTTTGAGAGAATTACCCAAGATATTTTCAACGAATCGTTAGCAAAATGGTAATCTACTGATTATTAAAATGAATATAACCGAATACTTAACTTTAATAAATAACCCAAACGCTATTAATGACAAGCAAACTTCGTCATTGGAAAAAATAGTGGTGGAGTTTCCGTATTTTCAAAGTGCAAGGGCGTTGCGATTGAAAGGGTTGTATAATGAAGAGAGTTTTCGATACAATTATGAATTAAAAAATACTGCAGCACACACAACCGATAGAACTATTTTATTCGATTTTATAATCTCAGATACTTTTACAAGAATTGATAAAAATCTGTATGAACAAAAGTTAGCAGAAATAAATGAAATTGATGTTGATGCAACCGAGTTACTATTTATAGAAGAGAAAATTGGTTCAAGGGAAAATTCATTAGAGCAATCCATATTAACTTCTATAAAAGAAGCAACACCCACAGAAGTTAACAACTCAAATTCATCAATTGAAGAAAAATTAAAAATTGGAAAGCCTTTGGTATTTTCTCCAACAGAGAAATATTCATTTGAAGAATGGTTACAATTATCAAAGATTCATCAAATTGTAAGGGAAAATTCCGTTCCAAAAGAAGAAAAAATCAGTATAATTGACCCTGAAAAACAGAAAAAATTAGCTTTAATTGATCAATTTATTGAGTCAAATCCTAAAATTCCACCAATAAACAGAGAGGCTGAATCGAGCTTCAAATTAGAGCCAAGTTCGGAAAATAGTCCGTATTTAATGACTGAAACATTAGCAAAAGTCTATTTAGAGCAATACAAATATGATAAAGCAATTCAAGCTTATGAAATATTAATTTTGAAATATCCAGAAAAAAGTAGTTTCTTTGCAAACCGTATTTCGGATATTACCCTTTTACAACAAAATAATAAATAACAATGAGTACATTTTCAATTTTTTTAGTATTAATAACAATAGTATGTTTTTTACTAATTGTAGTAATTATGGTTCAAAACCCTAAAGGTGGTGGATTATCTTCTTCATTAGGCGGGTCACAAATGATGGGTGGCGTTCAAAAAACAACCGATTTTTTAGATAAAAGCACTTGGACATTAGCAATAATATTAACAGCCTTAGTATTATTATCTTGTTTAAGTTTTACAGATTCTTTAGGTGATTCTGAATCTAAAATTATAGATACAACACAAAAAGCAACTCCAGCAGCTGCTAACCCTGCTACTCCAGCCGCACCAGTGAAAGCTATTCCTGTGCCTGCAGTTCCAGCAACTAAATAATTATTTTTTCAAAATATTTAATGCCAGCCTGACAATGCTGGCATTTTTTTTAGGTAATATTGTCATAATATATACATTGGCACAATTTCTGAAAATGTATTTTTGACAAAATTTCAACAAACAATTAAAATATATTATTATGAGTTTAAACATCAAACCTCTTTCAGATCGAGTTTTAATTGAACCTGTAGCGGCAGAAACAAAAACAGCCTCAGGAATATTTATCCCAGATACTGCCAAAGAAAAACCTCAAAAAGGTACCGTGGTAGCTGTGGGTGATGGAACTAAAGACCACTCAATGACCGTTAAAATTGGCGATACTGTATTGTACGGTAAATATGCAGGGACAGAATTAAAATTAGAAGGTAAGGATTATTTGATTATGCGTGAGGACGATATTCTTGCGATAATTTAAAAAAACTATAAGCAATAAGCAAAAGGCTATAAGCTACAAACTATGGGGGATTTTAAAAAATATGATATTTGGCAAATAAGTCACTCATTAACACTAAAAATTTACACAAGCACATCTCTTTTTTAAAGGATGAATTATATGGAATTACAAGTCAAATAAGAAGATCTTCTTCATCAATTCCAACAAATATTAGTGAAGGTTGTGGTAGAAATTCAGATAAAGAATTTAATCAATTTATTAATATAGCCCTTGGATCAGCAAGTGAAACTGAATATTTAATTTTTCTCTCAAGAGATTTAAATTACATACCTTTAGAAACATTTGAAATTTTAGAAAAAGAAATCAATATAATTAAAAGTAAAATTTATAAATTAAAACAAATACTAATAGCGCCTGAGGCATAAAGCTTTCGGCATAAAGCATAATTAAAATGGCAAAAGATATAAAATTTGATATTGAAGCACGTGACGGATTAAAACGCGGTGTTGATGCATTAGCAAATGCAGTAAAAGTAACTTTAGGGCCAAAAGGACGTAATGTTATTATTGGGAAAACTTTCGGAGGACCAACCGTTACAAAAGATGGAGTAACTGTAGCTAAAGAAATTGAATTACAAGATCCTTTAGAAAATATGGGAGCTCAAATGGTAAAAGAAGTAGCTTCTAAAACCAATGATTTAGCTGGTGACGGAACTACAACCGCTACTGTTTTAGCGCAAGCAATTGTAAAAGAAGGCTTGAAAAACGTTGCTGCTGGAGCAAACCCAATGGATTTAAAAAGAGGAATCGATAAAGCTGTTGAAGCTATTGTTGCTGATTTAGCAAAACAAGCAAAAGTGGTGGGTAGCGATTCTGAGAAAATCAAACAAATTGCTTCTATTTCTGCAAATAATGATGAAGTAATTGGCGAATTGATTGCTAATGCTTTTGCAAAAGTGGGAAAAGAAGGGGTTATCACCGTAGAAGAAGCAAAAGGAACAGAAACTTATGTAGATGTTGTGGAAGGAATGCAATTTGACAGGGGTTATTTATCTCCGTATTTTGTAACTAATCCTGAAAAAATGGAAGCGGAGTTAGAAAGTCCATACATTCTTTTGTACGACAAAAAAGTATCTTCATTAAAAGAATTGTTACCTGTTTTAGAGCCAGTTGCGCAATCAGGAAAACCGTTATTGATTATTGCTGAAGATGTAGATGGTGAAGCCTTATCAACATTGGTAGTAAATAAATTACGTGGGGCATTGAAAATTGCAGCTGTAAAAGCGCCTGGATTTGGCGACAGAAGAAAAGCGATGTTAGAAGATATCGCAATTCTATCAGGAGGAACTGTAATTTCTGAAGAAAGAGGATATACTCTTGAAAATACTACAATAGAAATGTTGGGTACAGCAAAAAGAGTAACAATCGACAAAGACAATACCACCCTTGTAAGTGGCGCCGGCGATGCCGATATGATTAAAAATCGTGTGAACCAAATTAAAGGTCAAATGGAAACCACGACCTCTGATTACGACAAAGAAAAATTACAAGAACGTTTAGCAAAATTAGCTGGCGGCGTTGCTGTTCTTTATGTAGGAGCTGCTTCTGAAGTAGAAATGAAAGAGAAAAAAGACAGAGTGGATGACGCTTTACACGCTACAAGAGCTGCTGTTGAGGAAGGAATTGTTGCAGGTGGTGGAGTTGCATTATTGAGAGCTAAAAATTCTTTGAAAGATTTAAAAGCCGACAATGCAGATGAAGCTACAGGAATTCAAATTATTTCTCGTGCTGTAGAATCCCCTTTAAGAACTATTGTTGAAAATGCTGGTCTTGAAGGATCGGTTGTAGTTGCAAAAGTAGCTGAAGGAAAAGGAGATTTTGGTTATAATGCTAAAACTGACGAATACGTTGACATGTTAAAAGCAGGTATTATTGATCCTAAAAAAGTAACTAGAGTAGCCCTGGAGAATGCGGCTTCTGTTGCCGGAATGATTCTTACAACCGAATGTGCTTTAGTAGAAATTAAAGAAGAAAACGTAGGCGGCAACCCTATGGGTGGCGGAATGCCAGGAATGATGTAATTCAGATACCATTGAAAATAAAAATCCCCTTCGTCAATGATGAAGGGGATTTTGCTTTTTATAAAAAGTTCTAATTATTTTATTACCGTTTTTTTCAAGAGTTTAAATAAAACTGGCAATGTTGATATTAATATAATTCCGATTACTATATATTCAATGTAATTTTTCAAATTAATTCCATAATTTAAGAACATTCCAAATAAATAATGCCCAGAAAATATTAATACCGAAGCCCATAAGAAAGAGCTTAAGATGTTGAAAAACATAAACTTTTTTCTATCCATTTGAACAATTCCCGCAATTATAGGGGCAAAAGTTCTCAATATCGGTAAGAACCTAGCGTAGATTATGGCTTTCCCTCCATACTTTTCAAAGAAATCTTTCGATTGAACCAAGTATTTTTTCTTAAACCAAAAGGAATCTTCTTTCTTAAATAGATAGTACCCGCTTTTAGCTCCGAACCAATATCCTGCCATATTTCCTAGAATTCCTGCTACAGAAATAAAGCAAACTAATAGTAGAACATTTAAAAAATCAGTATCAATATGAACTAATTGATCTACTAAACCCGGATGATATACCCCATCGACAACTGAACCAGAAGCGTAAATTCCAGATAAAAATAAGAGACTATCGCCTGGTAAGAAAAAACCTGCAAAAAGTCCAGTTTCCGCAAAAACTATAAATAAAACAATGTACAGTCCAATTTGGAATCCAGCAATTTCAAGGGTAATGTAAAACTCAGGATTTACTAATTGAGTCCAATCAAAATAATTCATAGATAAATTGGTTTACTTTGTCAAAAACAAAATTTGTATAAGGCGTTAAAGTAACTAAAATTTAATTGAGTCACAATTAAATGGTGCAATTTAAAATTAAATTAACGCAATAATAACTCCTTATTTCCTTTCATATTGGCAACAACCAGGTAATTTATCATAGTTTTCATTAGTTGCTTTTACCTCATCGGTATCATATCCAGCTTTAGCAACTGCTTTTTTTACTTCTAGAAGATTAGCTTTCTCTTCGTTTAAAATTAAATTCAATTTGTGTGTGTCTGGACTCCAATTTGCCGATTTGACACCTTGAACTGAAAAAGCAGCTTTTTGTATTCGGCCTTGACACATATCGCAGTTGCCGTTTACTTCGATTTCATACTTGGCATTTTTATTTAATTTTTCTTGTGCTTGGATTGAAAATCCACCTAAAATAAATACTGTTGTTAAAATTAATTTTTTCATAATTGTTGTTTAAATTGTTATTTTAATTGGTTATTTGATTTTAAATCGTAATCCCGCATAATACATTTGCCCAAATATTGGAGCATATATAATTGAGGTGTCAAATGCGGTGCTAAAAGGATCATTACTTCCTAAAATTGCCTTTTCTTGTTTGTAATTTCCAATATTCTCTCCACCCAAATATATTTCAAAGATACTAGAAAATATTCTTGAAATTTGCATATTCATTACTGAAAATGAGGGAGAATAATCTGGCATTGAATCAATACCAGAATTGGATATGGTGTTTGGTAATCTTTGTATTCCAATCCAATTTATTGTGAAATCAAATTTCCATTGTTTACCATCATCGAATAAATGAGTTTGGTATTCTAAATTTCCAAAAAAACGATGTTTGGCTTGCAAAGGTCGTTCTTGAGTAAAATATTGATAATCAGTTTGAATATCATAATATTTATAGGCCGTTCTCAAATTAAAGTGTTTTGCCAATTCATAATTAAACTCTATTTGCAAACTATTTGCAAACGACTTGCCATTCAAGTTATAAAATATGACTTGTTGCGGTCCTTGATAAAGATCCACTACCACTTGGTTTTGAAAATCAGTTTTGTAGAAATCAAATCCGAAATCTCCATTTTTGTTAAAAAGTAGAAATTTTTGAGAAAAACTGAGTCCATAATTCCAAGCTATTTCAGGATTAAGACCATAAATTTTTCCGTTAGTATTCAAAATTTCGAAGTTTCTTGAACTTCCAAATAGTTGTTGGTTTTCTGCAAAAATATTAGCACTTCGAATCCCACGACCTGCAGATAAACGAAATACTCCTTTTTCCCAAGGATTGTATCGAACATGCAATCGAGGGGTGAAAAAGGTACCTATCCTATTGTGGTTGTCAAATCTACCACCTATTATTATACTAAAATTATTAGTGTTATCATAGGTATATTCAAAAAATGCTCCAATAGAATTATCTGTTCTACTATGATCAAAAAGGTTTACAAACTCTTCATATTTATCATAAGAAAAATTTATTCCTGTTGAAAATTTATTCATTGTATTGTCAATAATTGAATTGAAAATCAAATTAGAATAATAGCTTTTTTGTTTAATGTTATAACGGTTTAATCCAAAATACGATTCCTGATCATGGCTATTAAATGCATTTTGAAAACCGATACTCTGAAAAGGCATGTCCGGAAAAACATACCCTAATTTAGTAGAAACATCTGCTCTTTCAGTATTGATTTCAGATCCCCAGAAATTAGTTGTGAGACGATCCCGATTAGGCACAAACTCCAATTGACCCGATTGTTTTTTATCATTCAGATATCGAAAATTAACAAAACTAACCCAACCTTTTTGAGCGTTTTTATATTGCCAACGATTTAAAATATTGATTTGTTTTCCCAATGGATTGTCTAAAAATCCATCATTGTTCATGTCATTTTTGGCGATTCTCGTACTACCATGAACGAACAAACTAGAACTCCATTCATCTGAAATTTTTTTATTAAAATGAGTATTTAATTCAAAACGAGAATCTGAAGATCCGTAGGCATTTACAAAAAATGGAATGTCTTTATCGGGCTTAATTAATTCGGTATTTATTTGACCTGAAACACTTTCATAACCGTTCACAACACTACCAGCGCCTTTAGTGATTTGGATGCTTTCCACCCAGGTTCCGGGTGTAAATGACAACCCGTAAGCTTGAGAAGCACCTCGAACTGACGGAATGTTTTCCTCAGTAATCATTAAGTACGGACTGGTCAAACCCAGCATTTTTATTTGTTTAGTTCCCGTTAAAGCGTCTGAAAAGTTAACATCGATTGATGGATTGGTTTCAAAACTCTCGGCCAAATTACAGCATGCTGCCTTCAATAATTCTTTACTGGAAAGTAGTGTAGTATTGGCAGTAAGTTTTAAAGATTTTTGCAAACTCTTACTCGAATTTTGAACTTTTATTTCCTTCAAAGTATCTTGAGAAAAGGAAGTATAAGAACAAAAAAACAGCAATAATAGAATTGAAATTTGTTTTTGCATTTTATAATTTTTATGTTAATAATGATTTATAACCACGTAAAAGGTGATTAATTTTCAAAAACATAAAAATTAAGCGTAGAATATATATTGGGAATACAACTTAAAGCAGGGCGGTGCATTGGCATCACAAAAATAAGTTGCGGTTGTATTTATTTTATAATTCGAAATTGTAAATGTAGAATTTGGATTCCAATCATTATTAGGCAATTGAAAATCGGCTATTTGAAAAAATAAATGAGACAATGAAGTTTCTGATTTTTTTTGAAAATGCAGCACTTTGGTAGCACAACAATTTGATTTTTTTTCTATTTCACCACAGCAATTTTTCTCAATTTCATTAGAAGATAATGAAGTTTTGAATGAAATTGATGAAATTTCATCGCCACAATAATGTACATTAAATGCAAATCCGATGTTGGAAACCAACAATAAGAAAGTCAAAGTTATACAAATGTGTTTTCTAAAATTCATACTGCAAAGGTAAACGATAAAATAAAATGAAAATAAATATTGTGATAAAATTAATTCGATCGTTTTTGAATTAAATAACCTGGAATAAATAACAATAAAAACAGCGGTTGGATTAAAAACCTTCGAATATAAAATAACTCCATTTTGTTTTCATTTGCATAAAATACCAAAACAATATAGAAAGCTATTATTAAAATAATAAATAAAAGTCCGTATAAAATGGAGGCAAACTTAGTGAAACTTAAATCTTTGAAAGCAATTTGAATAAAAGTAATTGATACAATTGAATTTAGTAAATACCTGAAAAACAAACTTAAAAACAAATTCAACTTCTCTACGTCAGGTAAAGGGAAATTAGTAATGTCAGCCTTGAAATAGTGCAAAAAAGGATCATAGAATAACGATTCTTCAAAAATTCTAATTGACGCTAAAACGAGCACCAATAAAAACAAAACAAAAAATCTAATTTTATTATTTAGAAGGTTTTTTAGCATAGAATGAAAATTTATTAACCCAAATTATCCATAAGATAAAAACTGTTCCATAAATAACCAATGGAAATAAAATATCATGTAAGATAAAATTGGCTTCAGGAAAATGATAAAAAGCAACCATTAAAAATGCAATTCTTGTAATATTTAGTAAATGTATAATCAAACTTCCAGCGATAATAAAGTAAATGGTGTTTTTAATTTTTCCTGAAAATGCAATCACAAAGGAGATAAATAAGATGATTACACTTAGCGCATTACATCCTTCAACTATTCTGGAAACAAACTTACCATTATAAAAAAACTTATAACAAGGTTGAGTAGGATGAAGTTCGATTTGAGCATCACCATTAAAGAACAAAAGCGATTGTTCAACTTGAGAGGTAACCAACTTGGTAAAACTATCCACTTCATATTTTTTAATATCAAATTGATTTAAATAATATTGATA